>ERZ791925.363-NODE-363-length-32072-cov-4.174376_pt1 | contig 32072 bp, 19 predicted proteins | sample MGYA00510132_ERZ791925 | MGnify/ENA primary metagenome ERZ791925 (study PRJEB30046, sample SAMN00792075) | human gut metagenome | study: EMG produced TPA metagenomics assembly of the A metagenome-wide association study of gut microbiota in type 2...
ATACCTTAATGATTGGTCATCACAGCACCAACGAACTGGGAGCAGCCTCCTTTGTCAATAACATGTTTACGCTTGCCATTATTTTCAGTACCGGATTTTCATATGGATTGACTCCTATTGTAGGGGGCTTTTATGGGACTCGTAGATTTGCGTCTGCCGGGCAGGCATTACGTTGCAGTTTACTTGCCAATCTTTTGGTCGGTATTTTATTAACCGTAATTATGGGCATTCTCTATCTGAATGTTGAAAGATTGGGGCAACCGGAAGAGTTATTACCCTTGATCAAGCCCTATTATCTGATACTACTTGCCTCGCTGGTCTTTGTGTTGCTATTTAACGGATTCAAACAGTTTACCGATGGAATAACCGATACTAAGACAGCTATGTGGATACTTTTGGGTGGAAATGTACTGAATATCGTGGGGAACTATATCTTGATTAACGGTAAACTTGGATTTCCCGAACTTGGATTATTGGGTGCCGGAATCAGCACGTTGTTCTCACGTATTGTCATGGTGCTGGTATTTGCATTCGTGTTTTTTAGCAGCCGCCGTTTCTTACGTTATAAACTGGGATTTATTCGCTTGGGATGGTCGCGTACATTGTTCCGTCAGCTGAATGCCTTAGGATGGCCTGTAGCTTTTCAAATGGGGATGGAAACCGCTTCATTTAGCTTGAGCACAGTGATGGTAGGATGGTTGGGGACTATCGCCCTTGCCTCACATCAGGTAATGCTTACTATCTCACAGTTCACGTTTATGATGTTTTATGGGATGGGGGCGGCAGTAGCTGTGCGTGTCAGCAATTTCAAGGGTCAAAACGATATTGTTAATGTACGTCGTACTGCGTATGCCGGGGCACATATCATATTGGCTATGGGAGTTGTTCTGCTGTCTATTGTCTTCTTGTTCCGCTATCAGGTAGGAGGATGGTTTACCGACAATACCGAAGTCTCTGCGATGGTAGTTGTTCTGATGGTGCCTTTTCTGGCTTATCAGTTCGGCGATGGGATGCAAATCAATTTCGCTAATGCCCTGCGTGGTATTTCGGATGTAAAGCCTATGATGCTGATTGCTTTTATCGCCTATTTTATCATTTCTCTCCCGGCCGGATATTTCTTTGGATTTGTTATGGGCTGGGGATTACTCGGGGTCTGGATGGCTTTTCCTTTCGGACTGAGTAGTGCGGCCATTATGTTATGGTTACGTTTCAGATATAAAACAAGATAAGTTATGGCTATTCCTTCCCGTTTCACAAAAGTAAAGATCGCGGCGGGGTATACTTTGTTGCTGGTTGTGCTGCTGCTCTCCCTGTTGTTTGTACACAGGGAGATGGAGAAACTGTCTGATACGGACGATGTACAGAGTTTGCAGACGGATAGTTTGCTGCTTTTACTGAAAGAGAAAGATGAAAATACCATCCGGATGCTTCAGATCATTAATGAAGCGAACGAGAGTATGATTACTCCGGTTGAATTGGATTCCATCATTGCCGAACAAGATACAGTGATCACTCAACAGCGTGTGCAACATCGTATCATCACCAAGCGTGACTCTGTGATTACGAAACGAAAGAAAAAGGGTTTTTTCAGGAGGTTGGGCGAGGTGTTTGCTCCTTCGAAAGAAGATACGGCTGTGCTGGTAAATACAGCTGTGGAATTTGCGACCGACACCATTCTTGAACCTTACAATCCGATTGATTCATTACATCAGCGCATACGAACGGTGACCAAACGGAAGTCCAGGCCTGTGGTACGGCCCAACTACAATGCCCGTCTTCGCCGGATGAATAAGGAATTAACCACTCGTATTGACAGCATGATTACGACCTATGAGCAAGTAGTCACCCAACGTGCTATGGACAACGCATCCGAACAGCAAGAACTTCGGAACCGTTCAACTCGTACGATTGGCGGGATTGCCATTGCCGCCGTGTTGCTGTCCGCCTGCTTCCTGATTATGATTTGGCGGGATATCACCCGGAGCAATCGTTACCGGAAGGAATTGGAGGAGGCCAATAAGCGTGCGGAGGCGTTGTTGGAGGCTCGTGAAAAGTTAATGCTTGCCATCACTCATGATTTTAAAGCTCCTTTGGGGTCTATCATCGGATATACGGATTTATTGACCGGGTTGACTACGGATGAAAGACAGCGTTTCTATCTGGACAATATGAAAAGTTCCTCGCAACATCTGCTTAAACTGGTAAGTGACTTGCTCGACTTCCACCGGTTGGATCTGAATAAGGCAGAAGTCAACCGGGTTACTTTTAATCCGGCACAACTGTTTGAAGAGATACGTATTAGCTTCAAACCACTGACCGATGCCAAACATCTGACTTTAAGTTGTAGTATAGACGCCGAACTGGACGGACGCTTCATCAGTGATCCGCTCCGTATCCGGCAAATTGTAAATAATCTGCTTTCCAATGCTGTGAAATTCACAGCTAAGGGTAGCATTGCATTGAATATTACCTATCATTCGTCCAGTGTCCGCATCGAGGTGGTGGACACTGGTAAAGGTATGGCACCCGGTGACCGTGAAAAGATATTTCAGGAATTCACCCGGTTGCCGGGAGCGCAAGGTGAGGAAGGCTTTGGACTGGGGCTTTCCATTGTACACAAACTTGTGACCTTGCTCGAAGGATCGATTAGTGTTCAAAGTACCTTGGGTGAAGGGAGTCGTTTTATTGTCATTCTGCCGCTCTATCCTGTGGGGCCTGTGACAGGAGAGAAGCGGGAAGGAAATGTGTCTTCGGTTTCAACGACAGATCAAGCCGGTGAGGACGGGGTAATGGCATCTCCAAAATTAAACCGTGTTTTATTGATTGATGACGACCGGATTCAATTGGCTCTGACTGCCGCTATGCTTGAACAACAAGACATTCAGGCTGTTTGCTGCCAACAGCCGGATGAGTTGATTGAGCAACTTCGTACGGCTACATTCGACGTGTTGCTGACTGACGTTCAAATGCCTGCCATCAATGGTTTCGATTTACTGAAACTATTGCGTGCATCCAATATACCTCAGGCGCGTACTATTCCGGTAATTGCTGTTACCGCCCGGAGTGAGATGAATGAACAGGACTTTCAGGAACACGGCTTTGCAGGATGTTTGCATAAGCCTTTTACGGTAAAGGAACTCTTGACGATTATCAGTGGTGAAGAAATGACCGGTTCGTCAGCTGAATTGACACCGGACTCCCTTAACTTTCGGGCGCTGACTGCTTTTTCCGAAGATGATCCGGAAGCTGCCTCTACCATCATTCAAACCTTTATTGAAGAAACGGAGAAGAACCGGAACCGGATGGAAAGCGCTATCCGAGCCACTGATGTGGATGGGATAGCCGGCATGGCTCACAAATTATTGCCTCTGTTTACGTTGCTTGGGGCTTCCGAGGCACTTCCTCTGCTGTTATGGCTGGAGCAGCGTCGTGGCGAAGCCGTATCGGACGAAATGATACAAAAGGCGAATGAAGCTCTTCGACAGGTAGATATCGTAATGGCTGAGGCACGACGATATGCAGCGGGAGATTGACAATCGGTGATTGCCGTAAGTGTCTATTCGTATACAAAATCGTCGTCACTTTAATCTTTTTCCGGAAAATTTTGTTTCCTTTGTATCACTTTTTACATTGAGAGACAAGCTTCATGAAACGAAAATGGATCAAATGGGTAAGCTGGATTTTGCTTACCCCCCTCATACTCTTTGTGATACTGATGGTATTACTCTATATCCCTCCCGTACAGAATTTTCTGAGAAAGGAGGCTGCTGTTTATGCTTCCGAAGCAACCGGCATGCAGATCAATGTACGTCGCATCGATTTACGGTTTCCTTTAAATCTGTTGGTACGGGGAGTTGAAGTCATCCAGGCTCCCGATACATTGCTTTCACTTGAAAGCCTCAATGTACATGTTCAGGCACTTCCGCTTTTCCGTGGCAAGGTTGAGGTAGATGACATCAGCCTTCAGCAGGTAGCCGTTAATTCTGCCAACCTGATAGACGGTATGCGGCTGAAAGGTGTTCTGGGTAGTTTTAGGCTGGAGAGCCATGGGGTGGATCTACCCAATGAAATAGCCATTATAAACCGGGCCGAACTCTCTGATACTCATGTACAGTTGCTTTTGAATGATACCACTGCTACGCCTAAAGATACTACTCAAAGTGAGGTCCGCTGGAAAGTAGACCTGCGTCATTTGAAATTGAAGAATGTCTCTTTCAGCATGCAGTTACCGGCAGACAGTATGCGCTTGGCGGCTCATGTTGGAGAAGCACAAGTGAATGATGCGGAAGCCGATTTGAAGAATTTGCATTACGGGCTTCGTAGTTTTCTGGTATCGGGTACCTCGGTCAATTATGATGTGGGCACCGCGGAGCCGGCGGAAGGTTTCGATCCTTCACACATCGCTTTGCGCGATATTCGTATCGGACTCGATTCGATGTATTATCGCGGACGCAATATGAATGCTGTTATCCGTGAGTTTTCGATGAACGACCGTTCCGGATTAAGTGTCACTTCGCTTACCGGACGTGTGTTTGCCAATGATACCATTATCCAAGTGCCGAGTTTGAAACTGCTGACTCCACATTCCGAAATGGATCTTACTGCACAGACTTATTGGGAGTTGGTGAATATTCCTACTACCGGACGTCTGACTGCCCGCTTTAATGCGATGATCGGGAAACAAGACGTGTTGTTGCTGGCCGGTGGATTGCCGGATAGCTTCAAAGAGGCCTATCCCTTCCGTCCGTTGGTGATACGTGCCGGTACGGAAGGAAACCTGAAAGAGATGCAGATAACCCGGTTCAGTGCCGAGTTGCCCGGAGCTTTTTCACTTTCGGGCGGTGGAGAGTTATTGAATCTGACCGATAGCCTGGAGAGGTCCGCCATTATTGACCTGAGGATGCAGACACAGAATCTTAACTTCCTGACCGCTCTGGGCGGAACGAGGCCGGATAGTTTACTTGTTATTCCCAATCAGATGTCGTTGGTTGCGAAAGCCCGAATGAAAGGGCCTCAATATATGGCGCAACTTCTGTTGAAAGAAGGAGAGGGAATGCTGAATTTAGATGCTGCCTACAATGGAAGCACTGAGGCTTATCGGGCTGACCTGAAGGTGGACGCTTTGCAACTTCATCATTTCCTGCCCAAAGACTCGATCTACGAACTGACTACATCGGTCGCTGCTGTGGGAAGAGGGATCGATTTCACTTCTTATCGTACGACTGCCTCTTTGAAGGCCTCACTGCAATCGTTGCATTATGGGCGTTATCAGATTTCGGGAATTGAAGTGACCGGTGATGTAAAGAACGCACTTGCCACAGCCCGTTTAGTGAGTGACAACCGCTTGTTAAAGATGAATGCCAATGCCGAATATCACCTTGCCAAACCTTATATGGACGGAAAGCTTGATATGGATGTTACACAACTTGATTTGTATGAACTGGGGATTGCCCCTAAACCCCTGAAATATCCTTTAGCTTTTAATTTTACGGCAGAAGCCCGGCGCGACCGTATTTTCACTCATCTTACGGCCGGTGATATGAAGCTTAACCTTTCGGCACGTTCCAGCCTGGATAAGCTGATTAAACAGTCAGCACATTTTGCTGATGTGCTGGTCAAGCAAATAGATAAGAAAGAACTTGATCACGGGGAATTGCGAGAGGCGTTGCCGACCGCTATATTCTCGATGTCGGCCGGTAAAGAAAATCCGTTGGCCTATTATCTGGCAACGAAAGATATCGCTTTTCACGATGTGGGTGTGAAGTTTGGCACTGCTCCCGACTGGGGGATCAACGGAAAAGCCTCCATTCATGCATTGAAGATGGATACCTTGCAACTGGACACGATCTACTTTACTGTCAAGCAGGACACGACTCGCATGAGTTTGCACGGAGGGGTCATCAACGGTCCCAAGAATCCGCAGATCGTTTTTAAATCGAGCTTTGCCGGAGAAATACGCAACGATGATGCCGAACTCACGCTACGCTATGAAAATGCGAAAGGCGAAACCGGGGTACTTTTCGGTGTGAACGTCCGTCCATTGGTCGAAGGAAACGGAAAAGGCGATGGGCTTGCTTTTACGCTGATACCGGAAAATCCCATTATTGCCTTCCGAAAGTTCCACTTCGTCGATCATCACAACTGGATATACCTCCATAAAAACATGCGCTTGTACGCCAATGTCGATATGGCGGATGACGAAGACATGGGATTCAGGATAAAATCAAACCGGAACGATACTGTATCGTTGCAGAACATTGATGTGGAGTTGCAACGCATCCGCCTGTCTGAGATCAGTGAAGTGCTTCCTTATCTGCCTGACTTGTCCGGGCTCTTCTCGGCTGAGGCTAATTACGTGCAGACAGCTACTTCCTTGCAAGTATCGGCTGAGGCTAATATTGATGAATTGACTTATGAACGTCAACGCATCGGCGATGTTGCACTCGGTGTGACCTGGCTTCCGGGTGAAAGAGGAAAACATTATATCAGTACTTATCTGACCCATGAGGGCGAGGAGATATTGATGGCTGACGGTTCGCTTCATCCTTCGGTGACCGGTAAAGACAGTATTGAGGTGAATGCCATCATGGAACATTTTCCGTTAAAGATAGCCAATGCCTTTGTACCGGATCAGGTAGTCACCCTTTCCGGCGATATGGACGGTGGGCTTCACATCACCGGTGATACAGACCGGCCGTTGGTCAACGGGGATCTGGTCTTGGACAGTGTGTCGGTCTTTGCCCGTCAGGCAGGGGCGCGGTTTACGTTCGACAATCGTCCTGTACAAATCAAAAACAGCCGCTTGACTTTTGATAAGTTCGCTATATTCACTACCGGAAAGAATCCTTTCACGATTGATGGTACAGTCGATTTTCGGAATTTGACCGATCCCAGGGTTAATCTGTCCATGCTGGCAGAAAACTATATGCTGCTCAATGCTCCCCGTACAAAGGAGAGCCTGGTATATGGCAAAGTGTTTGTCGACTTCAATGCAACCGTGCGCGGACCGGTAAATGCGTTGGTGATGCGCGGCAATATGAATTTGCTGGGCAATACGGATGTCACTTATGTATTGATGGACTCGCCGCTTACCGTGCAGGACCGGTTGGGAGACCTGGTTACTTTTACTTCTTTCAGTGATACGACGACCGTACAGAAAGAAGAAGCCCCTGTTGTGTCACTTGGCGGACTCGACATGATTATGACTGTACAAATCGATCCCGGAGTCCGGTTGAAGGCCGATCTGAGTGCTGACCGTAGCAGCCGGGTAGAGTTGCAGGGAGGAGGCAATCTGAGTATGCAATATACACCGCAAGGTGATTTGTCCTTATCAGGCCGGTATACCCTTACGGGTGGTATGATGAAGTATGCACTTCCCGTGATACCCCTGAAAGAATTCAATATAAACAATGGCAGTTACGTGGAATGGACCGGTAATCCGATGGACCCGATGCTCAATCTCAAAGCTACCGAGCGCCTTCGCGCTTCCGTAGGCAGTGAGAACGGGCAATCGCGTATGGTCAACTTTGATGTGTCGATTGTAGTTAAGAACCGTTTGGATAACCTTTCACTGGCCTTTGAGATCGATGCGCCCGATGATGCGGAAGTGCAGAATCAGCTGGCTTCTATGAGTGCTGATGAACGGGGTAAACAGGCCATTGCAATGTTGGCTACCGGGCTCTATCTGGCTAATTCGGGAAGTTCCGGAGGTGGGGGACTGAATATGGGATCGGCATTGAACAGTATACTTTCCAGCCAGATCAATGCATTGGCCGGAAACCTGAAGAATGCCAGCTTCTCGATGGGAGTAGAAGACCACGATGCGGCTGATGCGGGAGGAAAACGTACCGACTACAGTTTCCGTTATTCGCAGCGTTTCTTCAATGACCGTTTCCAGATCGTACTGGGTGGTAAGGTGTCTACCGGAGCGCAGGCTACGAATGATGTCGAGTCGTTTATCGACAATATCTCTCTCGAATATCGTCTCGATACATCCGGCACCCGTTACATTCGCCTTTTCCACAATAAGAATTACGAAAGTGTGCTTGAAGGGGAGATAACGGAAACCGGTATCGGTCTGGTACTGCGTAAACGTATCGACAGATTGGGTGAGTTATTTATTTTCCGTAAAAAGAAGAAGACACTTCCTGAGACGCAAAAAGCTCCGTCTGACGGCGAAGCACATCAGTAATTGATTAACAACAGAGATTTAAACAGGATGATACGTAAAGAAACAGTTCATATAATATGGGGTACCATACAAGCCGGTCTTGTAATGTTGTTGTTGGGAGCATGTTCCACAACCAAGCACCTGCCCGAAGGGGAAATACTCTACACCGGATCGAAGACTATTGTTGAAAACGAGCCACAAGCGCCTTTGACAGAGGATGCGCTGACCGAACTTGATGCCGCACTCGATAAAGCTCCGAGTACAAAAATTTTAGGCTTTGTCCCCATCCCTTTCAAGATGTGGGCTTATAACAGTCTGGTTCGCTATAAGAAAGGTTTCGGACACTGGCTCTTCAACCGGTTTGCCGCCAATCCTCCCGTGTTCATTTCTACGGTCAATCCGGAAATACGTGCCAAAGTAGGCACCAACCTGTTGCACGACTATGGCTACTTTAATGGGACGGTCCGATTTCAGACCGTGCCCGACAAGAAAGACAGCCTGAAGGCAAGTATACGCTATACGGTTGATATGAAAGACCCTTATTACATCGATACGGTTTATTACACTCGTTTCAATCCGCGTACGTTGAGAATCATGGAGAGAGGACGCAGAGGATCGTTGTTGACCCCCGGTGAACAGTTCAACGTGAGTGATCTGGATGCAGAGCGCAGCCGTATCAGTACTTTATTGCGTAATCGCGGGTATTTTTACTTTCGTCCGGACTATATGAAGTATCAGGCGGATACTCTGTTGAATCCCGGGCATGTCAGTCTCCGGTTGATACCTGTACCGGGACTTCCGGATGCGGCCCAGCGCCCGTATTATGTCGGCAAGACATCGGTCTTTTTGTACGGAAAGGGCGGAGAAGCACCGAACAGTACACTCGAATACCGGGGACTCGATATTCATTATTATAAGAAGATGCAGGTGCGTCCGAATATGCTTTACCGTTGGTTGAATTATCAGGCTTATGTCCGCAATGATTCTTTGCGCAACTCTGCTCATAGCCGTTTATACAGCCAGTATCGGCAAACGCGTATCCAGGAACGCCTTTCGCAACTGAGTATTTTCCGCTATCTCGATCTGCAATATATCCCTCAGGACTCTACGGCAACTTGTGACACGCTGAACGTGCGTTTGCAGGCTACGTTTGATAAACCGTACGACGCGGAACTGGAATTCAACCTGACCACCAAGAGCAATAACCAGACCGGCCCCGGTGCATCTTTCGGCCTGACCCGTTACAATGTATTTGGGGGAGGAGAGACGTGGAATGTCAAGTTAAAGGGCTCTTACGAATGGCAGACCGGACAGAATAAAGGAAGTTCATTGATGAATAGTTGGGAGATGGGAGTATCTACTGCCTTGACTTTTCCCCGGGTCGTGTTCCCTTCTTTCGGAGGACGTGAGTATGACTTCCCGGCAACCACTACTTTCCGTTTGTATATCGATCAGCTTAACCGTGCCAAATACTATAAACTATTGGCGTTCGGAGGAAATGCCACTTATGACTTTCAGCCGACCCGTATCAGTCGTCACAGCCTGACACCTCTCCGGGTGACTTTCAATGTGCTGCAACACACAACGAAGGCCTTTGAGGAAATTGCTGATCAGAACAAAGCCTTGTACCGTAGTCTGCAGAATCAGTTTATTCCGGCAATGGAATATACCTATACTTTTGATAACGCGGCTTTGCGCGGAGTGCGTAATCCTATCTGGTGGCAGACTACGTTTACTTCCGCCGGTAACATAACTTCCGGTATTTATCGTATTTTCGGAAAGAAGTTCAGCCAAAGAGACAAGAAACTGTTCGGTGTTCCTTTCGCACAGTTTCTGAAGGTGAACAGTGACTTCCGTTATACCTGGAAGATCGATAAGAACCAGTCCATAGCCAGCCGTGTGGCTGGAGGAATTATCTGGGCGTATGGCAATACAAATACGGCACCTTACAGCGAGCAGTTCTATATCGGAGGCGCCAATAGTGTGCGTGCGTTTACTGCACGCAGTATCGGACCGGGTGGATTCCGGCCGACAAAGACTTCGAAAGGGCTCTATCTGGACCAGACGGGAGATATCCGGATGGAAGCCAACGTGGAATATCGTTTCCGCATTTACGGTGACTTGCACGGTGCTGTCTTTCTGGATGCCGGTAACGTCTGGATGTTGCGTAAAGATGAAGAGGCACCGGAAAAGCAACTGCGTTGGAAGACTTTCGGCAAACAGATTGCGTTGGGAACAGGTGCCGGTATACGTTACGACCTCGACTTCCTGATTCTGCGTCTGGATTGTGGTGTGCCTTTGCATGATCCGTACGATACCGGCAAGAAGGGATATTACAATGTGACCGGTTCTTTCTGGAAGGGGCTGGGACTACACTTTGCCGTAGGCTATCCGTTCTAAAATAGTCGATGACGATGGGCGGCGTAAGAAAATTCTTCATACTTCGTTCTTCATTCTTCATTCTATTTTGTACTTTTGCAACGATATCTGATGAGACACATCACTAACCTTTTAATATTCACAGTTATGAAACCAACATTATTTGTGCTTGCTGCCGGCATGGGCAGCCGTTACGGAGGCTTGAAACAATTGGACGGACTGGGTCCCAACGGCGAAACTATCATGGACTATTCTATTTACGACGCCATTCGTGGTGGATTTGGTAAAGTAGTATTCGTTATCCGTAAAGATTTTGAGCAGGATTTCCGTGAAAAGATTCTGAGTAAATACGAAAATCATATTCCGGTGGAACTCGTATTCCAGGCATTGGACAACCTGCCCGAAGGCTTCACTTGCCCTGCCGACCGCGTAAAACCCTGGGGAACCAACCATGCTGTCCTGATGGGTAAAGACGTCATCAAAGAACCGTTTGCCGTTATCAATGCTGACGACTTCTACGGACGCGACAGCTTTGCTGTATTGGGTGCCGAACTGTCTCAGATGGACGGTAAAAAGAACGACTATTGTATGGTAGGTTACCGTGTAGGCAATACGCTTTCAGAAAGCGGATCTGTGGCTCGTGGCGTTTGTGAGACAAATGCGGAAGGCTATCTGACTACAGTGGTAGAACGCACTGCAATCGAGCGTATCGATGGTAAAGTATCGTTCAAGGATGAGAACGGCGAAATGCAGACAATCGGCGATAACACTCCGGTTTCAATGAATATGTGGGGATTCACTCCCGACTATTTCGCTTATTCGGAAGAGTATTTCAAAGAGTTCCTGAAAGAAAACGAAGGAAACCTGAAATCAGAATACTTCATTCCGCTGATGGTAAACAAACTGGTGAACGAAGGTACTGCCCGCGTAAAGGTTCTGGATACTACAAGCAAATGGTTCGGCGTGACTTATGCTGCCGACCGTCAGGGTGTAGTAGATAAGATTCAGGCATTGGTAGATGCAGGCGAATATCCTGATAAACTGTTCTAAAGCTAATTTGCTTATTTCTATAATGTAGATTTTGAAAGGGACGTCTTTGCGAAGATGTCCCTTTTTTAATATCAGGCCGGATCACACCTCTTTGGTACGCTCCCTGCCGGTGAACTTTAAATCACCCTCCGGGAGTCGCGAGGGAGGAGATGGTCGGTTTGTCAATGTGTCAAATTGATAATCGTAACCCTCTGTTTCTCGTTTTTTCGGGCCACAATCCGGTAAAGTCTATAAAAACGGCCTACAGGCAAATATCCATTCATAGTTTTGATCTTGTTTCATCCCTAATGGAAATAAAAGGAAAGGAAGTATGATTTTTTTGTTTCCTAATCTTTTCTTTGAGGAGCTTTTCCTGCTTTTCTGACACTTTGCAGCGGTCGGGCGGGGGGAGGCAACCAGGAGAAAATCAGTCACTCTTGTCGCCCGATTTGCATTACAATAGATGTAATCTGCCAAAACATATAGAGATATTCAGAAAAGAAGTAAACATTTTCGGGAAATGCTTACTTCTTTTCACCCGAAGACTTACTTCTTTTGGGGTAAATGCTTCCTTCTTTCCGAAAAAACAAAGGTGCAACCGGCTCAAAAGCCCGGATTTCCTGTAGAAAAAGCTTTTTACTGTGCTCTGTTTCTTCTGCTTTCACCCGAATATGAAAAGGGCTTGTAAGCGAATTCTGCGATTCAGTGTCTTTTTGATGTCTATGTCTGCAAATGACTGTCAATTCTTTATGAGGAAATAAAGTGTGCAGGGCTTCGGGGCAGATGAGAAAAGGGTGAATGTCCGGTATGTGTCGGATATTTATATTCTTTTCGTTGCTTATTTCAGAATATGTGTTTATATTTGAAATATTCCTTTAGGCTTAACTCTGATTATATATGAAGAAACTCCTTTGCCTGATAATACTCCTTTTCTCTTTTATTCGGTCGGAAGCCCAGTCTGATCATATCTGTCCTCACGAGAAACTTTATGTCCATACGGACCGTGCCAATTATGAGCGTGGTGATACGGTCCGTTTCCGTGCTTACCTGATGGATACCCGCCGCGAGGCAACGGCTTACAGCCGCTACGTTTATGCCGAACTGCTGGCTGACAGTCAGGTCATCTCCCGTGAGATGGTCAAGGATGATCACGGTGTCTTTTCCGGTTACCTCTCTTTGGGCGATACACTTCGTTCCGGCAATTATACGCTTCGTTTCTATACCCGTTATCTTTCTTCTTTGCCCGCTCCCCGTTACTTCTATCGTCAGATCATTGTCGGCGGGCGTCCCTTTCAGGATTACCGCAAGGAGAGCGTGACTCGTATGGCGGCTTCCTACCATGTCTCTTTCTTTCCGGAAGGGGGACGTCTCCCTTCGGGTTGTGTCAGCCGTGTCGCTTTCAAGGCTTTGAGTCCCGATGGTTTGGGAACAGATGTGCAGGGCTTTGTGGTCAATCAGCGTGGAGATACCGTCACCACGTTGCGTTCCGTCCATCGGGGGATGGGCTTCTTCAATCTTGAACCTGTTTCGGGTGACAGCTATACGGCGGTGTGCCGTAATCGTGAGGGGATGGAGCTTCGCTTTCCATTACCTCCGGCGGATCCTTCTGCCGTCAGCCTCCGTGTCGATGTCCGTAAGGATGACTTTCTGGTGCGTTTGAATTCAGGTGTTTCCCCGTCTCCGGGTCATTCCCTTCGTGTGGAATATCGGGATAGTATTCTTTTGCATGCGGCTTTCTCCGGTTCCAGGCCTTTGCGGCTTCCCCGCTCTCCGCTGCCTCCGGGTGTACTCCGTTTTGTTTTGTTGGATGGTTCGGGCGTTCCTATAAGTGGTCGTACCGCTTTCAATCAGAGTCCTTCCGTGCGTGCCGACGTTGATTTCTCGGCTCGCTTGAAAGAAGAGAAGGGACGTTCGTTTTGGGATGTCAGCTTGGGGCTTCGTGATTCCTCGGGTGAGCCGTTGGGCGGTACCCTTTCTGTCTCGGTCACCGACGACCGCTATGCTCTTCAGGATACCACGGTAAATATCCTTTCTTCTTTTCTTCTGAGTTCTGACCTTCAGGGCTATGTTGAGGCTCCCTCTTTCTATTTTTCCGGTGATGACTCCCGTACCTCGTATCTGTTGGACTTGTTGATGCTGACTCAGGGTTGGGTGAAATACAGCCTTGTTCCGGATTACGGTTCCTTTCCGGTGGAGCGTAGTCAGTGTGTCAGTGGCAAGGTGGTTTCCGAATATTCGGAAAAGAAGTGTATCGCTGATGCGGTTGTCACTTTATTCTCTTTCGATAAAAAGATTATGTGTCAGACGACGAGTGATGCTTCGGGCTGTTTCCGTTTCGACAGTCTTTCCTTTCCCCGGGGTACGCATTTCCTTCTTCAGGCGCGTAAGAAAAAGGGAGGTACAGATGTGGCGCTGTTGGTCGATCGGGATTCCGTTCCTTCTGTACATTCTTCTCTTCCCGTTTATGCGGATTGGTTTCGTGCAGAGATGGATGAACCGGTTGTTTCCGAACAATCCGACAATGATCCTTCTCCGACCAGTGCGAATGTGTTTCAACGATCTTCTACCGCCCCTTTTTCCATGGAGCAATATTTAGACGAAGTTGTTGTTTCCACTAAAAAGATTGAGAAAAAGAAACGGTATGCAATCGAGTCTTTAATGGCTCACTCCGATTGGAATAAGACTTATCATGTGGACGAAATGACTCTTTCGCCTTATTCATCTACTAAAGATTTGTTGATTAATACTCCCGGAGTAGGGTGGGCAGTCGATTCGAATTCAGGAGATTTCTTTTATATAACACGGTTGCGTGCAGGAGGAAGTTCCACTCCTCCTCCGGCTCTGTTAATGGTAGATGGGCTGGAAACTTCTTATTCCGAACTTGTCGGTATCCCTGTATCCATAGTTGAATCCATCGAGTTGGTAAAAGATGCCGCTCAGATGGCATATATCGGATCTAAAGCATCGAATGGCGCTATTTTGATTAGTACAAAATCAGGTTTAGGCACTGTTGGTAAGAAAGCATCCAATTTTAGGATAATTCGTCCCATAGGATATCAGGTGAAGCGTGAGTCTTATTCGCCTTCTTATCCGGTTGTTTATGGTGCAATAAATAACGGTGGGAATAGTTTCAGAACAATATACTGGTCACCGGATCTTCTGCTTGATAAAGCGGCTTCTCATTTGGAGTTCGGTAATCCGAAACAGGGTCGACTGACTCTTGTTGTTCAGGGAATCACACCAGATGGAAAGTTGATAAATTTGACTCGGACTTTAGGTAATGAATAATAAGTCTTTTTATCAGTATATTTGGAGTAATCGGGTGTTGTCTTTCTGTTCTGTCTCATACTGCTACATGAATGATCATTGTGAGGTAGATCATTTCATCGTGTTTTGTAGTGTATGTCTGTTTGGCTTTCAGTTTTAGAGGGGGTGTATATTTATTCCGTTTCTTTTTTCGCAGTCTGTATAAATGAGTATCTTTGCTGCCTCAATTCCCTTATTTATAGAAAGAAGTGATTTCAGTAGAAGGATTAACAGTAGAATTTAACGCCACACCATTGTTTGAGGACGTTAGTTATGTCATTAATAAAAAAGATCGAATAGCCCTGGTGGGTAAAAACGGTGCCGGGAAATCAACTATGTTGAAGATCTTGGCCGGATTGCAAAGTCCTACACGAGGTGTTATAGCTATTCCGCGTGATGTAACGATCGGCTATTTGCCACAGGTGATGATTCTTGCCGATAACCATACCGTGATGGAAGAGGCGGAATTGGCATTTGAACATATTTTTGAATTACAGGCCGACCTGGAACGCATGAATCAGGAATTGGCTGACCGAACCGATTATGATTCGGAAGAGTATCATAAACTAATAGACCGTTTCACGCATGAGAATGACCGCTTCCTGATGATGGGAGGCACTAACTTTCATGCGGAGATAGAGCGTACGCTGATAGGATTGGGATTCAGCCGGGAAGATTTTAATCGTCCGACCAGTGAGTTTTCCGGAGGATGGCGTATGAGAATCGAACTGGCCAAACTTCTGCTCAGGAAACCGGATGTGCTGCTTCTTGACGAGCCGACCAACCATTTGGACATCGAGAGTATCCAATGGCTGGAGACTTTCCTCTCTACCCGTGCCAATGCAGTGGTGCTGGTCAGCCATGACCGGGCCTTTTTAAACAATGTAACCACTCGTACCATCGAAATTACTTGTGGGCAGATATACGATTATAAAGTGAAATATGATGAGTATATCGTTTTGCGTCAGGAGCGTCGTGAGCAGCAGTTGCGTGCTTATGAGAATCAGCAGAAACAGATTGAGGATACAGAGGCGTTTATCGAGCGTTTCCGTTACAAAGCAACGAAGGCTGTGCAGGTGCAGAGCCGCATGAAGCAACTGGAAAAGATAGAACGGATTGAGGTTGACGAAGTGGATAACTCTGCATTGAGATTAAAGTTTGTCTGTTCCAGCCGTAGCGGAAACTACCCGGTGATCTGCGAAGACGTGAAAAAGGCCTATGGGGCACACGTTGTTTTCCATGATGTCAACCTGACCATTAATCGTGGTGAAAAAGTGGCCTTTGTAGGAAAGAACGGTGAAGGTAAGTCTACCCTTGTGAAGTGTATCATGAGTGAGATTGATTATGAGGGTAAACTTACACTGGGGCACAATGTGCAGATTGGATATTTTGCCCAGAACCAGGCACAGATGTTGGATGAGAATCTAACGGTTTTCGATACTATCGACCGGGTGGCAGTGGGAGATATCCGTCTGAAAATACGTGATATTCTGGGAGCCTTTATGTTTGGTGGAGAGGCATCGGATAAGAAGGTGAAAGTGCTTTCGGGAGGTGAGCGTACACGTCTGGCAATGATAAAGTTGCTTTTGGAACCTGTCAACTTCCTGATTCTCGACGAGCCTACCAATCATTTGGATATGCGTTCGAAGGATGTGCTGAAAGAGGCTATCCGAGAGTTTGACGGAACGGTGATTATAGTTAGTCATGACCGTGATTTTTTGGATGGACTTGCGACTAAAGTATATGAGTTTGGTGGTGGCGTGGTGAAAGAGCATTTGGGAGGTATCTATGATTTTCTTCAAAAGAAGAAAATAGAGAACCTGAATGAACTTCAGAAGGCGAATCCGTCATCCGCCTCGCCCGCAAACGGTAAGAAAGAGGAAGGAGCCGAAGAAGGAATATCCGAGAATAAGTTATCATACGAGGCTCAAAAAGAACTCAATAAAAAAATAAAGAAACTGGAGCGCCTGGTAGCAGACTGTGAAGCTGCTATCGAACAGACAGAGTCGGCTATTGCTATTCTTGAAGAAAAGATGGCTACGCCCGATGGTGCTTCGGACATGTCGCTATATGAACAACACCAAAAACTGAAACAGCAACTTGACCATACGGTGGAAGAGTGGGAGCGCGTTTCGATGGAGTTGGAAGAGATGAATGAAAAATAATAGTTTATTAAGTGTATGAAAGTAATTAAGTATTTACCAATTCTTGCAATCTGTTGTATGGCAACAGGATGCAACAGTAAGAAAGAGGCCGTACTTACGTCCGGCATTGACCTTGCCAACCTTGACACAATTGCCCTGCCGGGCACCAGTTTTTATCAGTATGCTTGTGGCGGATGGATGAAAAACCATCCTCTGACAGATGAGTATTCACGTTTCGGTTCATTCGATATGCTCGCCGAAAACAACCGTCAGCAGTTGCGTGGACTGATTGAAGGGCTGGCTGCCGAAAAACATGAAGCCGGCAGCATTGCACAGAAAGTCGGTGAACTTTATAATATAGCTATGGACAGCGTAAAACTGAATAAGGAAGGCGCTGCCCCCATTAAACCCGAACTGGAGAAAATAGGTGCCATCAAAGATAAAGCTGAAATCTATCCGTTGATTGTAGAAATGCAGAAGAGAGGGATGTATCCGTACTTCATTCTGTATGTCAGTGCTGATGACATGAATAGCAATGAAAATATGGTGCATACCATGCAAGGTGGCCTGGGCATGGGCGAACGGGATTATTATTTGGAGGATGATGCGCAGACGAAAGAAATTCGTGATAAATACCAGCAGCATGTAAGTAAGATGTTCCAACTGGCCGGATATGATGAAGCTACTGCCCGGAAAGCTGTGAAAGCAGTGATGAATATCGAGACTCGCCTGGCCCAGTCGGCACGTTCGCAAGTAGAATTGCGTGATCCGCATGCCAACTATAATAAGAAGACTTTGGAAGAATTGCAAAAAGAGTATCCTTCTTTTGCATGGGATGTATTTTTCTCAACTGCCGGACTGAATAACCTGAAAGAAGTTAATATTGGTCAGCCTGATGCATTGAAGGAGGTGAATGCCATCATCGATACAGTATCACTCGAGGACCAGATTTTGTACTTGCAGTGGAATCTGATCAATTCGGCTGCCAACTATCTGAGTGACGACTTTATAGCCCAGGATTTTGATTTTTATGGCCGCACCATGTCGGGTAAGAAAGAGATGCAACCTCGTTGGAAGCGCACTCGGCATGGTTGCAGTATTTTTGGAAGCGTGCTGTCAGCACTGTTGATGGTTCATTGGGCGAGGCTGTCGGACAGATGTATGTAGAGAAGTATTTCCCTGCTGCGGCTAAGGAGCGTATGGTAGCGCTGGTCAAGAATTTGCAGGAATCTTTGGGAGAGCGCATCAAGGGGCTGAGCTGGATGGGTGAAGAGACCAAAGAAAAAGCACTTGAAAAACTGGCGACTTTCCATGTCAAGATCGGGTATCCGGATAAGTGGAAAGACTACTCTTCTCTGGAAATAAAGGATGATTCATATTGGGCCAACATTGAGCGTGCCAACCGGTGGAGTTACAACGAGATGATCGGCAAATATGGTAAACCGGTCGATAAGGACGAGTGGTATATGACTCCGCAGACAGTAAATGCATATTACAATCCAACGACGAATGAGATCTGTTTCCCGGCCGGTATACTTCAATATCCTTTCTTTGATATGAATGCGGATGATGCCTTCAATTATGGAGCGATTGGTGTAGTTATCGGACATGAAATGACCCATGGATTTGATGATCAGGGTCGTCAGTATGATAAGGATGGTAACTTGAAAGATTGGTGGACGGCAGAAGATGCCAAGAACTTTGAGGCTCGTGCGGCGGTGATGGCTAACTTCTTCGACAGTATTGAAGTAGCTCCCGGTGTTCATGCCAATGGAGAGTTTACTTTAGGCGAAAACATTGCCGATCACGGTGGACTTCAGGTATCATATCAGGCATTCAAAAAAGCGACGGCTGCGGCTCCGCTGAAAATTGAAAACGGATTTACACCCGAACAGCGCTTCTTCTTGTCTTATGCCAATGTGTGGGCCGGAAACATCCGTCCTGAAGAAATCCTGAAGCGTACGAAGACCGATCCGCATTCGTTGGGCAAATGGCGTGTAGATGGAGCACTGCCTCAAATCGGTGCATGGTATGAAGCTTTCAATATTACTGAAAAAGATCCGATGTACTTGCCGGTAGATAAGCGGGTGTCAATTTGGTAATAGATTGTTGCAAATAAAATAAAAGTAAAAATGGCGCTGACTCATTCAATTGTGAGTCAGCGCTTTTTTATTAATAATTCACACCTTATTTATTACGTACGATAAACAATATTTCGTAACTTTGCGCACCAAATACTTAATAAGCAAATCAATGTCTGAGTCTAAAAGAATAAAAACCGCTTTGGTATCGGTTTATCACAAAGAAGGTTTGGACGAAATCATTACCAAACTGCACGAAGAAGGAGTAGAGTTCCTGTCAACAGGCGGAACTCGTCAGTTTATTGAATCGCTGGGCTATCCCTGTAAGGCTGTCGAAGATTTGACTTCGTATCCTTCTATTTTGGGTGGTAGAGTGAAGACGCTGCATCCGAAAATATTCGGAGGAATTCTTTGCCGCCGTGGACTGGAACAAGACATCCAGCAGATTGAGAAATATGAAATCCCTGAAATCGACCTGGTTATTGTAGACCTCTATCCGTTTGAAGCGACTGTTGCTTCGGGTGCTGATGAGGCTGCTATTATCGAAAAAATTGATATAGGCGGAATCTCTTTGATTCGTGCCGCTGCCAAAAACTTCAATGACGTAATTATTGTTGCTTCACAAGCTCAATATAAACCTTTGCTCGATATGTTGATGGAGCACGGGGCCACTTCTTCTCTTGAAGAACGTCGTTGGATGGCTAAAGAGGCATTTGCTGTATCTTCACACTATGATTCGGCTATCTTCAACTATTTTGATGCTGAAGAGGGTTCTGCTTTCCGTTGCTCTGCCAATAGCCAGAAGACGTTGCGTTATGGCGAAAATCCACATCAGAAGGGATATTTCTATGGAAACCTGGATGAGATGTTCGATCAGATTCATGGAAAAGAGATCTCTTATAACAACCTGCTTGACATCAATGCCGCTGTCGATTTGATCGATGAGTTTGACGATGTCACATTTGCTATTCTGAAGCATAATAATGCTTGCGGGCTGGCTTCTCGTCCTACTGTGCTCGAAGCATGGAAAGATGCGTTGGCCGGTGATCCGGTATCTGCCTTTGGGGGGGTGCTGATCACGAATGCGGTTATTGATAAAGAGACAGCGGAAGAGATCAATAAAATCTTCTTTGAAGTTGTGATTGCTCCTGATTACGATGTAGATGCACTTGAAATTCTGGGACAGAAAAAGAATCGTATCATTTTGGTTCGTAAAGAGGCTAAATTGCCGAGAAAGCAATTCCGTTCTTTATTGAATGGTGTATTGGTTCAGGACAGAGACTTGAATATTGAAACAACTGCAGACCTGAAAACGGTAACTGATAAAGCTCCGACACCGGAAGAGGTAGAAGATATGCTGTTTGCTAATAAAATAGTAAAAAACAGTAAGTCGAATGCCATTGTTTTGGCCAAAGGAAAACAATTGCTGGCAAGCGGTGTGGGACAGACTTCACGTGTGGATGCACTGAAACAAGCTATCGAAAAAGCTAAGTCGTTTGGTTTCGATTTGCAGGGTGCGGTGATGGCATCGGATGCTTTCTTCCCTTTCCCCGATTGTGTGGAAATTGCGGATAAGGAAGGTGTGACAGCTGTGATCCAGCCGGGCGGTTCGGTGAAAGACCAGTTGACATTTGACTATTGCAACGAACATGGCATGGCAATGGTTACAACGGGTATCCGCCACTTTAAGCACTAATTAAAAACTTGTTGTATGCCGGACAACCCGTTATGGGCACACTGGTATATTGACGCATTAGAAATTTATTCATTATGGGATTATTCTCTTTTACACAAGAAATAGCAATGGACCTCGGTACGGCCAATACTATCATTATTACCGGTGGTAAGATTGTAGTAGATGAGCCTTCGGTGGTGGCCCTTGACCGTCGGACAGACAAGATGATTGCTGTAGGTGAAAAGGCCAAGCTGATGCACGAAAAGACGCACGAGAATATTCGTACCATCCGTCCGTTGCGCGACGGAGTGATTGCCGACTTCTATGCTTGCGAGCAGATGATGCGCGGACTGATCAAACAGGTAAATACTCGTAACCGCCTTTTCTCTCCATCGCTTCGTATGGTGATCGGAGTGCCTTCGGGTAGTACGGAAGTTGAACTTCGTGCTGTCCGTGACTCTGCCGAACATGCCGGCGGACGTGATGTCTATCTGGTATTTGAACCTATGGCTGCGGCTATCGGTATCGGTATCGATGTAGAAGCACCTGAAGGAAACATGATTGTTGACATAGGTGGTGGTTCTACCGAGATTGCTGTAATTTCATTGGGAGGTATTGTTTCGAACAACTCTATTCGTATAGCGGGAGATGATCTGACTGCCGATATTCAGGAATACATGAGCCGCCAGCATAACGTGAAAGTCAGTGAGCGTATGGCCGAACGTATTAAGATAAATGTGGGTGCTGCTTTGACCGAACTGGGTGAGGATGCTCCTGAAGATTATATCGTTCACGGACCGAACCGTATCACTGCACTTCCGATGGAAGTGCCGGTATGCTATCAGGAAGTGGCACACTGTCTTGAAAAATCAATCTCGAAGATAGAAACGGCTATTCTGAGTGCGTTAGAGAATACACCTCCTGAACTGTATGCCGATATTGTGCATAATGGAATTTATTTGGCCGGTGGTGGAGCGCTGCTTCGTGGCTTGGACAAACGTCTGACTGATAAGATAAATATTCCTTTCCACATTGCAGAAGACCCGTTGCATGCAGTAGCTAAAGGTACAGGGGTTGCATTGAAGAATGTAGACCGTTTCTCATTCTTGATGAGATAAATAATTGACTACGGTTTACGAGCTATAAGTGAGAGGCAGTTGCGTAAGTTGCTGCACGAACTTGTGGCTCGTAGATCGTAGTTTGTAACTTATATGTCTTTATGCGGAATTTACTGAACTTTCTTTTGAAATATAATCACTGGTTCCTCTTCATTCTGTTGGAGGTGATCAGTTTTGTTTTGTTATTTCGCTTTAACCACTACCAACACAGTGTTTATTTCAGTTCGGCCAATGTAGTTGCCGGCAAAGTATATGAAGTATCCGGTGGAATAACTTCTTATTTCCATCTGAAATCGGTCAATGAGGATTTACTGGATCGCATCATGGAGTTGGAGCAACAGAACCGCAATCTGGAGAATGCATTAGTAAAACATCTCTCTGACTCAACCGAGCTGAATAGTATCCGAAACTTGTCGGATACAGACTATGAAATCTTCAAAGCCCGGGTTATCAATAACAGTCTCAATCTGGTAGATAACTACATCACTCTGAATCGGGGATCGAAGGATGGCATCCGTCCTGAAATGGGCGTGGTCGATGGTAATGGGGTGGTCGGCATCGTATATGAAACTTCTTCTCACTATTCCCGGGTGATTTCGGTGTTGAACAGCAAATCCAGCATTAGTTGTAAAATTGTGGGTAGTGAGTATTTCGGTTACCTGAAGTGGGAATATGGAGATGCCCGGTATGCTTATTTGAAAGATTTGCCTCGTCATGCCGAATTCAATCTGGGAGATACAGTTGTGACCAGTGGTTATTCCACGGTTTTTCCTGAAGGTATTATGATTGGTACGGTAGACGATATGGCCGATTCGAATGATGGCCTTTCCTATCTGTTGAAGGTAAAACTGGCAACGGATTTTGGTAAGGTGAGTGAGGTGCGTGTGATTGCAAGAACCGGTCAGAGAGAGCAAAAAGAGTTGGAACAAAAGAGTTTGGCGCAATGATTATCAACTATATACATAGAGTAGGATGGTTTGTCGGTCTGATATTACTTCAGGTGCTGATCTTGAATAATGTGCACATAGCCGGTGTGGCTACTCCTTTTCTATACGTTTATTTTATATTAAAATTTAACTCCGGTACTTCCCGAAACGAATTGATGGTATGGGGTTTCTGTATGGGGCTTGCCATCGATATCTTTTCTAATACCCCGGGTATGAATGCGGCGGCGACAGTACTACTGGCTTTTCTACGTCCGTTGTTTCTTCGCTTGTTTACGCCTCGAGATACTTTGGATAGTATCGTACCTTCGCTGAAAAGTATGGGAATTGCTTCTTTCCTTAAATATTTGGTGGTAAGTGTCTTTGTTCACCATTTTATGTTACTGACTCTTGAGTTCTTCTCATTTACCAGCATACCGTTATTGCTGTTAAGGGTGGTGTCGAGCACCATTTTGACTATAACCTGTATTATGGCTGTTGAAGGAGTGAGGAGATAGGTATGGCAAAAGATTATGTTTTAGAGAAACGGAAATATGTGATCGGCGGAGTAGCACTGGCTATTGTCCTGATTTATCTGCTGCGTCTGTTTTCTCTCCAGATAGCTACTGATGACTATAAAAAAAATGCCGACAGTAATGCTTTCCTGAATAAGATTCAGTACCCGTCACGTGGGGCAATGTACGACCGGAATGATAAACTGTTAGTGTTTAATCAGCCGGCGTATGATATAACAATGGTGCCGAAGGAAGTTGAGAACCTCGATACACTCGACTTGTGCCAGACGCTGAATATCACTCGTGCACAGTTTCTGAAGATAATGAGCGATATGAAAGATCGTCGCAGGAATCCCGGTTATTCACGCTATACCAATCAGGTATTCATGTCTCAACTTTCGGCAGAAGAATGTGGCGTATTTCAGGAGAAGCTATTTAAGTTTCACGGATTCTATATCCAGCGACGTACCATTCGTCAATATAGCTATAACTCCGCTGCCCATGTGCTTGGTGATATTGGTGAAGTATCAATGAAAGACATCGAAAATGATGATTATTACATCCGGGGAGACTATATCGGGAAACAGGGTATTGAAAAATCATATGAATCTTATTTACGGGGCGAAAAGGGCGTTGAGGTATTGTTGAGGGATGCGCATGGACGTATACAGGGACATTATATGGATGGAAAGTATGATAAGCGTCCGATACCCGGAAAGAACCTGAAGCTCGGAATCGATATCGATCTCCAGATGTTGGGAGAACGCTTGTTGAAAAATAAAATCGGGAGTATTGTTGCTATCGAACCGGAGACGGGAGAAATACTTTGCATGGTTTCTTCACCCGATTTTGATCCGAGACTGATGATTGGCCGTCAGCGCGGAAAGAACCATTTGATGCTCCAGAGAGATCCGATGAAACCTTTGTTAAACCGTTCGATTATGGGAGTATATCCTCCGGGATCGACGTTTAAAACGGCACAAGCGCTGACTTTCTTACAAGAAGGGATTATTCAGACCAATACGCCGGCTTTCCCTTGTGCTCATGGGTTCAATTACGGGAGTTTGCATGTGGGATGTCATGCCCATGGTTCGCCGTTGCCGCTAATACCGGCCATTGCGACTTCATGTAACTCTTATTTTTGTTGGGGCTTGTTCCGGATGTTTGGCGATCGCAAGTATGGCTCCTCACAAAATGCCATTACTGTATGGAAAGACCACATGGTGTCTCAGGGTTTTGGCTATAAACTCGGGGTGGATTTACCGGGTGAAAAGCGGGGATTGATTCCTAATGCTCAGTTTTATGACAAGGCCTATCGTGGACGTTGGAATGGGTTGACGGTGATCAGTATCGCAATTGGCCAGGGAGAGATTCTGGCAACTCCTTTGCAGATAGCCAATTTGGGTGCGACAATAGCCAATCGGGGACATTTTATTACTCCACATATTGTGAAGGAAATTCAAGATGAACAACTCGACAGCCTCTATCGAGTTCCCAGAAAAACCTCTATCGACCGGAAACACTATGAAGATGTGGTTACAGGCATGCGTGCTGCGGTCACAGGAGGTACTTGCCGGGTAGCAGGAGCCATTTTACCGGACGTTGAAGTATGTGGCAAAACCGGTACGGCGCAGAACCGAGGACATGACCACTCCGTTTTTATGGGATTTGCTCCCATGAATAACCCAAAGATAGCCATCGCCGTATATGTTGAGAATGGTGGTTTTGGCGCAGTCTACGGAGTACCGATCGGAGCATTGATGATGGAACAATATTTAAAAGGGAAACTCTCTCCGGAGAATGAGATACGTGCAGAAGAATATAGTAATAGAGTGATTATGTATGGAAACGAGGAGCGTTAGTTTATGGAAAACATTGGATTGGGTAACGATCGTCATTTACCTGCTCCTTATAATCGGTGGATGGTTTAGTGTGTGCGGTGCCAGTTATGATTATGGTGATCGTGACTTTCTGGACTTTTCAACACGTGCCGGTAGGCAGTTTGTGTGGATTATCTGTTCCTTTGGGCTTGGTTTTATACTCCTGATGCTTGAAGAACGAATGTACGATATGTTTGCATACCTGATATATATAGGTATGATTCTTCTGTTAATCGTAACCATTTTTATTGCACCCGATACGAAAGGTTCCCGTTCGTGGTTAATATTAGGTCCGGTCAGTCTGCAGCCGGCGGAGTTTGCAAAATTTGCCACAGCTTTGGCTCTGGCAAAGTTTATGAATGCCTATTCATTTAATATCAAGAAGTGGAAGTGCTTTTTACCCTTGGTAGCTTTTATTTTACTTCCGATGTTGCTGATTATTTTGCAGAAAGAAACCGGTTCGGCATTGGTCTATCTTGCCTTCTTCTTGGTGTTATATCGCGAGGGTATGCCTGGAGTAGTTTTGTTTTCGGGAGTATGTGCCGTAGTCTATTTTGTGGTCGGTATTCGTTTCGATCAGGTATTTATAGCCGATACGCCTACGCCTATCGGAGAGTTTGCCGTGTTGTTGATGATACTTTTATTTGCCGGTTCCATGGTTTGGGTGTATAGGAAAAAGTGGGAACCTGTACGGAATATGATAGGCGGTAGTTTGCTTGTGCTGCTGATCGCTTATCTCGTTTCTGAGTATCTCTCTCCATTCAATTTGGTTTGGGTGGAGTGGGGGCTTTGTGTGGTGACCATAGGTTATCTACTTTACTTATCTTTGAGCGAACGGCAACGTGCCTATCTTTTGATCGGATTGTTTGCTTTGGGTTCTATCGGTTTTCTTTATTCAAGTGATTATGTGTTCGACAACATTCTTGAACCTCATCAGCAGATTCGTATAAAAGTGGTGTTGGGGATGGAAGAGGACTTGGCCGGAGCCGGTTACAACGTTAACCAGTCGAAGATTGCGATTGGTTCCGGAGGGTTGACGGGTAAAGGTTTTCTGAATGGTACACAAACCAAGTTGAAATATGTGCCCGAACAAGATACCGATTTCATTTTCTGTACTGTGGGTGAAGAACAGGGGTTTGTTGGTTCGGCAGCCGTTCTTTTGCTTTTCTTGGCATTGATACTCCGTCTTATAGCGACGTCAGAGCGGCAGACTTCTACTTTCGGGCGGGTTTATGGCTATTCGGTTGTGAGCATTTTCCTGTTCCATTTGTTTATTAACATCGGAATGGTACTTGGTCTGACTCCTGTAATCGGTATTCCGTTGCCTTTCTTTAGTTATGGCGGGTCATCTTTATGGGGATTTACGATTCTGCTTTTTATCTTTCTGCGTATCGATGCGGGGCGTAGCAGACGGCTATAAATGTTCTATTTTCAATCCCACATCACTGATCCCGGTTAGTTGTTCATTCTTCATTTCGTGTACTATCTTGAAAGTATAGTTGCCGGGATGTTTGACAAAGCAGTCCTTCAAAGGGAGTGCCGATTGGTAGAGACTTCCCCAGCCGGTTCCTGTCCATTTGCCTTCCCGGTCAGTCAGTATAAACTTCAGGGTATCTGTCTTCCATACAGTTGAATCTTCCAGATTATAATGGATGAGGATATTCAGGTTCTGATAAGGGTAGTTACTGCTGTTGCGTACACCAACGGACAGTCGCAGGTTGGCTAGGGAATCTTTTAGAGGCACGTTGAAAAAGAGTGTATCACTCTTCTTCCATCCATCCGGGGGAGTGGATTGGTAAGAGTGATACACAGTATTTTCGTCACATGCAGTCAGAACCCATGTGGTAAGGAGCATGCAAATGCTATTCTTGAGCAGGCTTTTCATTTTCCTGAGCTTTCTCGATACGTTTAGGTTGTTCATTGTTGCGCGGTCCGCGTGGTTCGCGAGGAGGGCGCTGTTCACGGGGTTCGTTTTTACGCGTTTCCCGGTTCTCGTTGTTACGCGTTTCACGAGACTCATTATTTTTACGTGGTTGGTTGTTGTTGCGATTATTGTTTTTCGGACGTTCACCACGTGTACGCTGTTGGTTTTGTACAGGCTGAGAACCGTTGTTCTCCTGTGCATTAATCGGAGTGGACTGTGAACTCTGTGTTTCGCCATTGGCAGCTTGTTGCAGGCGGTTGTTATTATTCTTCTTTTTCTTTTTCCGGTTTCCGTTTCCGCCTTCGTCCTTTCCATTTCCGTCTTTGGCGTTACGGCGGCGGTCACGGTCGAAACGCGTCAAGCTTTCCTGCTCCAGCAAATCAACAGGCTTTTTAGGTTCCGGTTTGCGTTCGGCTTCCAACAGACTGTCCGGTTTAATACCTCTTTTGTTCAGCCCTATCACTTCGAATGCACGTTTTCCGCTAATGGTCACTAAGTTTGCTGCAAAGTTTTTGTCGGTTGAATACGAAATCTGATTACTGAGGATATCTGCTTTGAAGAAGTAATAGGTTCCGTCTTTGGTTTCCAGTTCGATTTCTCTTGAGGGCAGACGTTTTTGTGCTTCTACATAGCAGTCCACTTCATAGTTCAGGCAACATTTTAACTTGGCACACTGTCCGGCCAACTTTTGAGGATTCAGTGAAATGTCCTGATACCTTGCCGCACTGGTTGATACGGATACAAAACTGGTCATCCAGGTGGCACAGCATAACTCACGTCCGCAAGGGCCGATACCTCCGATGCGTCCGGCTTCCTGCCGTGCACCGATTTGCTTCATTTCGATACGTACTCTAAAAGCTTCGGCCAGTACTTTAATCAATTGGCGGAAGTCTACCCGTTCGTCGGCGATATAATAAAAGATAGCTTTATTGCCGTCTCCTTGATATTCTACATCACCAATTTTCATATCCAGATTCAGACTGGCTGCTATCTGCCGTGCACGAATCATTGTGGTATGTTCTTTGGCTTTTGCTTCTTCATATTTCTCCATATCTACAGCTTTTGCTTTGCGGTAGATACGCTTGATTTCGGCATCCTGTTTAAAGTTTGCCTTTTTCATCTGGAGGGGGACTAATCGTCCTGTCAGGGTGACAGTACCAATATCGTGTCCCGGAGTAGCTTCTACAGCTACGATATCGCCTTTCTCCAATTTGATTTTGTTACTGTTACGGTAGTAGCCTTTACGGGTGTTCTTAAATTGAACTTCTACCATATCACTCTCCTCTGCATTGCCTGGTATGTCGGCCAGCCAATCATAGGTATTTAGTTTTTTATCTTGTCGGGAACAGCTTTTACAACAAAGACCTCCGCTCCCATTATGCAGTTTAAATTCCATATACTTTATTTTAGAGTTATTGCTTTAACAGTACGATCATCTTCAGCGAGAAGTCGAAAAATACCATTTTAGCATTTACGTTCTGTTCAATATGTTTTTGAGCTTCACTCAGTTCATCCATGATGCCCATTACATTTCGTTCGTTGACAAAAGGGGCAAACCGTGTAGCGAAGTTCTGTTCTTCTAATGTCATATAAGTCAACTCTTTCCGGTGTAGGTTGTAGATAAAATTCTCCCGGATCATTCGTTGGCAGTATTCCAGAAAATTTTTCTGGCGTTCGCGTCCCATGCCTGCCACTTGTTCACTCCATAATTTCATTTCCCGGATTTTCCGTTGGTAAGAGAGTCGCATCAAACTGACAAACAGTTCGAAAAACAACTGATTCTCTTCATTCAGGTGAATTGTCTCGAGGGCTTTGATAAAGTTTCCGTTGGCCAGGTGGGCGATCGAAATACTGGTTGCCTGCTGGACCCCGTATTTGCTTTGTAAAGCCTCGGCCATACACTCTTCCTCAATTTTACGTAGATTGAAGCGTTGTGTGCGGCTCAATATCGTTTGGAGAATTAAATCGGGAGCCTCCGAAACCAAAAGGAAGATTGTCTTTTCGGGTGGTTCTTCCAGCAGTTTCAATAACTTGTTGGCACAAGCCTGTTGCATCTTTTCCGGCAGCCAGAGGAGTGTAATCTTAAATCCGCCCTCGCTGGATTTAAGGCTGAGTTTTTTCATGATCTCATCACTCTCTTTGGTGTAGATTACGGCCTGTGCATTTTCTGCATTTATTTCGTTCAGCCAATGATTGATGGTAAAATAGGGATTGTTTAACACCAATTTTCTCCATTCTACAATGTAGTCATCGCTTCTCCCGTTTTTTACTACCGGAAAAACGAAATGAACATCCGGGTGAACCAGCTTATTGAATTTCACACATGACGGACAGACTCCGCAAGCATCAGTGTCACTACGATTGGTGCAACTCAGATAGCGTGCATAGGCCAGTGCCAGCGGAAACTTGCCTACCCCTTCGGGCCCACAAAAAAGCTGGGCATGGGGGATGCGTCCTTCGCTGACTTCTTGTATCAGTCGATGCTTGGCCTCTTCTTGTCCGATGACGTCTCTGAAAAACATGGCTTAATAAATTGCTTTGGCTACTTCTTTGATACTGTCCACTGCTCCGATGGAGTAGAAATGGATACTGGGCACACCGGCTGCCATCAACTCTTTGCATTGGCTGATGCACCATTCGATGCCTACCTGACGGGCTTCCTCATCGGTTTGGCACTTCAGTGCTTCCTTGGTCAACTCTTCCGGAAGGTCTACCTTGAACGTTTTAGGCACCATATTCAGTTGTGATATCTTTTTAAAGGGCTTAATACCCGGGATGATAGGGATGTCGATACCTGCCTGATGTACCTTTTCTACGAATTCAAAGTACTTTTTGTTATCGTAAAACAGTTGGGTAACGGCATATTCTGCACCGGCTTCCACTTTCTTCTTCAACCAATAGATATCCATATCGATATTAGGAGCTTCTTCATGCTTTTCCGGATAGCAAGCCACACCGTATGAGAAAGGAGTATTAGTCACTTTCATCTCCGATCCGTCTACAAAAATACCTTTGTTGAAGTTATTGATTTGTTGCTGTAGATCCAAAGCATGATGATGTCCGTCTCCCTCAGGAGTAAACACGGTTTCATGTTTGGCTTTATCGCCACGAAGCACTAATAGATCTGTAATACCCAGGAACTGAAGGTCGAGCAGTACATATTCTGTCTCTTCCTGTGTAAACCCGCTACACAAAATGTGGGGTACTACTGTGATGTTGTATTTATTCTGGATGGCAGCAGCTACAGCTACGGTTCCCGGACGTCTTCTCAGGCGGTTGCGCTGAAAAAGTCCGTTGCCTAAATCCCGATATACATACTCACTGCGATGAGTGGTGATGTTGATATACTTTGGGTCGAACTCACGTAAGGTATCTATGGTTTGGTACAACTTCTCGATGCCCGTACCCTTTAAAGGAGGGAGTATTTCGAAAGAGAAAGCTGTTTTTTCGTTGCTATGTATTAAATCAATTACTCTCATTATTTTTTTATTCGTCTTTGCTATCCTTGCAGAAGCATGCATATTGGGACAAAAATACGAAAAAAAGATGAAATGAAATCGTTGTAGAACCTGAAAAGATTGCCTTTGGTCCCAGTTATGATTCTTTTTCTGTTGTTAACCTGAACTTTTAATGAATAGGAGGCAAAACTTTTATAGAAAGATATTTATTGTAACTTGTTTGGAGATATTTAGCTGGTTTGTATAATGCTTACATACAAGCGGTGGCTATTTCAGCTTGAGTTGTAATGGATGGAATGGAGAAATAAGTTTCTACTTCAAGATGATTCAAACATCATTATCTGTATCGGGCTAAACATTATTTCGGTGGAGGGAACTTTTCTATGTTGTTAATGCTATAATGGGGATGATTGATGCAAAACGATTAGGTATAGGGACAAGGAGTGGGTGAGTGTGGTTTATAGAGGTAGGCTAAGGTTGATTCATATAGTCTCTTCTCAAATCTAAAACTCGAATCCTCTAGTTTTCTATTTACACAAAATCGTGGTACATCTCCTTATTCTCTTTCTTTCTTTGAGCAGCTCTCTATTTCCCTAAAAATACCCCTATAACCTCCTTACACAGCCATCCTTTTACCTTTAAAACCAAGACTCCTTACCTTTTAAGCCAACAACGCCCCTTGGCTTTAAACCAACACGCCTTTGGTTTGAAAGGTAGGCTTCTCCTGTTTTTTTCTAAATTTTGCTTATGAAAATACTTTATAATGAAACTTCCCTGATCGCAAATGTTCTTCCGGATTGCACCGGCACTTGCTTTAAATACACCTATACCTGCTCTGATCGCACCTATACTTACTTTAATTGCACCTATAGTTGCTCTAATCACAATCGTACTTATCCTAATCACCCCCATACCTGCTTTAATCGTATCTATACTTGCCCTAATCGCAACTATCCCTTTCGGTCCGGCACTTATCCTTTTTGGGCAGATACTCCCTCGTTTCTCTATCGTCTTCATCTTCAACCCTTTTCCTCCTCTTGTTTCCTCTCTTCCTATTACTTGATTTAACACACTGTTAAATCAAGTCTTTTGTTTTCAAAGAACAAGTCTTTTAGAAGCAAAAGCTTTGTTCTTTCCATCCCTGAAATAAAAGTCTTTCCCACCACATTAACAATGTTAACGCAGGATTCCGTTCCATTCTTGTTTGATTTGCGTTTGATTCCTGTCTGATCCCTGCTCAATTTTCATTCAATTCCCGTTCAGCCCTCGTTTGATTTCCCGTCCAACTCCCGTCAATTCCCCACCTGTTTTTCAGTTTATCTCTCTCCCAATCCCAATTCCTTCCGCGATTTTCTTCCCCGAAACATCCCTTTTCCTCCCCGAAACACTTCTCCTTCTCCCTTTTTCGGCAAATACCCTTTTCCCTCTCCCCGATAAATTTCCCCTATATAATATAATAATGTGTCCCTT
>ERZ791925.397-NODE-397-length-30127-cov-3.265696_pt1 | contig 30127 bp, 7 predicted proteins | sample MGYA00510132_ERZ791925 | MGnify/ENA primary metagenome ERZ791925 (study PRJEB30046, sample SAMN00792075) | human gut metagenome | study: EMG produced TPA metagenomics assembly of the A metagenome-wide association study of gut microbiota in type 2...
TTTCCTATATCTTCTTTTTGTATTTTTCCTATATAAGCCTCTGCAGTCTTAGCTTCTAAATACTCAACTTGGTTATTAACTATACCTATATCCTCTTTAGCTGTAATATTATTATTAAGAAAAACTTGTAAAGATGAGATATCTAATTCTTCATTTTCTAACTCTACAATAATATTTACTTCTGCAGTTTGATCTAATATAGTAAAGTTATGTATTCTAATTAATTCTATAAACTCTTCTCCAGGAATAAGGTGTCCATCATGATATCCAGCTCTTTCTCCTGAACCAAAGCCAGTTTCTGATTTAGCTATAAAATCAGTATTAACTCCTCCTCTATCTACTTTTATTCCTAAATCTTGAATAAAGCTATCTTCTCCTGATAAGTTTGAATGATGTAATACTGTTTTCTCTATTAATCCATCATCGCTATAAAGTTCTGTTGAATCATTTCCATACTCTTTATTTATAGAATCAACAAATCTAGCCTCTACTCCTGCAGCTAGTTTTACTACATAGTCCTCTATTTCACCTGTTCTTCCAACTCCATCTTCACTTAATAAATCATCTTTATCAAGAGTATATCTTACTCTCATTAGTTGATATGTATTTGGTTTATCTGGAGTTTGAACATATATTTCATTAGCTACTCCACCTTTTACCTTAACAGATTCCAAAGCTGACTCATCTGCAGTAGTTTGTTCTCCAGTAAGTATATCTACAACATTTTTAGAATTATTCCAATCAGCATTTACTAAACTTGCAGAATTAGTTGTTCCTATTGTTGTCATCTGAATTCTTATATATCCATCATGACTAGGATGAACAATTATTTTATTTTTGTAGTTATTGTTTAAAGTTTTTAGTTTTTCCCCTCTTAGAGCTACTCCATGTTCATCAGGATCAATATCTTTTGATGGAGTTGGAACATCTTCAAAAGCTAATATTTTATCAGTAAGCTTTCCTTCATCTTCTTTCGTTCCTGGAATTATATAAGTCCACTCTTTACCTTGATTTCCAAGCTCTATAAACTTACCATCTAATTTTGCTAGATAATGTCTTTGAGCTGTGGATATCTTATTGTTTTGAGCTCCTGCTCCACTTCCATAGTCTCTTAACATTTTTACACTATGTTTTCTCAATTTGACTATCTCATCTGATGACTCTGGCTCTTCTTCATCTACATAGATTTTTTCTACAAGTTTCCAATCGTCAATATTTTTTCCAGAATTAATATATTCCTTAGTTATTTTTTCTACAAACTCTATATAGATAGTTTGTTTACTTTCTAAGTTTTTAATATTAATTTTGTAAACATTATCTTTTAAATCCTCTAAAATAGATGTATCAACCTTGCTAATTGAAACTTCAGGTACTCCTTCAGAACTATCATTGACTATAACTTTTATATTAGTTCCATTATTATCTCCAGTTAAACTTGTTAACTCTCCAAGATTTGTTGTAAAATAGAAATATTTTTCAGCTTGTGGATAATCAATAGGGTTAATGATTTTAATTCTGTGCTTTATATACTCACCTTTTCCTATATAACCATCTGCTTTTCCACCTTTTATTTTAGTTTCCTCTCCAGAAGGTATATTTGTAGCTTCCCAACTATCCTCTGTATTTGTTGTTCCATCTACACTCCAAGTATTATGATAGAATCCTAAATCCAATGGCTGATAAAAGTCTTCATCACTTGTACCTACAGTTGTAACAGATTTATCCTTATGATCTTCATGTTCACTATCAAATCTTACATCTAATCCTCTTATAACTTTTAATTTATACTCTTCTATCTCTCCTGTTCTTGAATATAATTCATTACCTAAATCATTTTTATGAAGAGCATATCTTATTCTTAAATATTTATATCCTTCATTTAAGTTACCCGAATTTTCTAAGTATTTTGTTAGATTAGGTATATCTAATAGTATAAATCCTCCATTTTCATTATCAACTTCTTCTACTCTAACAATTTTATTCTTACTATCTTGAAGATTTTCTACACTATTTTTAAGATACTGGTATTTATCAATTAAAATCTCAGAGTATTTTGTATCAGTAGAAGTATCATCTCCAGTATCTGATAGCCATACAGAGATATATCCATCATGTGAAAGCTTAATAGGAATTTTATTTACAAGATTATTATATAAATACCCCTCATCTGCATTTTCATTTAATGGCATAATTGTATGTGTTATGAAGTCTAATCCATCATTTTCAGTTCCAAAAGAAGTTTCTTGTTCTCCCTCTTCAAAAATATTTTTTCCTAATCTGTAATAAGGTTTTTGTATCTTTATTGCTGAAGAATGCATAGGTAGATTTTCTCTTACTGTGTAGTGTCTCACTCCACTAAACTCATCACTAGTATCACCATTTAGAAGCTTTCTTCCATAATCTCTCTTCATTGGAACATTTTTATTTGCTTTTCCTTCCTCAGAAGAAATAGAATCATCTTTCTCATTAACTTTATCTTGACTATCTCCATGTCCATAATACACATAATCACTTAAATGCCAATTTTCTCTAGCATAAAGAGTTTTATCAGAATCTTCAATATCAGGACTTCCATCTTTAATTCCTTCAGCTCTTACTTTTTGTTTAATTAGTATCTCTACTTTTTCACCTTTTAATTCTTCAATATTATTAGGAATATTACTATCTTTAAATTCTATTCCATCTATATAATTAAGAGTTAATTGATATTTAGAGTCGCTGTTTGATTTTGAAGTATTCTTTTTAAAGGTTATTATTCTATTAGGATCATTCCCTATATAATAACTAGAATTAATTAAAGTTGTTGTTCCATCAGGATTTACTTTCTTAATTTCCCAGAAAGCAGTATCCACTTCTCCAATATCTGTTCCATAGGTTATTTTTATATCTCTCTGTTTAATTGGAGTTAAATTTTCTATTATTACCTTACGAATAATATCCTCTCCTGGTACAACATTTCCATCTCTATAACCAACTCTATTTTCAATATATTGATTTTCTTTTTCTATCAATGTTCTTTCATTTAAAAGTTGGGCTTCTAATGGTAATCCTAAATCTTCAAATTCTGGTGATAATTCTACAGTTATTCCCTCTTTATATACAACTGTATAATCTTCCACTTCTCCAGAAGAGGCAGGTCCTATAGGTTTTTCTACATCAAAACCATTATAAGAGTATCTGATACGTAATCTTAAATTACTATTAATTTCTCCCTCTGGTGCTTTGAAGAAAAGTAAATTTTTATTTTCATCAGTAGTAGCTTGAGTGTAATATAGAAGTCTATTATTAGTTTTATCTTCTCCATTTTCATCATAAATACTATCTAAATTTAACTCAATTGGAATTCCTTCCCAATTTATTCCAGTATCTCCATTTTCTTGAGATAATTCTGCCCATAAACTTATTTTTCCTTCATGATTAATATCAAGTGGAACAACATTCCAGAAGCCAGAATAGATAATAGGTTTATCTTCCACTTTTGAAAATTTCATTCCATTATCACGAGAATTATCTTCCTCGTTTGGAGAGTTTTCAGTAGTATAACTATCTCCTAGACTCATAATTTCTCTCTCAGAATTTCCTACTGCATTCAATTTTGCTGAATAATGTCTAGCTTCTGTTTTATTACCTAGAGCTGTATCAATACCATAGTCTCTATTCATTGGTATCTTAACTATTTTATTTTTAGTATCACCAGACTCAGCCCCTGTAACATTATCTTTTTCTTGATATATAAGCTCATTTTGAATTTCAAAACTTCTTCCATCATCCTCAACAAAATCATCTACTATATGTTGCCTTAGGTGAATTTTTAAAGTTTCTTTAGCAAATATCTTATCTACAATAATCTCATAATATTTATGATTAACTTCAGGAGTTATTCCTTTCTTACTTAAATCCTCTTGAGATAGCTCTACAACTCTTATTCTATGCTCTCCATCAGTTGGATTTGTAGGATATGAAAGTTCTAAATTATCTTCTACTCCATAAATAGGAGGCACCCAACTTGTAATTTTATTTTGGAATTCATAATCTGGTATGTTGTTTCCATTTAAATCAACCCCACCACTAGACTCAATCCAGATAAAATTACTGTTGTTATCATTTCCATTTTCATCTAATCCAGTAGTTTCTAAGTATCCATTATTTATTTTTACAATTATACTATTATCATCTGGTTCCGTAAATCCATTTTGCATCAATGGAGTTAAGTTCTTTATTTTTAAAATTGTTGTTACAATTTCATTATGAGAAACATTTCCATCTTCTACTCCTATTCTAGTTACTTTTTGCTCCTCTTCAGTTTCTTCATTATATGAATGAATTGGCCTAACTATTTCTCCAGCTCTTATAAAGTATTTATCTGCATTTACTCCTAAGTCTATCATCTCAGGTTCAAATTCAATACTAAGCCCTGAAATAATATCAGCATAATAATCTTCTATTTCCCCTACATGAGCAGTTCCTAATGGTGATAATATCCCTTTATCTGTAGAAAGAATATCATTCTCATCTATTGAGTATCTTATTCTAATTATTTTTCTTTTTCCTAGATAGTTTGGTATTGCAACATATAGAGGCTGCTCATTTATTCCTGTACTCTCAACATTGACTGAATCACCAGTTGATGAAAAATGATAATATCCTTTTAAGAAGTTATACTCACTATAATTTCTTAAGGCTTCTTCTTTTTTAGATTTAAGCATATCTTTATTATTATCTAAATCACTAGTGTCCCAAAATCCATTATTTTCAGTAGAACTATTATTCATCCAAAGTGTTGTATATCCTGAGAATATTGGTTTTACTCTTATTCTATTTTTTAGATTACTATATAAAACAGAACTTCCATCTGTATTACTTAAATCAAATAATACTCCATTATCTCCTTTATCAAAATCATTTACACTATATTTAGGGTATACTATAAAGTTATTTGCAGTTCCTTGATCTCCTAGTCCAATAACCTTTTCCCCATCATCTGTATTTTGAATAGTTACTATATAGTGTCTTCCTTCTTCTTTAAACAGTTGTTCTCTTTCATAAATTCCTGTTATAAATCCACTTCCATAGTCTCTATTCATATCTATATCTGTCTTATCAACTTCTTCAGTATCAACATATAAAGTATCAAGCATTTTCCAATTTATTTCATCTTCTCTAACCATCTTACCTTGAAATTTTGTATATAAAATCTCATCTGCACCTATTCCTGGAACATTATTAGCTTCATTAGGATATATAGTTATTCTATAAAGATATCTTGTTTCTCCATTTTCAGTTTTACTTCCTACATATTTAATTGTAGCATCTCTTTGCTCAATATCTTTCAAAGGAATATAAGCACTGTTAGTTATTTCTTCATCTCTTTTGAACAAAGGAAGCTTCATTTCTGTATCAGTATTTCCTTCTAGAGAATTTCCATTTTCATCTAAGACATTTCCAATTACTGTACTATATATAAAACTAATCTCATCTTGATCTGTTCCAGTTAAATTTTTTATTCTTACCATGTGTTCATATTTCTCATCAGGAATTATGTTTCCATCATCTACACCTATTAAAAGATCTTTTGTTATTTCTCCCTTTTCATCAGTTCCTACTTTAACTGTTAATCCTAAGTTATAAGTATAGTCAAATGTTACATCTAAACCACGCTCTATCTTTATTGGATAATCATTAGTTTGTCCACTTCTTGCTGGGGAATTAGCATCTTCAATATCTTCCATATCAAGAGCATATCTTATTCTCAGATACTTATTTTCATATTCCTCTTCATCTAGACTACGTAAATCACCAAATTTAACTCTTAATCCTGTATCTTCTTTATCCTCTTCAGCGTCAGAACTTTGAGTTGGTAATTTTTTTACAGGTCCCACATTACTCTTAAAAGTATGATTTTTATTCGAATGATTTTCCTTATCTTTTAATTCTATTCCATAAATATTATTAGAATCACTTGAACTCTCATCTCCTACCCAGAAATTTCCATTATTTATCCAAAAGCTTGCATATCCCTGGTGAGTAGCTCTTAGAGTGATTTTATTTATCATATTATTATAAATTATAGGTTTTCCTGTTGAATCATCAAATTCATTAAACTCTATTCCTCCTTCTTCTCTAAGAGGATCATTCGATATAATATCGTCATTTGATGTCTGAAGACCATTTTGAGTTGGTTGATGTTCATTATCCACTGCTTGTTCTAAAGAGATATAACCTGAGTTTATTCCTTCACGCAATAAATAGTTTCTTGCTTCTTTAGTTGGGTCATATTCTAAATATCCACTTCCATAATCTCTTAGCATTACTGGTAATGTCTCCGTATCTTGAACATCTCCATTTATAATAAGCTTATGAATTACTCTCCAATCTTCATAATAATTGTTATTTATATCTTCATCTACAATTTTAAACCACAATCTAATTTTTAAGATTTCATTATTTTCAACCTTTGGAATAGTAATATTATATAGATATCCCTCTCCATATCTACTTCCAGCACCTATTTTTTCCTCTGTAATAGTAAGGACTTTGTCTGAATTTTCTCCACCTGCAACATCTCCTGATGAATTAGAAAGTAACTTATCTTCGGTTACTACTGTTCCACCTTGACTTGTATTACTTCCTCCACCATTTTTATACTCATAAACTTCATAGTAGACAGCTCCCTCTTTATCCGCATTATATTTATCAGGATCTATAAATTTTTCTGGAGTCTGAATTGAAGTTGTAAATCTACCATTTGCTTTATCTACATATAATCTAGAAATATTACTATATATTTGAAGCGGTGCATTTTTGTGCTCTTCATCTTTATCTAGGTTTTCAGTAGTAAAATCAATATAGTATACTTCTCCTAATTGATATTTATCATCTTCTTTTCCAACTCTAGTATTAAGTACTGTATCTGAGTATTCTGAATAAACACCTAAATCTTTTTTAGCTATAAATCCAGTCTCTAATGGTTTTACATAAACAACCATGTCTTGTACCTCTCCTGTACTAGCAGGAGTTAATGGCTCTTTAATCTCTTCTGGATCTACTGCATATCTAAGTCTAAGCACTCTATCTCCTTCAGGAAGTTCAGGAATATATAAATAAATTTTATTTATTCCAGGTGTTACTTTATATACATACTCATTTATTTCTTCATTTTCTTCTTCAGAACTAGAAATTTTTTCTGAAGATGTTTTTTCTACTGTTTCTTCAAAAGGTCTTACCTTTAACTTTGAATTTTCCCAAGTTCCTGTTTCTGGACTAGTATAAACATATTTTGTTCCTTCTACACTATCTCTATTCATAAAGAAAGTTATATATCCAGAGTGGCTTACTTTAACTTCAAGAGGGTTATCTATTCCAGAGTATAATAGAATATACTTATTTGTTGTATCAACAATTGTATTATTTATAGTTTTTACTCCATCAAACTCTCTTCTATCATCTACTCCAGGATTTCCACCAAGTTGTCCAGTAGCACTGAAATTTTTACCAATCTTCATAATTCTACCTTTAGAATCTCTAGCCATATAATGTCTAACTTCTGAATAGATATCTTGGTTTGCTCCAACTATTCCTCTACCATAAACTCTTGTTGTATTTTGATAAAGAGGATTAGGTTGTCCAGGCTCTCCTGTTGAATTTACTGTTCCATCATCATTTTCACTTTGTGTCCATGGCTGATTTGGTCCATTAAGTTCATATAAATATGTATGATGATCGCTATAAATTGCTCTAGCATTTACTATTGTAGTTCCTTCTAATTTTCCACCTAAATATATTATTGTTTCATTTGAACTATTTGAATAATTGTTATTCAAAGTGTCAGTAGGTTCAATTGGCGAACGTAACCAATTGAACTGTCCATTTCCATGCCACCAATCTGTTTTTGTATACCAAGAATTAGTTGTTGGATAAACTCTAGTATCATTTTCTTCTGCTACTTTTGCTTTAAAATTAAATGTTATTTCTGCTGGGTTATCTTTAGAATTAGCTGCTGGCATATTTTTTATATTAAATATATCAGCTCCACCTGAACCAGTATCTGAAATTATTTCTATATTAGTATTTGCATCTGATACTTTATCTCCTACTATATCAATATTATCTTGTACAGAATCTCCTAAAGTATAAGAACTATAATGTTTTGCTACATAATAATTTTTAGCTGGAACTTTATTTCTATATGTAAGGACATAATTAAAATCCTCTTTATAAGAAAGGAAATTCTCCCCATCCCCATCTTGAGTTTGTTCATAAATTATAGTATTTTCTTTATCTGTTATTCCTAAATCATCTATTTTAACCTTTACAAGTTCCAATCCATCTTGATTATAAAGAACTTTATAATCCTCTATTTCTCCCATCTCTACATAAGCAGTTGGAGAACTATGTCCCATATCCTCTTTTTCTAGAGAGTACTTAACTCTTATTAAAGCATCTGGTCTATATGATAAATCTGGAATATATCTTTCAATAATATTTTCAATATCTCCACCTTTAATTTCAGTTACACCATCAACTTTATTTAAGTTTAGTTTATCTGTACTAGCTATACTAATCAGTTTCCATCCACTTTCATAGTTCGCATTTGATATACCGTCTCCTTTATTAGTATTCCATTCACCACGACTTCCAACATATCCACTTGATGACCAATGTCCACAATAGTAACTATGTCTTCTAGCCCATAACCAAATACTTACATATCCATTGTGAGAAGAATCTACTGTAAATTTATTATTTACATTATTATAAAGTAATGAATGACTAGTTTCATGATTTATTTTTACTCCATCATCTTCTGGATTTTTTATCCGACTTGTAACTCTAGTTGAAGTTCCTGTATTATAATATTCTACTAATTCAGGTCCAGATGTAGCTTTTATCTTATCTCCTAATCTTACATAATCTGTGTCTTTATTTGGTTTTATCATATATGCTCTTGTCCCAGCTGAAGCACTATTAAATGGATAATATTTTATAGTTGCTCCATGATGATGATAATATCCCTCATTATAGTTATTATAAATAGAAGCATTTTCATAATCTCTATTAAAAATACGATAGATTGCTTCTTTTCCATTATTTTTTTGGTTAAAACTTGTTGTATCATTAATTACATATCCCTCTATAATAGTTGGGACAACATTTGTAGACATATCTACCACTTCGTTCCCTATACTTAAACGAGAATTAACTTTCCAATTAGAAGTGTCTTCTTTTATAACTCTTTTTTGTAATTTAAATATTGGGGCTTCTTGTGGAAATAATTTTAAATTAAGAGCAACAGCATATTTCAATCCATAATCATTTATTTCAACTATTCTTTTTTCTTTTTCTTCATTTGAATAAGAATTACTATCTTTATCATATCTTATTGGTTCTTGTAAATTATAAAGCTCATAAGAAAGTTTTGCTGAATTATCTATACCATTTTGTGCATCTATAATTTCAGTACTTCCATAATCTATAAATGGTACAGCTATATTACTTGTTATCTTCACAGTTTGAATATTAGTTGCTCTATTATGTAAGTTACGGAATTGAATTACCTCATCAAATAACTCTCTTATTATAAGTTCTTCATCACAATATCCAACAACATTATTTTCTTTATTAACAGTTTGTCCTACTCCACTTGATGAATTTCTAAGTTTTACTCCATAATCTTCTGGACTCCAATATCTTGCTTCAATAGGTGGAACAATTCTAACTGCATACTCTTCTGTTTCTCCAATTCTGGCTAAACTTTCAAAACTATCCAAATCCTCTTTTGTAGTAGAGTATCTTATTACTATACGACCATTATATTTTCCATCTACAAGTTTATTAGCATATATATCTCTAGGAATTTTTACTACTACATTTGGATTATTGCTACTATTTTTTTCTATGTAAATCGCTTCTGTTGATTGATGATTTAAAAATTCTGGTGTTTCTTTCCCTGGAGCGACCCATTTTTGAATAGGTAGTTCTAAAGGTTCTCCAGTAGAACTATCATATTTATAATCATTATATTCAGTTAACCAAGCTCTTACATATCCACCTCTAGTAGGTTTTATTACCAAGTCATTCCATTCATTTGTAAATAATGTTAAATATCCTGGATTTCCATTATCTACTGAAGGGTGAGTAACAGTTGGGGCATCTTGATACATACTTATTTTTTTAATTACAACTCCATCATCATTTTCAGTATCTAATCCTTCTCCATCTTGTCCCTCTACATATGTAACTCCACTTCCTAAGTAAGCAGGTAAATTATTTTTATTCTCATCTGAGAAAACTTTATAGTGTCTTGAGTCAGAAGTAGTTTCCATATCCTTTCTCATAAATGGATATACATTCTCATCTGGATTTGCTATCTGAGCAATTCCACTTGTTTCTCTATAAAACATCTCTTGAGTATATGGATTATTGTTGTATCTATTAATGTAATAAAGCTTATTTGTTACACCATTTCTTGTTTCATTATTTGGAGCTTCATTTGGTGCTACTACTTTATTATCATAAGCTACATAATAATTAAAATGTACATACCATGCTTCATTTGCAGAGAATACTTCATCAGAAGAGCCATCACTTTCTAATTTAAAATCATAAGTTCCCTCTTTTACCTCCGTTATTGTTACTTTAGCTTTAGTAATTAGAGTTCCACCATCTCTGTCAGAAGTTATTGATAATTGAAGTCTATCAGGATCAATGCTAGTTCCATCTTTTGTTTTTTCTAAAATACCATTATTTGACTCAAATCTTATTCTTTTATTATTTAAAATCGCATTAGTTAATGGTTGAGGAGCTTGGTTTGTTATTTTTATTGTTTGTCTTACTCTCTCTCCAAATCCTACCTCTCCATCACCTTTTCCATAAACAATAATACCAGTATTATTTTCCCCTTCCTCAAATGTTTCAACTCCTAATTCTTCATACTTTTCAAAATTAACTTCTAAAGGACGAGCTATTTCTACTTCATAATCCTCTCCTTCTCCACTACCAACTTGACTTCCAAAAGTATTAACCTCATCTGTTGTGTGTCCATATTTAATTTTTAAAGTATGCATATTTTTATAAGTAGGATAATTATCACTAATATTTGGATAATGCATTCCATAATTTGCATTCATCTCATTCGGTAACATAAATTTAATTGTTTTTTCTTCATTGGCTTTTAAATAAACTGCTCCATCATATAAAGTTTCATCCACTACTTTATCTGAAGTAAAAATTTTATAATTTTCTATTGCATCAGTTGTTACTCCACTATTATTATTTCTTTTTGGTAATTCTAGCCAAGCTTGTACGAAACCATCAGCTGTAGCTTTTAATGTGATAGTATTTTCTACTTCTGTTGTTAATCTTGAAGTTACTTCTACATTCGCTGTTGTTTTGTTGTTTGAATTATCTAACGTTACAGACTTCTCATTTATTTCTAAAAGTCCATCATTATCTAAAGAGTTAGCCTCTTGTGATGAATTATCTTCATCTGAATAAGTTACATTAGTTCCTAAATGATATCCTTGAAGTGTATAATAGTGCCACCCTGCTTTTCCATAATCTATTTTAGCTGGTATATCAGTCTTCTTGTCTTGGATACGCCCTCTTATTGATAACTCTTGCTCTATATTAAACTTCTCAGTAGAAATAGTACTAGTCTCAGTTTCAACTAAATAAAAATCAAAATCTATTTTTAATTTTGTCATATTTGGTAATTCTTTAAATTTAAATTCATATTTATAGTCTCCTGTAGTACTAGTAACAGGTGTTATTGTTATATGTTTCCAACTTTCTTCAATAGGAACCCCACTATCATCAGCATATAATCTTATACTTGGAACAAACTCTTCCTTTCCATTAACTACATAATTATCCTTACCAATATAGAATTTTAAATTCGATATTAATAGTAATTTATTTCTATTAAGTATTTGGTCAACAGTTTCATTTAAATCATCAGATGTAATATTAGCAACTGTTATAGATTGTCTTATTCTTTCTCTATAACTCCAATGTTTATCCTCTGCTCCATAGATTAGATTTTGCTTTCTATCTAAAGTATCTGTATATGTTCCATCTTTAGTGAAATTAGTTACTATTCCTAAATCTACCCAACCACTAAAATCTGCTTCAAGTGGAGGCATAATAAAGTATTCATAGTCCTCTATTTCTCCTGTTGATGAAAATGAAGTGAAATCAGAAGAATCTACTTCATCTTTTACTACACCATATTTTATTCTTAAAATTTTTCTATCCATAGTTGAAGTATAAGCATCTGATAATTTAAAAGTAATTGGATTATCCCCAACTTTTACATATTTAACTTTTTCACTTTTATTATCCTCAGTAATAATATCCAATTTTTTCCAAGTATTATTCTCTCCTATATTACTCCAGAAACTTATAAATCCATTATGACTTGCATTTAGAGTAATATGATTAGAGGTTTCACTATATAAAACATTTACTTTTCCTACAGGAATTGTAGCCTCATTTTTTATATAAATTTCTTTTCTATTTTTAGGAAAATCTAAAATACCTCTATTATCTAACTCTGTCATTCCTTGGTTTCCTGAGTTTAGTTTACTATCATAGTTAGAATACGAAGTGTCAATATCAACAAAGTTTCCTCCACTTCCTAATACAACTGGATTACCATCTACTTTAAAGAAAAAATGTTTTCCATAGATTTCAGTTTTATTTCCATCATATCCGTTATCAAAAGTAAAAGTATATAATTCTCTATTGTCTATTGTCCTATTTTTATAAAGAAGATATTGTCTGACAGCGATATCTTTATTATTAATATCTTTTGAATCTTCTTCATAATAAGTGGCAGCAGCTCCTTTTACTTGAGACTCTAGTGCTAATTCTATTTTCTCTCCAGCTTTTAAACCACCTTCTACCCGTACCACATATTCATCAAATTTTGCTTCTTCATAAATAGTCGCAGGATCAATATAATCACTAGAATAATCTCCAGTTCTTTTTGAAACAGTAACTGTTTTTGTATTATTTAGATTACTTGTTACTGTATAAGTTTTTTCAATTATTTTACTCATAGCAGTTCCAATCACAAAATCTAAATTTCCTGTTTGCTCTGTTTCTGTTATATTATAAATAGAAAACTTAGTTAAAAACTTCTCGTTTAATGTTAAAACTCCATCTCCTGCTCCTTTAACCTCTGTACCAGTTTCTGAGGTACTTACTGTAATTCCCTTATCTTCAACATCATTAATATTTCCAATAAATTTTAAGATAAACGGTGTTAAGAAATTATTGATATAATAATCTTCCACTTCCCCTACACTTGCAATTCCTAGAGGAGTATCTACATCATCTTTAAATAGAGAATATCTTACTCTTAGTTCTCCTGTATGTGAAGCTCTAAAATGTGTATTTCTATCATATTCTTTTATTCCATCATCATTACTAAAAGGCCATCTTTTATATCTACTCCAGTAATCCCCTAAAGAAACAACTATTCTATTTGCTTTCCCACCTTTTACTTTTACTACTATTCCTGTTTTTTCATTTTCTTGATTATCTAGACTTTCATTAGTTAAAGTTAATAAACTCTCTTCTTTCCAAGTATTTGGTCTACTATCATAATAATTAAATCCATGTGTGATACTATATCCTATAGTTTGAAGTCCTATTGACACATACCCATCATGTGTTGGATTTAAAACAATAGTATTTCTAGCATTAGCATATAGAATATATCCATTTGAAGTTGCAGTTGGATTAGCTGTTGAATTTGGTTCTTTCGCTAAAATACCTTCTATAGTACTTCCATCTTTATACACATATCCTGTTTCTACTTTTAAATCACTATTACTAATTACTGGATATACATCTGTAGTATCTTCATTTATATCAGCAGCACTACTATAAGTGTACTGTGAGTTTTTAACATCATTTGTTATATTGCTTTCAAGTTGTAATTTTTTTCCCTCTTCATCAGCTATAATTCCATGTCTAGCTCTTTTTTCATACTCATATATTCCTGAATATGTAGCATCTCTTTTAACTAATATAGAATTCTCATGGTCTGAATCTGCATAACTAACTTCTTTCTCATCTACAACCACATTATTTATAACTATTTTATCTTTTATTCTTGAAAAATAATAATTAGGATTCGATGAAAAATCAAGAACATAATCTTTTTTTACTTTCATTTTCATTTCTAATTCAATAGATTCATTAGGTTCTAAATTTACTGTCAAAGGATAAGAAATTGTTTCTTTGTAATAATTGTTATCTACTTTACCTATCCCAACACTAGTTCCTATACTTACTTTTAAATTACGGTCAGCATCAGATAATTTTCCGTCTCTTAAAAATATACCATCTTTTAATTCACCAGAATAAATACTGTATTCGTTCTGATAAGTAGTTAGAGGTGTCCATAAATATATTAATTTTTCTTCTATTGAATCTTCTCCAGTATTTGAGATGATAATTCTGTAGTATAACTCTTCATTATAATACACTCCTGAATCATTCTTTCCAAATACTTTATCTCCACTTTCAAATCCTAATTTTTCATGAGTTATTCCATCTGTTCCATTAGCCACTTCTTTAAAAATTGCTTCTAGAGTACTTACACCATAGACAGTATAATCCTCTGTTTCTCCTACAGCAGCTGGACATATAGCATCTTGCACATCATCTTTTCTAGGAGAATATCTTACCCTTAAGTAAAATTCCTTTCCTGCTAAGTCATTATTTTCATTACTTACTATCTTAATAGGAACATTTACCTCAGTAGGAGTAGTTCCTTCTATATCAAATCTCTTAACTTTTTCATTATTTTCTGTAACAAGCACTGGTCTCCAATTACTACTATAAGTATCTGCTACCCATACACTAATATATCCTGAATTATTAATAGTTACAGGTAAATTATACTGTGAATCTACAGGTAAAACATTTTTTCCATTAAGATTAGCTACAGGTTTAAATCTTACTCCATCTCCTCCTAATGCAGTATAATAGTAGTTATTTTTATCAGTATCATAGTCCCATCTAGCTTTTATAGGTTTTTGACTAGTATTATTAGGATCACTATACTCTATATTACTTCCTAGCTTAGGATAATCATTAGCTGTTCCTCTTGTTAATTGATAATGTCTTACTGCTCCTTGATAATTATTAACATTATGATAAGCAGTATCTACATTTGGAATTTCAGAAGCATATGCTCTATTCATATAATAACTTTTGTTATAACGATTTACTCCAGATTCTGAAATTTTCTCTGTCAACGTCCAATCTTTACTATTATTTTTATTTTCATTTGTTAAATCAATTTCAAACCAGATTTCTACATTTGTTTCTTCTGGTGCTAATTCTAATCCTGCTAATGTATATGTTTTAACATTAGTTGTTCCAGTGGTTGTTAAATTTATTACTCTTTCTTCTGGATCTTCTACTCCATCAATCTTTACTCCACTTTTAGTATTAAAAACTCCCATATTAGTTGTATAAAATATATTCCCTATATTAGCTTTAACAGGAGTGTTATTTTTTAAAGTAATAGTATATCTTAGAGTTCCTTTATATTTAGGATCATATGTTATTCCATCAACGGTATCAGCTTCCCAAGTTTCTGTTCCATCAAGAACCTTCACTCCTAAATTTTCCATTTTAATATTTTCTATTGAAATTGGAGATACAACTTTTACATCTGTATAATCTTCTACTTCTCCTAAACTAGCAGGTCCATCAAAAGTTAAAACATCTTCTTCTATTGCTGAATATCTTACACGAATATCTCTAAATTCATTAAAAGGGACATCACTTAATAAATAAACAGTTTCTCCTTCTGATTCATTTTCTGAAGCATTTATCTTAATTGCTCCGCCTATATTAGTTAAATCATTTATACTTTTTAAGCTAATATTTTTTGTAGAAGTTACAGTTCCATTACTATCTGTTATAACTTCCCAAAAACTTACATATCCAGGATAAGTTGCTTTTACTTTAATAGGTGTAGGAACTCCAGAGAAAATTACATTTTTCTTATTTTCATCTTGAGATACAGAATTTAAATTTCTAGTTGAAAATTTAACTCCATCAAAATTTTCATGATTTTCTTGAGCTCTACTATTTGTAAATGAAATTTTTTCTCCTAATCTTATAGGATTTTGATTCTCTGTACTTGGAGTTACCTTATAATGTCTAGCATAATTATAAGTATAAAAATATCCTAAATTTCTATCTGGCAGTATAAAGCTATAATTCCATTTTTTATTTTCATCAATATTATCTCTTTCTTTAAATAACTCTGTTGTATACCAATAATTTAATCTTTCTCTTGTCATTTTTGTTGTAAAAGATAGATTTATCTCTTGGAATCCTTCTAAATCTCCTGTTTCTATCTCATAGCCATAATTCACAGAAGTAGAAATATCTCCCTTTTTTGTAAGAGTAGCACTTGGCTTTGTTGTTCCTTCATTAGAACTTATTAATTCAACATCTGGAGCTATTTCTTCTACAACACTTCCATCTTTACTTAAAATTTCTCCCATTGTGGTAATATAATACATAATCGGAGGTTTAACTGTAGTTTTTGATCTATTCTTAAAGTTTATTGTGTATTTTACTTCCTCTCTAAAACTAACAGCATTTTCTATATTATTACCATTTATTGTAGGATTTAAATAGTCTCCTGCACCAAAATATACATCATCTTCTATTTTTATTCCTAAATCTTCCCAGCTAATTTTCCAAATTACTGCTTCTTCAGCTGTAACTAAGTAATCTTCAACTTCCCCTGTTAAAGCATAACCAGTTGGATTTTCTACATCCTCTTCATTATAAGCATATCTCACTCTTACAATATATTTTTTTCCTATCTCTAATACTCCAGGCTTTACATCTAAATATTTCCAACCTGAATTTTCTGTTGAAGATGTTAAATTAGCTATTGCTACTTTTAAATTTCCAGATGTATGTTCTGCTCCTTGAGGTAGAAGGTTTATCCAATTAGGCTTACTTATTGAATCTGCTTCTGTTATCCAAGCACTTACATATCCTTTTTCATGAGATGGCTTTATCTCCAAACGTGTTGCTGCATGAGAAAATATAACATTGTTTGTAGCACTTGTTCTTGATAAAACACTTTCCATTTGTGGGAATTTAACTCCATCTCCTCCTTGATTAAGAGGCAAAAAGTTTTCTGCATTTTCTGTAACTACAGAAATATTTTCTCCTAATTTCATAGGTTTTTTATCATATTCTAATTGATAGTGTCTTGCATCTGTACTTTGATTATTTTTTGCTAATTCTTCTGCTCCATAGTTTCTGTCTAGGTAGTTATACTCTTTTACTACCCACTCTTCTCCAGCATTATAAAATATATCTCTCATCTTCCAAGTATCAGTATTTTCTCTATCTACTTTTACTTCAAAATCTACATCAACTTCATAACCACCAGTAATTCCTGGAAAAAATATACTATATTCTTTATACCCCAATGCTTTTTCTTCTTCAGTTAAAGAATTTTCTTTAAGTGTAATTGTGGCTTCATAATCACTTACATTATTCCCATCTTCATCATACATTTTACTGTTAGTTATTTCTAAAACAGTTCCCATATTTGTTCTATATATGATCTCTCTATTTTCAGAAGTTCTATTTGAAATATTTATAACATGAATATTATATTTTAATTTTCCTCCAAATCTTACCTTTTCGGCTTTTCCATCCTCTTCTTCTCCTATATTTGGGTTTTGCTCATCTAAATATACACCCATATTAGTTACTTTTAATGTAGGTGCAAAGGCTGGAAAAACAAGTACCTTATAATCCTCTATCTCTCCTGAAGCAGCATTAGAAGTTGGACTTAATTTAACATCTAATGAATCTAATGCTATTCTTGCTCTAAAAATTCTCTCTTCTACTTTATTTACTTTTTCTGGTGTTATCTTAGATAAATAGTTATATTTTCCTATTTTACCTTTATCTTCTGGTACTGCATTCTCGTAATATGTTCTTGCTTTAGCTTCATCCATACTTTCTGGTTTTGTAGTATGCTCTATATCAGTGTTTCCAGTATTGAAATAAGCTACTCTATCTTCATAACCATCTCTCCAATCCCCTTGAATATTTAACCACATTGAAATAAATCCATTCGTATTAGTAGATGATACTGTTAAAACATCATTTGATTCTTCTGCTATAAGAATTTGCCTTCCAACATACTCTTTTGGAGTTTTTCTAGCATATCTAGGTAGGATAATTCCATCATTTTTTCCACTTCCTAATTCATTAGTATAATCAACACTACTTACTCCATTTTTTCCTAAAACAATTTTATCTAAATCTTGAATTTCATTTTTATTATATTTATCCTCTAATTGATAATGTCTAGTTTCAAAAAATTTATCGTTTAAGCCACTATCTCCAAAATTTCTATCTGCTACTGGTCTATTATCAATATCTTTAAATAATAAGTTATTTGATTCATAAAGCATTGACAATAATTTCCACTCTTTATTATCTCCAATTTCATCCTTAAATTCTTCCTTATACTCTTCAAAAAATTCACTTGTTAATTGAGCTTCCACTTTCAAATAAAAAGTTTCTTTACTACTAATATCTCCTAAGAAAATGTCATATATTCCATTTTCTCCAGCTCTTTTTGATATTCTATTTACCTTTCCTCTTACTTCAGTTTCGCAAGTTTCATCTGAATAAGTTTTAAAATTATTTTGTTGTAAAGTGCTCATATTACTCATAAATATAAGTTTTTTTCCAGTAGAAATAGCATTTTGAAGATTTGTTATTTTTATTACATAACTTATATCTTCCTTATATTGTAAAACACCATCATTTGCTCCAATAACTATATTAGTATTACCTTTTGAAATTGTAGTCTTATATCCATTATCTGTTATAGATTTCAATTCAGCTTCAAAAGAGTTAATTGTTTTAGTAGCATAGTTCTCTATTTCTCCACTTGTTGAATTAGCTGTTAAAGTTCCAGCTTCATTTTTTTTTAATGAATATTTCAAAATTATATTAGTAATCTCATCAACATTATTAGATATTTCAAAATTTATTCTAGTAGTTGGATTCTCTGTAGTACTTGCATTTACTTGAGCTATTGCTAATCTTTCCCAACTATATTCAGTTCCACTATTTGTTTTATACCCTTGTCTTGCAAAAACTCCTACATATCCATCATGACTGGCTTCTATATCTATATTATTAACTCCTAAATAAATCTCTCTAACATTTCCAGTTTCTGTATCTGTAGACAAAAATAATTTTTTTAATCTACCTAATAATGTGCTATCTTCATTTATATTTTTTATAGTTGTTACCCAACCATCATCATTTTCCGCACCAAAAATTGGGAAATCATTATCTCTAGTTAAATTTTTTCCTAACTTTACTAAATTTTCATCATTAAAAAAATCCCCCTCAGCAGTTTTAGGAACAATAATTGGATTATGATACCCTACATTCACTCCTTTTGTAGTTATTTCATTTCCATTTTCATATAATTCTGATAATTCAAATTCTTCATGAAATTCAAAGCTTCCAGCTTTTAATGGTATAAGATTTTTATCATCTTTAGTACTATTTTTATAAAATTGATAACTTACTTTTGACGATGAATTTTCTTTTCCTCTAGTATTATACTTAACTTTAAAATTAAATCTATACTCTTGACCTGCCTTTATCTCATAATCTGAATTAGTTTTTATTGTAATTTTAGTTGAATTTTCAATAGTAGATTCAAAATTTTGATAATCACTTTCAATTTTTTTCCCATCTAATGAATAAATTGCTGAAATAATATCTAAATTTGATATTTTACTATTAGAATCTTCATTAAAAAACTCTGAAAAATTAACTTCTATCCTTTCCTCTTCTCTCCATATTCCACTAAATAAATTTTTTAAAGAGATTTCTATTTCAACCTCTTCAGAATCTACTAATACATTATTTCCTATGCCATAAGTATTATTATATTTTGTCCCTAAAAATTTAACTCCCAAATCCTTTACTGTTATATTCTTTTCTATTACATCATTTTCACCTTGCTCTAATGCTAAATAAGCTTTATTATAACTTGTTGTCGCTTTAGGTACAAATAGTAAAAAAGCATTTTCTGCTGAATCTACTTCTGAAGTAAATTCAAACTCTTTACTTATCCAGCTATTTGAATCTTTAGTTTCTTCTAAAGTTCCTAAAAGTTGAATTTTTTTATTTTCAATTATTTCTTCACCTGTATTTTCTTCTGTCTTAGTATTTTTTTCTACTTCCTCTTCTTCTGGTTTAACAGTTAAATCAGCTACTAAGTAAACATCTGTAGTAAAATCCAATCTAGTATTAGAAGTACTATCTTTTTTCCCATTAAAATAGTCAAAATTAATCTTATACTTATCTCCATTGTAGGTTCTGGAGTTTAGTTTTACATACAACATTCTCTTACCTTTACTTTCAGGTAAAACTTCTAATAGGAAAAAATTCTCTCCTCTTTTTGCAACTAAACTATTTATACCATATATTGCTCCAGCTGATTGAAGGATATCTTCATCATTTTTGTTTTCACTGTCAACTGGATACCAAGCTTCCTTATAACTTCCTCCTTCAACTACTGTAGTCGATTTTGAAGCTTCAGATGGTGTATCAAACCATAAAGTTTCTATTTTTTGCTCTACTGTTCCACTCTCTCCTTCTCCTTCAGCCAAGGTATTTGAACCTAATATAGCAAAAAGTATCATTAAAATTATTGCTAAAATTCTACTTTTTAATTTAAATTTTCCTATCATAATAAACTCACCTTTTAATTAAAATCTTCCAATTATATTAATATAAATTCCACTTGCGTTATAATCATCATATCTTAAATCATCACTAAAGTCTGTAAAGTTATAACCAATTCCTATTCTTAAGTTTTTATGTACGTCATAATCTATTCCTGCCATAACTCCCTCTTTTCTCTCATTATCACTATCTGATATCAACCAGTGATACTCTCCTGATACTCTCCAATTTTTATAGAAATTATAGCTCATACTTACAGCATACATAGTAGTTGAAGCATTATACCATTCATCTTCATCATTAGCTGCTTTCATTTCAGCTTTCTTATATGCCCATTTTCCACCTATATCTATTTTTTTAGTCAATGAGTATATAGCATCAAATGAGAAGATATTTGATCTTTCATCTAAATCTCCAAAAGAGTAATCTTCATCCTCTTCATGCCCAGTAAGATCATACAAATATGTATACTTCCACAACATATTCAGCCTATCATTCCATATAGGGCGATAAGCTCCTCCTATTCCAAATTCCATAAACTTATTATCATAACCACCATTATACTTATCTTTAGTTATTGAGTAATCTAACTTAGCAACCATTGTCCATTCTTCATTGTATTTGAACTTTAAGTCATTTACTGTTAACCACTCTTCAGTATGCTCCTCATCTCCCTTATCTTTTATTAATTCTAAACGGTTATTATATTTCCATCTTTTTCTATCATCATAATATAAATTTGTACTTATAGAGTTTCTTCTACTTTTTCCATCTTCCTCATCTAAGTCCCCTTGTTCATAGCCTATTCCTACTTTCAATTCCTCAGTTAAATTTATATTTAATCCATAAACTTGAGTTAATTCCTCTCCAGAATCTCTATCTTTGCTTAGTTGATTTTCTTGATAAATCTCATATTTTTCTCCTATTAATACCTTTTGTCCAAATCCTATATCATCATTTACTCCATCATTTGAACTCTCTCTCTCATAGCTTACATAAGTCTCATAATTTTCAGTTACATTATATGATGTTTGAACTGCTAATCCTGATTCTGTATCTCCTGGAGAATAATCTATATCTAATTTTATCTTATCAAATAGTTTAGTAGAAACTCCTACACTTCCCATTACATCATTAGCATCAACTTTGTCTGTACTAATAGCTTTTTGTACTCCTACATAACCACTTGTATTCTCTGTAAATTGGTAACTTACTGTTACTCCTACATCTACACTATCTCCATTTTCATCACTTTCATAATCATCATCAAATATACTTCCTGAAGAACCACTTGACTCACTATCAGAACTTGAACTTTCATCACTTCCATCATCATTTTTATCATGACGTATAGCCACTGCAACTGACATTTTATCAGTAGCTGCATAAGTAGCTTGTAATGATAATTCTTGCTCTTCACTCTTACTATCTTCATCTTTAGATTCTATTCTTGAAAATTCAGTAGTTAATACCAATCTATCATTTATTCTATAATCAGTTGTAAATCCATATTCTGTATCTGTACTTCCATCATCTAGAGAATCTACTGAAAATCCTGATTCTTTTTTGTCATACCAGAACTCCGCCATTGATCCTTCAGTAAATTTTTTACTCAACTCATTTAATGAAAGAACTCCTTTTAATCTATATGCAGAACCTTGGTTATCTAAATTTTCATCGTCATCCTCATCTTTATCTATATAATTTATATCAGTAAAACTCAGTCCTCCTGTAGATGAATAAGCTCCTCTTCCTATTTTTCTACCTTTACTTTGAGCATATTCCCATTCTAAATATGTGTTTTCTGTCTTTCTTATAACTCCATTTATTCCTTTTAATTCATACTCTTCTTCTAGTTCTGTACTCTTTACATAAGCCCCACCTAGTTGAATATTATCACTTATCCAATATTTTGCATTTCCTCCAGTTGTATAGTCTGCTGTTGAAACAACTCCTCTTTCATAATATTCATATTGAACTTTCAAATACGTTTTATAATCACTCAATGGACTATCCTTTATTACATCTCCCAACTCTTTATATCCATATTGATAAAGTGGCTCATTTAAAATAATTCTTCCTTGTATATTATTGATACTATAATCTTCTCCTTCAGACAAACTTACCTCTTTTACTTTTTGTCCTGTTCTCTGATTTATAACTTCAATTGTTACACTTTCACTTCCCTCAACTAAATCCTTATTATTTAAGTAGTAAAGACTTCCCCCTGTAGCTAAGAAAATATTATACTCTGATAAAGTTTCTGGATTAGAGAAAAATATGGTTCCTGAATATCTATCTTCATTATAACTAGTTGTATCTTGTCCAGCTGTTTGAAAAAAAGCTCCATAAAGTGACTTTGAATAACTTAAATACTCTCCATTATCAACTGCTGAACTATAATTTCCCCACAGTGCTTTATTTTTATCCCATTCTACTCTCAAATAAAATTGTCCTTGTGTATCCACATCCATCATTGAATGAGAATCATCTCCAAATGTGTATCCACTATCTTCATTTTCCATATCTTTAAATATATCTCTATTATCTCTTTTTCCCATTCCGTCAAATATATGCAACAAATCTTGATTATCTGTATCCATCTGTGCTACAATACTGTACTTTCCTATTCTATTTCTTGTGTAAAAAGCTAATCTACCATCATTAAACATTCCTTCATCATATTCTGAATTTTTTAATAATAACTCACTACTCTTCTCTACTTTATTTCTTCCTATTTTTACATCAGCAATTCCCACTAAGAAATAGTAATTTTCATCTATTTTCATATCTACTGGATATGTATAAAGATATTTTTCTTCTCTTCTTTTTCCATCTTTTATAAGCACATATACTCCATCTTCAGTATAATATTCTTGCTCTTCTATTTCTACATTTGATTTTTCACTTTCTTTCTCAATTTTTTCAAGTATTTTTAAATCTTCACTAGTATCTTCATTTTGTATATCTTCTGCTGTTCTAACTATCTTTTTCTCTTCTATTTCGTATTCTTCTACCTCATAAACCTTAAATTCAAAATTATATTCTCCAGGAAAATAATACTCTTCATAAACAAAATTTCCAGTTGTATCTACAGTTATTTCTTGACCATCTAATAAAATTTTATTATTTTCCTTAAATCCTTTTCCATAAAATCTTATTTTATAAAAATCTATTGGAATTTGATGTATCTTTAATGAAGAAGTGTCATAAATTTTTTCAATCAATTGTTCCTCTTGCTCTAAATTTCCTTCAGTTTTTAAAGTCAAATCTAATTCTTTTATCTCTGTTTCATCTTTTTTATTATTTTTATCTCTTACAATTAACTTATAATATACTTTCTTTAAATTTTTATATCCGTCACTTAAAGTTATTTCATACTTTTTCTTTAATTTTATTTCATCTAAAATTAATGTAGCTAACTTTTCTCTTCCTTGACTGTCTCCATATATCTCAATCTCTCCACTATCAAGATATACTAGATAATTCGAGTAAACATAAAAAGATAGAGTATTCTTTCCAAATTCCCTATCTCCTATCACATTTAATTTAGGTTTTACTGTAATTGGGTCAATACTTGCTAAGATTTTTCCTACTTCATCTGCTTTATTTTCCTCTACATACTTATACCCTTGTTCAAATAAAATATCCATTTCTTCAATTATCACAGGTTCAATAAATTTATTATTTTTTTCTTGAATATCTTCCTCTATATCTGTTTCTTTTATATCAACTTTCACTTCCTGTTTATCTTCAATTATTTCTTCCACAGCCACTATTTTTTTATTTTTTTGTGATTTTTTAGTAACTAAATAATCACTATTTAATTTTTTAGTATTATCTTCAATGTTCACATTATCAATCTTTGACAAAGTAACACTGTTTTTTTCTTTATCTTCTATGATCTCATCTTTTTTTAAAAGTCCACACTTTCTTATTAAAAGTATAATTAATAAGAAAAAACAAAAACTCTTCATTCCTCTTTTTTGCCATATATTCATAAATTATCCTCCAAATAATTAAAAGCCACCACTGCATTTTTGTCATAATTATATATTAAGATTATATCACCTGTTCTACAGTTTGTCTATAATATATCCTCGATTTTTTTATTAAATTTTCACTAAATTGACACAATAAAATATAATTTTATTTTCATATTTTTTACAAAAAAATAGAGTGTAATAAACACTCTATCACTTAAACTTTTATTCTTTTAAATATTCATAAGAATATCATATGCTAACTCTTCCTTACTTTTTTCAGGAATAGGTTTTATTGAATCCTTACCTTTTATTATAAAAATCTCATTGGTAGTTTTTTGCATATTATTAGCATTATTAGCTACTATCATATTCAGATTTTTTCTTTCTAATTTTCCTAAAGCATTTTCTAATAAATTTTCTGTCTCAGCAGCAAATCCAACCAAGATTTGTTTATCTTTAATTTTTCCCATCTCTAATAATATATCAGGATTTCTATCTAATACAATTGTTAAGTCTCCATCTTTTTTCTTTATCTTCTCAGTAGAATAATATTTTGGCTTATAATCTGCTACAGCAGCACAAGCTATTGCTATATCTACTTGTGGAAATCTTTCAATACATGCTTCATACATCTCTTGGGCACTTCTTACTTGCACAAATTCCTTTACTCCTATTGGTTTAGCTAAATTTGTAGGACCAGAAACAAGTATTACTTCTGCTCCCATCTCTACAGCTGATTTTGCAAGAGCATACCCCATTTGTCCACTTGACCTATTTGATAGATATCTTACTGGGTCTATTGCTTCCTCTGTTCTTCCAGCTGTAATTAAAACTTTTTTTCCAAGAAAAATTTTCTCTATCTCTTTATTTTCCTTTTCTAAAATCTCAACTATCTCATCTTCATTTTTTAGACGTCCTTTAGCATTTACATTACAAGCTAAAAATCCTTCATCTGCTTCAATAAATTTATACCCATATTTTTTTAACTTCTCCATATTATCTTTCAAAATAGGATTTTCATACATATTTACATTCATAGCCAGAGCAAAATACACAGGCTTTTTACAAGCTGAAATTACAGTTGACAGCATATCATCAGCTATTCCATTAGCTACTTTTCCTACTATATTATATGTAGCTGGAGCTACTAATACTACATCAGCCCAATCTGCTAATGAGATATGTTCCACTTCAAAATGCGGATTTTTATCCCACATATCCACATACACTCTATTTCTTGAAAGAGTTTCCAATGTAAGTGGAGTAATTATTTTTGTAGCATTTTCTGTCATAATAACTTTGACATTATATCCCTTTTTCTTTAATTTTGAAATAATATTAGCAGACTTATATGCTGAAATTCCTCCTGTAACTCCTATAAGTATATTTTTCATAATCACTCCTTATTTTACTACTCTTCTCTCTTGATAATATTCATCTCTTTTTAATATAAACTCTTCTATTTGGCTATCTTTAAAACCTAAATCCACAAGTTTAGAGAAATCAAAATTTATTAAATCTTCCATAAATTCAATATCATTTTCTATAAAAATGTTTACTAACTTTCTACTTTTACTATATAATTTTGAAACTCTCTCCCCTTTATTTAGATATGTTACTACTTCCCATTCAATAAACTCTTTAGTAAGAAATTTTTGAAATCTTATTTTCCCCTCTTCTAAATTTTTTATATCTTGTGAAAGAGTATCAAAAAACTCTAAAGTTAAATCTTGAAGATATACTATTCCATTGTTTACTATTATATTTGCTAACTCTTTAAATCTAGCAGCTGAGTAAAATTTTTCTATATCTACTTTATAATAATATTTCTCTTTTTTAGAAGAAAGATTATACTCATCTATAACTTGTTTTAATCTATCATTTTCCTCTTTAGTATCCTTAATATTTTTTTCAATTAGCTCAAGTTGTTTAGAATTTAAATTAGTATTAGTATTGGTATTTGGTATACTTTGATTTACTCTATCCAATTCATTTATTAAATCAGATATCTCTTTATCTTTTCTAGCTATTGTTTGCTCTAACTCCTCTATTTTCTTCAATAATTTTTGTTCTGCCTCAAGATCTTTTTTACCAAATATAGAAAATAATCCCATAAAAACCTCCAAACTTTATTCCCCTATGTTATTTTTTATAATACCTCTCTCTATATATTTTTCTATCTCTGGAAAAACAAACTCTTCAAATAATCTAGGTGCATATTTTACTACTGGTTCTAATCTTTTTATTACCATATCTTTACTTACACTCCATTTTTTCCAAGTATGTCCATCAGAAGATAAATTTTGTATAAATCCTTGAAATCTATCAAAGACATTTGCAAATTTTGAATCATCAGACTCCATATTTTCAAACTCTAACCACAATTTGAAATACTCTTTATACTGCTCCTCTGGAAGTAAAGAGAATATTTTTTCTGCTGCTGCTAACTCCTTACGAAACTTCTCCTCTTTATCATATTTGCTAAATGCAGGAGTATCATCACTATAAATCTCTACCACATCGTGTAATAGTATCATTTTCAATACTCTCTCTATATCTATCTTATCAAACTCTACATATTCCTTTAGAGTTATAGCACAAATAGCCATATGCCAACTATGCTCAGCATCATTTTCTCTCCTATTAGTATCCCCAAGTATAACTGATTGTCTTAAAATCCCCTTTACTTTATCTATTTCCATTAAAAAATTTATTTGATTTTGTAACTTACTCATAAAATTCCTCTCGTAATAAAACTATTTTCCTTGGAAAATAAGTTGTTCTCCTTTTTCATTTGATAATATTAAACTGTTTTCTTTTTTAGTTATTGTAGTCATACTTTTTAAAAGTGTCAAGTATTGATCCTCTCTTATAAGTGCTTCTCTTGAACCACCCATTCTAGTAGATGCCAATGGATCTACTACCATTTTACCATCTTTTATTTCTACTTTTCCAAAAAATCTATTCAATCCAGAATAACCAAATATTCTTCCTGCTTCATCAAATCCAACAGTTAGCCCTTGTCCTGGAAATATATTTATTAAAGTATATTCCACATTTGATATCTCAAGTGAACTACTAACATTTTGTGGTACATCTTTAGGTTTTTCTTGTAAATTACTACAACCTACTAATGAAATTATCATTGTCATCAATATAGCGATTTTTTTCATCTTCCTCACTCCCTATTTTATTTGATTATCTATAAGAAGATTATACTACATATCTTAATAAATTGTATATAAAATTCTATAAATTTCCCAATAATTTTATTTTATTCAAGAATTTTAAGCTTCTCTTTACACAAAATAAAAAAAATATAGTATAATATTATTAAGAAAGTAGAAAATACTTCCTTTGCATAAGATTACAGGAGGGATTTATGAACAGTGTTGAAACTTTAGCTAATATTATTAAAAATAGTAACTATGTAGTTTTTTTTACTGGAGCTGGTGCATCTACAGATTCTGGATTAGCTGACTTTAGAGGTAAAAATGGACTATATAATGAAAGAAAATTTATGGAATATGAACCAGAAGAGATTCTTAGTCATGATTTTTTCTTCTTACACAGAGATATTTTCAATAAATATCTTACAGAAAAATTATCTATTAACAATATAAAACCTAACAATGGGCATTTAGCTATAGCCAAATTAGAAGAGATGGGAAAAGTTAAGGCTGTAATTACTCAAAATATAGATAATTTACACCAAGATGCTGGAAGTAAAAAAGTTTTAGAACTTCATGGAACTTTAAAAAGATGGTATTGTCTAAAATGTGGAAAAACATCTGATAAAGATTTTATATGTGAATGTGGTGGAGTTGTTAGACCTGATGTAACTTTGTATGGAGAGATGCTCAATGAAAAAGTTACTAGTGAAGCTATTCGTGAAATAGAAAAAGCTGATACCTTAATTATTGTGGGTACAAGTCTTACAGTTTATCCAGCAGCTTACTATATAGAGTATTTTAAAGGAAAAAATCTTATAATTTTAAATGAAACTCCTACTTCAAGAGATGATATTGCTACTCTTGTAATAAGAGAGAGATTTGCTCAAGTAATGACTGAAGTTATGAATATTTTAAAATAGGTATTAATCAAAGGGGGGATATATATGTATAAACTTATGAATGGCGTAGAAATTCCTAGTATTGCTTTTGGGACTTGGAAAATATCAGATGAAAACATTTGTAGAAAAAGTGTTAGATATGCTTTAGAATGTGGTTATCGTCATATTGATGCTGCAAAAATTTATAACAATGAAGTTTTCGTTGGTAAAGGTATAGCTGAATTTTTAGAAAGAACTCCTAATGTTAAAAGAGAAGATCTCTTTATCACCACAAAAGTTTGGAATAGTGACCAAGGATATGAGGAAACTTTAAAAGCCTTTGAAGATTCTTTGACTAGATTAAATCTAGATTATATTGATCTTTATCTTATACATTGGCCTAATACTAAAAATATGAAAACAACTTTTGAAACTTGGAGAGCATTAGAAAAACTTTACAAAGATAAAAGAGTTAGAGCAATTGGTGTATGCAACTTTGAAAAACATCACCTTGAAGAGTTAGAAAAAAACTCTACTATTACTCCTATGGTAAACCAAATAGAGATTCATCCATATAATCAACAAGATGAACTAAGAGCTTATTGTGAAAGTAAAAATATTATTGTAGAGTCTTGGAGTCCATTGATTCAAGGTAATATTAATGATCCTGTGCTTGTTGAAATAGGTAAAATTCATGGTAAATCACCTGCTCAAGTAATTTTGAGATGGCATATTCAAAATTGGTTATTACCTCTTCCAAAATCTATTACTCCTTCTAGAATAAAAGAGAATAGAGAGTTAGATTTTGTATTAAGTAAAGAGGAAATGGAAAAAATAAAATTATTAAATAGAAATGAAAGACTTGGTTCTCATCCAGATGAGATGGAATATGGATTTGAAAATTTAAGATAACAAAATAACTTGGAGGATATAAAGAAAATGAAATACAACTTTGATGAAATAATTAATAGAGCTAATACAAATTCAAAAAAATGGAATCCAGATATATATAAGGCTACTTATAATGGACATAATGATTTATTACCACTTTGGGTAGCTGATATGGATTTTAGAGTAGCTCAACCTATCTTAGACTCTATGAGTAAAATTATTGAACATGGAGTTTTAGGATATACTGGTGTAGATGAAGAGTACTATCAAGCTATTATAAATTGGAATAAAAAAAGAAAAAATAGTCATATTGAAAAAGAGTGGGTAGTTTTTACTAATGGAGTAGTTCCAGCTATTAGTTTTATGGTACAAACTTTTACACAAAAAGGAGATAATATCTTAATACAAACTC
>ERZ791925.460-NODE-460-length-27156-cov-4.902697_pt1 | contig 27156 bp, 23 predicted proteins | sample MGYA00510132_ERZ791925 | MGnify/ENA primary metagenome ERZ791925 (study PRJEB30046, sample SAMN00792075) | human gut metagenome | study: EMG produced TPA metagenomics assembly of the A metagenome-wide association study of gut microbiota in type 2...
TTCATAAGATTGTCAGCAAAGAACGCTGTCAATCTTATTTCATAGACGGCTGTCGCCGTATAAAAATAGAGTGAACCAGCCTCGCTTGTGCGCAAGCGCCCATCGAGGTGTTCCACTCTATTTTTGCATGGCTCGTAGCTATGCTAACTTTCAATTTACAGCATTCCAAGTGCCGATAACAACGCACCGATGATAATGCAGAAATCTGAGCAGTTGAAGACGATCTTGCGGAACGCCTGCCATTTCACCGGGAAGCTCACATAATCCACCACATAACCTCTGCGAAGGCGGTCATAGGTATTGCTGAAGGCACCACCAAGCAACAGCGATAGTCCCAGTCGCAGCAAATTGTTGCCTCGATGTCCCAGACTCACGATAAAGACAACGGTCAATATCAGTGTAAACGCCAGTGAAACAACAGCCACCAGACGCCTTCTCTTCTGTCCGGCATTGAGCATCATGCCTTTGTTGTGATGCTTGCGGATCAGAAATTCCCCCCTGCAGATCTCTCGTTCTTCCCGCTCGTCCACATGCGACTCTATATAATTTTTTAAGAAAAAATCTCCCCAGAAAATTCCTGCCAGTATCACAAGGCATACCACTGTCATATATTCCGCTCCTTATTCACGCCGTCCGTATTTCCCCTTGCAATCCGCTTATTCGCGCTCTGCTTTCCGATTCTTTATCTTCAAAAACGCCAGAAGTGCCCCATACAATACTCCGGCCACAGGCCATACGACCCAGGTAATGTCCCAACGCATCGTCGGCAGGCTGATAGCCAGATAAACCGCTGTCCAGACACACCAGTAAATTGCTGTCACATGCTCATACTTCCGGTTAACTGCCTTATTCTCCACAGTATAATCCCCCTCCTGAAGCAATTTCTGATAACCGCCCCAGATAATACCGGACCACACGAACAGCCATACAGCGATCGCCACTACAATGAGCAAAGCATCCGTAGCAAGGATTACCGCATAACCATTATTCCCGAAAAAAACAGATACTGCCAGCAACGGTACCACTCCCAGAATACACAATACAACACCCAGGGTTATGCAGATCCGGTAGGTTCCCGCAAATGTTTCTTTTGCTTTCTCCACGATTCCGGACACCCCATATTGCAATGTCAACTTTTCTTTTTCCAGATATTCATATTTATTATACGGGATTCCGGTGAGAAGAAATACCGCTACCGCAACTACCACCATCAGTAACAGTACGATGAGACCGATTCCTCCTGCGACATTTTCTGTAACCGCTCCTCTTTTGGCACCTGCCATTCCCAGCAACCACAACAATACAACAGGAGAGAGCACACATAAGGATACCGCCGGAGCAATCCGGGCAGCATATTTTTTCGTAGCTTCCAGAAACGTATTAGCTTCCTCCACCGTGATCACTTTGCCCTCTGTGATCTCCGGTGTCATTCCATCGGTGAATTCCGTCTCTTCCATTTCATCTTTTAATAAGTAATCCGTAGTAACTCCGAACAACTGGCTCATACTGACAATGCGTTCCAGATCCGGGATTGAGGCTCCATTTTCCCTTAGTTAAAGATATTGTTGGGTAAAAAAAGATGTGTCAGTCGATTTTGCCTATAAAGCGATAGAAAATCTCTACTTCCTGCTCCCGGCTGCCGTCCTCGCCCTTAACCGCTTCATGCACAAAGATTTTTTCAATCAGCGTATTCAGCAGTTCGGCGGTCAGCTCCGTAGGGTTGACATACTGCCTCATCAGCCCTACCCACTTTTCAGCGTCAACGGCGGTCTGCGCAACGGCTTCCATCGCTTCGTGAAGCTGCTGGATTTTCTCGTCCAGCTCCTTTTGTTCGCCCTGATACTTCTCGGACAACATATTGAAGTTGTACTCTGTAATGCGTCCGGCAGCCCAGTCCTCGTACATCTTGGCAAACAGCCCGTCAACCTCTGCTTTTCGCTTCTCGGCTTTTTTCAGTTCGGATGCCTGTTTCTCCCTCGCAGAGCTGCGTTCCTTATCGCTGGCGTTGAGCAGCCTTTTCAGAAGTTTGTCCTCGTCCTGCTGGGCCTGCTGTGACCAGTATTGCAGGCGGGAGAGGACATAGGCGTAAAGCACATCATAGCGGATGTAGTGCATGGAGCATTGGCGCAGTCCCTGTCCGTTCTTGCTGCAATGATAGTAGCCATACGGGGTTTTGTTCTGCTTATTCTCGCCGTATGCCAGCGACCAGCCGCAGTCCGCACACTTTACCAGCCCTGAAAAAATCTGCGTTGTGCCGTCCTTTTGCCGTCTGCGTCTGCTGGCAATCTGCTCCTGCACCTGTCGGAACACATCTTCGGAGATAATCGCTTCGTGGGTATTCTCCACACGATACCATTCCTCTTTCGGCTTGCGTACCTTTTTCTTGTTCTTGAATGAAATGTTGCTCTGCTTATTGTGTACGCTGTGACCGATGTAGGTTTCCTCTTTCAAGATGCTTTTGACCTGCGCTATCGTCCACGCATAGGCTTTTTCCTCCGGCGCTCCGGCATAGATATTGGCGAAAGTGCCGTACCTCTGGAAGTTCAGCCATCCGGGGGTGGGTACTTTTGCTTCCACCAAAATCCGTGTGATGCTGGCCGCCCCTCTGCCATGAACGGCAAGGTCAAAGATCTTTTCGATAATCCACCTTGTTTCCGTGTCAACCAGAAGATGCCCGGTCTTATCCGGGTCTTTGATATAACCCAGCGGGGCGTAGGCTCCGTAGTGTGCGCCGTTTGCAAACCGTGTCCGCATGGCGGCCTTGACCTTTTTGCTGGTCTGGCGGGCGTGCATCTCGTTCAGGATATTCAGGAATGGGGCAAGCTCGCTTTCTCCGTTGAGGGTGTCCACATTGTCGTTGATCGCAATGTAGCGGACGCCTTTGCTTGGGAAGTAGATTTCTGTGTATTGGCCGGTCAGAATGTAGTTTCTGCCTAAGCGGGATAAGTCCTTTGTCACAACGCAGTTGATTTTCCCGTCCTCGATGTCGTCGATCATCCTCTGGAAGCTCGGCCTGTCGAAGTTCGTGCCGCTCCATCCATCGTCAATATACTCGTCTACTACGGTCAATCCATGCTCGGCGGCGTACTGCCGAAGCATCATGCGCTGTGTCTGGATGCTGCCGCTTTCGCCTTGCAGCTCATCGTCACGGCTCAATCTCAAATAAAGTGCGGTGTTATAAACCGTTGTATTGTATGGTTGTTTCATCAAAAATCCTCCTTAAAAAGAAACAACCCACGCTTATACAATACTCGCTGGTACAAGTATATCATAAGCGTGGGATGATTGACAGTCACAAATCTATCTTTTTTCAGGAAGCAGCGGCGGCGTGCTGGATTACATCTTCCAGCAGGCTGTTCAGCGGCTTCCCGTTCTCTGCAAAATGCTCCGATACCTTGATACGAATTTTCCCCATGACAAAATACTGGGTGCCGTCCGCAGCGGTAAGCATAGTGCCGCTGTTGTTGGTGTTATTTTCGCTCTTGGCTTTTACCATAGGCATTTACCTCCATAAATGAAATATGCCCGACAAGGCAATGTCAGGCTATGTGTGGCGTAGACTGCTCCAATGTCAACCAAACCGTGTCAACCGGCACAAAAGACTTTGAAAACAATCCTCAGGCGCTCTATTATTCTATTTTACTTTTTCTTTGATTTCTTGGTTGACATGGTTGACAAAGAGGAGAAGTGCCTGAAATATCAGACTTTTTCCTGTCAACTGAAACGTCAACCAAACTGTCAACCGGGGGCTTTTTCAGAATGGAAGCTCCATCTGCCGGGCTTCTTCCTCTGTGATTTCCCGAAAACCATCCTTGTCTGCTGGGGGCTGGTTGACACGCTCCCAGCCTTTTTGTGAACCGTACTTCTTATATCTCTTAGGGCTTTTGTAGGCTGTCCAGCCCTGTATGCTGCCGTTTGCAATGCCGGTATTCATAATCTCGCAGATTGCCCGTGTTTCCCACTCTGCCGGGGGATTGCAGTTTCCCAGCGCTTCCTCATAAAGCTGCTTGGAACATACCCTGTCGCCGGTGTAGTCCTCCAAATAGGCGTAAATCATACCGGCCTGCGTGTCCTCCTGCATAAAACCCTGCTGGTGGGCTTTCAGGTAAGCGTTCATTTCCGCGCTGAATGACAGCTTATACTTCCCGCTGCGGTAGATTGTCATGGCTTCCGCCCACATTTGGCTGATATATGTCCTCGCCGCCGCTTCATCGTCCAGTATGTGAACCTCCGCCCGTTCCGGGTACACGGTCACGGGAATAAAGCGCCGGTTGCCGGTGCGGTCACGGGGAAGAAAGTCCTGCCGGTTGGTGGTTCCTCCAAACACGCATTGACGGAGCCGGTCTGCCGGATGGGTTTCATACGGCACTTTATAGGTTTCTTTCTGGCGGCTTAGAAACGACTTGATTTCCTCAATACTTCTGGCGTTGGCGGTGGCGATCATCTCCGACATCTCCATAATCCAATGCCCTTGCAGCTTCCGATACACGTTTTCATCGTCCAGCTTTTTCAAATCGTCTGAAAACCACTCGTCCTTAACTGCAAGCAGTCGGAAAAAGGTGGATTTTCCGGCTCCCTGACCGCCTACCAGACAGAGCATGACTTCAAACTTGCTCCCCGGCTGAAATACCCGCCGGATGGCTCCCATCATAAACAGTTTCAGGGCTTCAAAGGTGTACTCGTCCGTGTCTGCTCCCAGAAAGTGATGCAGAGCATAGCGGATGCGCTCGGTTCCGTCCCATTGCAGACTGTTCAGATAATCCCTGACAGGATGGTAGCGGTTTTCATTGGCTACGATCTGGATTGCATTTTCTACTTTCTTTTCGCTGGTCAGTCCGTAGTGTTCTTCCAGATACAAAAGCAAATATTTCATATCCATATCGGTCAGAGTGGCGCTGGTCCGTTCCCATCCCAGCGGCTTCACAATATCCACCCTTTCGGAAAGAATGTTGTAGCTGACTGCTCCACGCAGCAGCGGGTCACGCTGGAACACTGTCAGACAGTTCTTGATGCTGTTCTTCACGCCGCCTTTCTGCGTCCCCTCCAGCATTTCCCGGATTTCTTCCTGCGTCTGCGCCGGTTCCATTGCGTCCATCGTCCGCATAACTGCTTCCTGCGCTGCTGGCGGTAAGTTCTGAAATTCGCTGCTCAAGCCGCACCACCTCCTTTCCCTGTTCGGCAATCAGCGCCGCTTTTTCTTCCATTTCTCCAAACAACAAAATATCCAGCAGATATTCTACATAGCTGTTTTTTTGCAATGCTTCCACGAAAAGAGGATGCCAGGCGGCATCCTGTGGCTGTGGAGCATATTCGATTTTCCAGCGTTCCAATAGATGCAGATAGTCACATAGCACTTTGAAGCAATGCTGTTCCGCCTGCTGTAACCTCTGCTCCGGCGTAGGCTTGGGCGGCGTTCTCTTTGCTGCCGGTGTGCGGATGGCTCCGTCATAGGGGATTGAAAAATCCTCTGCCAGTCTGACCGCCGCATCCCGTTTTCCCAAACCATGCAGGGAAGCGGCAAAGTCGATCACATCCCCGGAAGCGCCGCAGCCGAAGCAATAGTAGCGGCTGTCCACTTTCATGCTGGGCGTTCTGTCATTGTGAAATGGACAGCAGGCCATGCCATTTCTCCCTACCCGTATTCCATAGTAAGAAGCAGCCTGCCGGGTAGTGACGGACTGCTTCACCGCTTCAAACACATTCAAATGCTTCCTCCCGTAAATGTCATAGTTCTATATCCTGTTTCTTTTTCGGCGCTTCCTGTTCTGGCTGCCGCCGCTGCAATACCCGGTCAACGCAGTACTGTACTCGGCGCATTTTCATTAAATCCTCCCGAAGCGGCTTATACTGCGGGGACAGCTTGGCATACTCCGCTTGCAGCCGGTCATATTCCTGTTTCCATGCGGCCAGGGTGATGGGCTTCCTGTCCAGCTTCTCTTTCAAAATCCGGCGGGCCGTATAAAACAGCCGCAGATCAGCGTCATGGGCGGTTTCAAATTTCTCCCGCTGTTTTTTCCACTTGATACCGTTCAGCTCGTCATACACCGGCTTCAGCCGCTTGTAGTTCTCGGCCTGCCGTATCAACTCCTGCAATTCTTTCATCCGGGCTGACTTCGCTTTCATGGTGTCGCTCAATGTGTCAAACTCTGTGCTGACAGCAGACAGGCGGGATTCCAACGCTTCCAGCGTCAGCAGCTTGTTTTCCATCAGGTAGTTGACCGCTTCCGCAAATTCTTTCAGGTTCTTGCCCTTAGCTTTCTGGCTCCATGCCCCGGCGTTTCTGTCCTGATAATAGGAGATCAGCAGGTCGGCAAGGCTCGGTGTCTTAGGCTTGGAAAGTTCCTCTTTGACTTCTGAAATCCAGCCGAACAGGGATTTAATTTTCTTTTTTATGTCCAGCATCAGCCGGTTAGTCGCCTTAATCCAGCGGTTCAGTTCGCCCTTGTCGGTACGGATGCCCTTTGCTTCCATCTGCCGGACAGTCGGCCCCTCATGGACGGTGGGGATCAAGTCAATCCCCTGCCGCACATAGGAGCGGTGGTCAATACGAACATCCAGCCCCTTTTTCGCAAACTTTTCATTGACCATCCGGCACCATGCTTCCCGCCATTCTTCCAGCGTTTCCGGGCTGCCCCAGTCGGTAGTGGGTACGGCGTTGAACATGGGCTTGCCGTTCCTATCCAGCACCCGGTTTCCCTCATCATCCAGCACATATTCCCGGCGCTGCTTCTGTCCCCATGTGCCGTCTGGATTGATGGGGCGCATGGTCGTCATCACATGGAAGTGCGGGTTGGGGATGCCTCCGTCCTCCTTGTCCGGGGCATGGACGGCAAAATCGGCAACCATTCCTTTGTCCACCAGACAGCGCTGCACAAACTCCCTCGCCAGCGCAATGTTTTCTTCCATCGAAAGTTCATTCTGCAAAGCAATATCAAAGCTGTAAGCAAGCTGCGCTTTCTTGTGTTTCTCTACTTGTTCCACCGTATTCCACAAGGTCGCCCGGTCCTGGTATTCCAGCGGGGCATGGGGCGGCAACAAAATTTCGGAACAGATCACGCCGCCCTTGCGGGTGTAGTCACTGTACTCGCCGTAGTAATCACTGTAAAGACACTCCCCGGCCCGGTAAGCTGCGGCGGCAATGGCGCTCTGTCCGGCGCTGCGTCTGATCTGGCTGACCGTTAAATGATAAAGCGCCATCGTCAGTTACCATCCTGCGGCTGGCTGTGATTTTCAACCGCAAGCCGTACCATGTTCTGAACCGGCTGCCATTCGGCAATGCGCTCCATCAGGGAATAAAATTCCTGCTCGGTCAGTATCTTCACTTCCGGCATGACGCTCTCAATCGCCGCCCCACGGGTAATCAGCCGATGGCTGCGCTGTTTGCGGGAACCGCTGTCCAGATAGGATTTTCGGTTTTCCAGTCGGCGCAACTTTCGTTTTTCCTGTTCCAGTTTGACGGTGTTTTTCTCGTACTCTCTCTGCAATTCTTCCAAAGATTTGCTCATGTTCTCACTCCTTTGCTCTGAAATAAAAATGACCGTATGGATAACGGTCAGGGTGTCGGTATTCGTCTATCAAACCCGATGAAAAGATGCAGACGCAAAGCGGGTGTATCTTTTCATCGGGTGCGCAGGGATAGCCGCTTTAGCGGCGCAAGGGGTGCAGCCCCTTGTACGGAACGAAGTGACGCAGGCCCCCGGATTGCTGATGCTGTCAGCGGTCAGGGGGCGGCTCCGCAGGACGCACGATACATGGTCGTCAGACTATGTATAGAAGTGCGCCCTTTGTTCCAAAGGGATTTCTGCCGTTTCCGGCTCTGCTCCGTTTTCCCTCTTTTTTTCCGCTCCTTTGCGGGAACGCTTGGAAAGATACTTCGGACATTCGATCACGACTGCCCGGAAGCTCTGCTTGCAGTCACGGCGGCATCTGCGGCATAGCTCGTTATAAGTGACACGGCTGCGGTCATTTAAGAAGAAAGACCACTCCAACCGGCGCTTCTTGCTCATTCTCGGCGTAATTGGCTCCTTTCCCCGTTTCTATCCGACATACGCAGATAGACGGTTTTGGTGTAGCGTTTCGGTGTCATTTTCAAGGTTTTTCCCCTCTGTATGCGCCTTTGAAAATGGCGGCAGTATTCCAGATAGGGAAAGATACCATGCGCTCATTTGTTGCCTTTCGGTACGGTTTCCGTACCCTTTTCCATCCAGTCAAAGAACGCCTTTTTACTGACCTTAATCAGCCTGCCGCTTCTGAACGCCGGAAAACCGGGGGTGTGAACCAGCTCATAGGCGCTCACTCTGGAAATTCCCATAATGCGCCGGATGTCCGCCACGTCCAGCACCAGCGGAAGATCAGCATAATTTTTTAATCTCTTGTTATCGCTCATTTAGTTCCTCCCATATTAAAATCAATTCTCTTGCTTCCTGTTGCCGTTCTACCCAAAAGCCGTTATCCTGCCCCATTCCTGCGGCGTTTCCTTGCATTGGTGCGCCGGATGCGTCACTTCTCCTGCCGGTCATATCCCTTTTGGACGGTCATTTACTTGCCAAGGTACTACATGGAACGAAATTACCATGTGCAATTATCATAGCGACTTCTCCTTGACGAAACAATACTTTTACGATACTATGAGTGTAACTGATATAACAGAATTATAAAATTACCATAAGCAAAGGTAGGAAAATAGAATGGAAATGGAATTTGTGCGGCATGAGCCGTGTTATGACCGGATTTTGTTCGTCCTGACGCTGGACAGGAAGAAAATGAAAGAGCGGATTTTAATTGGGGAAGAATTACAGGTGCGCTTTCGATTACAGGGGGATATGGATGCGGATGTGCTGTGCGATACAACACGCCCGCTTGGAACGTTCCTTGCAGAGTTTGAACATGACCCTGACGGGGAATGGAACCGCTTTGGCCTGGCTCCGCTGAGGGATGCCCTGCACTCAAACCGCTGGAAGCAGCCAGCCTTAGAGCAGGCCGCAGGGGAATTTCTGAAAACAAAGTTTGATACCGGCGATCCGCTGCGGATGTATGCTGCGTTCCGTATCTGGAATGGCTATCTGCTGGCAAGGGAACCGGCGAAACGTGCGGAAGCCTGTGACCGCTTCATGGATAAAATGAGTCACTTTACCATGACCTTTCAGCAGAGAAGCCCGCTTCAATTTGACAGCGATACCGGTAGGCCGCAGCCGTTCCATATTTCCAGCCGGATATTCGGCTCCGTACCGGCAGCGGAAACACGGCTTGACCTTTGGTATCCGGACAACCGGCGTACGACAGAATGTGTCGCGGCCTATACCACGTTCTATCCGCTGATAACCTACTATCTGAACCGGCTGAATGATTGGGGGTTGTGCTTCCGAAAATGCAAAGTCTGTGGACATATCTTCCTCGCAAAAAGCCAGCGGTACGAACTGTGCAACGACAAATGCAGAAAGAAGCAGGCACTTCAAAACAAGAGGGAGTTTGACGAGAGGGCAAGAGAAAACAACTACGATTTGCTCTACAAAAACGAGTGCCAGAACTGGCGCAACAAGATCAACAAGGCAAAAAGGACAGCGGGCTTCCCGGCTGACCGGCTGGAAGAAATGCTGACCGCTTTTGAAGCGTTCAAGAAAGAAGCGTTGCAGAGAAAACGGGCTGTAAAAGAAAGAACAGCCAGCCCGAAAGAATTTACGGACTGGTTGTATCAGCAGAGTAGTATTATTGTAGAATTGGCCGAGAAATCCTCTTGAAATCCCTTGCTTTATTTCGCTCAAACGAATATAATTATATCAGTTTTCAAAATCCAAAATACAGGTTCGAGGTGCCGCAAGTGAATGGGTATATAACAGTTCAGGAAGCTGCTGAAAAATGGGGCGTAACGCCGCGTCAAGTTCAAATTCTTTGTAAAGAGAACAGAATTGTTGGCGCTATGCGTATGAGCCGCATTTGGATTATTCCTGAGAATGCTCAAAAACCGACCAATACCAAACGAACTTCAAATAAGACGGGAGGAAAAAAGTTTGCTGCAACGCACTCTGTATAAAAAACAAAATATTGACTTGTCCTCCGCGCCTTGGACAATGCATGAATTCTTTGCCGGAAGCGGTTTAGTCGCCTACGGCTTAAAAGGTATGTTTGCACCAATTTGGGCTAACGATATTAGCGAACAGAAAGCGGCTGTATATGAAGCTAATTTTGGTTGCGAACATTTTGAACTTGGCGACATAAAAGATGTGAATGGTAGGGATTTGCCTTTTGCTCATTTATCTTGGGCCAGTTTTCCATGCCAGGATTTGTCTTTGGCTGGTTCTTTAGGCGGTATTCACGCATCCAGAAGCGGATTGGTGTGGGAATGGCTACGTGTGTTGGATGAGATGGAAGAAAAGCCACGAATATTGACTTTAGAGAATGTAACCGGCTTGCTTTCCACAAATGGCGGCGATAATTATCGGGTTCTCCATATGGCACTTGTGGAGCGTGGTTACGACTGTGGAGCTATCGTTTTAAACGCTTCCCATTTTGTTCCGCAGTCAAGACCGAGGGTTTTTGTTATTGCTGTGCAACATGGATATGCAATCCCGGCGTATCTGACCGGAGATGCCCCTTGCTGGCTGCATAATAAAGCTGCCTCTGATTTGGGTCGGTCTTTACCCGGATGGATTTGGTGGCAAGCGGAGAAACCTCCGCGCCGCCACAGCACATTAAAAGATATTATTGAAGAAGAAACAAAATTTGATAAAGATACTGTCCTGCCGCTTGTTCCAGAACGGCACCAGATCAAGCTAAATGAGCATGACACGGTTTATGCTACGGGCTATCGCCGAACACGTCATGGAGAGCAGCAGCTAGAATTGCGCTTCGATGGTATTGCCGGTTGTTTACGAACGCCAGAAGGCGGAAGTAGCAAACAGTATTTAGTTGTGAAAAAAAATGATGAGATTCATGCTCGCCTATTGACTGTTCGTGAAGCCGCTCGATTGATGGGAGCGCCGGATAGTTTTATTCTCCCCGGTAGCTACAACGATGGTTATAAAGCGATGGGAGATGCTGTCGCAATGCCGGTAGCTCAATTCATAGGAGAAAATTTCCTAACAAAACTTGCGGAGGCCGTATACGATGATTAGTACAGAAGAAAGATTAAAAGCATTTCAAGAGGAAAATAATATCTATACGAAAGGGCCGCTGTCGCTAGTAGTTCAATTTACTCGACTTGTTCAGAACAAGGATTTTCCCTTAAATCCAGACGATTTTCAAACAAGCAGTAAAGGACAGGTTGCTGGACTTGGCGGCGGTAATCTCAAAAAAATATTAAAAGAGCATGGCATTACACAACAATTATCCGCAGAAGGCGGGCGCACCAGTCGCGGAAGTATGGGGTTAATGATAAAGTACGTTGATTTTCTCAACGCATGGAACGAAGAAGAAACTGTTGATTTTTCAATCGTGGAAGAATTTTGGGCGGAACAAGTTAGAGAATATTTCAGAAATCAGCCGTTTGTTTTGACCGCCGATACTTCCAAAACTATTGGAGCAAACTTAGACGAACTATTTGAACAGGCTAAGAAACGTCAGAAACAAAATCCGGGAACGCAGTATTTGGGAACGGTTTTGCAGCACTTAGTAGCCGCGAAATTATGTCTTATTATGCCTGAAAATGCATTTGAGATTCATGGCGCTTCTGTTGCGGACGCGCCAACTGAACGAAGCGGCGATTTTGTTATAAACAACACGATTATCCATTGTACAACAATGCCCGGCGCTTTGCTGATTGAAAAATGCAAGGCGAACTTGCGCGGCGGATGCCATCCTGTCATCATTACAATTTTTGAGCGTGTACATACAGCATTAAATCTTGCGGAAGATGCGGGCCTTGCCGGGCGCGTTGAGGTTTGGGATATTCAGCAATTCCTTTCGTCCAATGTATATGAACATAGCCTTTTTGATGAAAGCAAGAGAAATTCTACGCTTTCAGATATTATTGGTCGTTATAACGAAATTGTTCTTGAGGCTGAAACTGATCCGAGCCTTCGCATTGAGTTTGAGGCGAGATGATTTATCATGGCGGATATTTTTAATAATGAAAAACGCTCTGAAATCATGCGAAAAGTTAAATCAAAAAAGAACAAATCAACAGAACTGCGATTGATAGACATATTTAAACAGAATGGTATTACTGGATGGAAGCGCAATTATCCGGTCAAAGGACATCCCGATTTTGTGTTTCTAAAAGAAAAAGTTGCAGTATTCGTAGACGGTTGCTTTTGGCATGGTCATGATTGCCGAAATACACGCCCGGCAGAAAATAAGGAATACTGGCAAAAGAAATGCGAACGTAATATGAAGCACGATAAAGATGTGACTGCCATGTTTGAGGCACGCGGATGGAAAGTTCTGCGTATTTGGGAATGCGAATTAAAAAAGAGAAACGAAACTATATTAGTCGAAAAAATTCAGTCAATATTGAGTCGTTCTTCTGAAAGGACACAACGATGACAATTAAAGCTGTTGATTTATTTTGCGGCGTAGGCGGGCTTACCTATGGTTTGCAAAAAGCGGGAATTCCAGTTGTAGCAGGAATTGATATTGATGATTCTTGCGAATACGCTTATACTCACAACAACAACTGCACATTTATTCATAAAAGCGTTGAAGATGTCACAGGAAAAGAAATACACGCCCTTTTGCGAGGCGCTGACGTTAAAATACTCGTCGGATGTGCGCCATGTCAACCTTTTTCAAGCCATCAAAAAGATAAGCAAAACCGTTCTAAACATAAAGACTGGAAATTACTATACCAATTTGGGCGGTTGGTGGAAGAAACTCGTCCCCACATAGTATCAATGGAGAATGTGCCAGAATTAGAAAAAGAAAAAGTTTTTAAAGATTTTGTTTCCACGTTAGAAGGCTTGAATTATATTGTAAATTATCAAGTTGTAAATGTCGCAAATTATGGCGTACCGCAACGGAGAAAAAGGTTGATTTTGCTTGCGTCGCGTCGCAAAGAAATAAAACTTATTGATGCAACACATCAAAAACATCTGACAGTTAGAGACGCTATTGGTAGCTTACCGAGAATTTCCGCTGGAGAGGCAAATGAAAACGATAGGCTTCATATTTCGCCAGCACTCTCTCCTATCAATTTGGAACGAATACAACATTCCGTTCCCGGCGGTACATGGCGTGATTGGCCTGAACGTTTAGTATTAAACTGCCATAAAAAAGAAGGCGGAAAAACTTATGCATCAGTATATGGTAGAATGAAGTGGGATGATTTGTCTCCTACTATCACCACACAATTTATCGGTTATGGAACCGGACGTTTTGGACATCCAGAACAGGACAGGGCGATTACTTTACGGGAAGGCGCTATTTTACAGTCTTTTCCTCCTGATTATCAATTTTCGCCTAGCAATGTTGAAGTTCCGATAAGGAAAATAGCACGCCATATAGGAAATGCTGTTCCGCCTCGTTTGGGCGAAGTGATTGGAGAAAGTATAATTAGAAGTTTACCTAAAAAGAGACAAAAGAAAGCGACGATTGCAAATGAAAGAGAAAGAATACAAACTTAATATTGATCCCCGTATTTTGGAATTATTAGGTCCAAGCCTGTATACAAACATTTATTATGTGCTAGCTGAATTAATTGCTAATGCTTACGATGCAGATGCCCACAATGTATATATCATTGCTAACAAGGATGATATTACCGTTGAAGATGACGGCAAAGGAATGTCATATGCTGACGGCGATATCCAGAAATACCTTAATGTTGCCGCGGTTTCTAGAAATACCGATGCCGAATCTCTAACCCCTATGAAACGGAAGAAAATGGGGCGTAAAGGCGTAGGAAAACTAGCTGCCCTATCGGTTTCTGAGAACGTTCTTATAAAGACGATTTCAAATGGAGAAAAATCAGGGTTTGTATTATCTCGCCATATAAACGACAATAATTTACTTGTGCCGCTCACTGACGAGCAAATTTCTTTCGAAAGAGTATCTGGCAACGGTACTTCTGTCGTTATGCAGAATCCGCAGTACAAACTTCATAGTACATTAAAGGCAATTAAACGCAATTTACTTAAGATATTCCCGTTAGTAAATGAGAAGTTTAAAATTCACCTAATTCGGGGAACGGAAGCGGAAACCATTGAGAACTTTGATAAGGAAATGATTTCAGAACTCTCTACTCTAATTACTTTAGGGGATGAATTTACATATCTTAATGATTTTTTCCAGACGCCATATGGAAATGAAATAGCAGAACTCCGCAAAAATAAACCTTTAGCAACAATGCCCATTAGTATGGATGACAAATCTGGTGTTGAACATACATATAACGTAGAAATCAAAGGATGGATAGGAACTTATACATCAACTCGCGGCAGAAAAGTAGAGTTAACGGATTTTCCTGATAATTTTATTTCTCTGTATGCCAACCAAAAAATGGGCGAATTTAATATACTTCCTGTTGTTGGACAAAATAAATTGAATGAAGTCTATGTCGTAGGTCAACTTCATGTTGATATTTTTGAACTGACGGAGTTACCCGATATGGCTCTAAGCAATCGTCAAGGATATAAAACGGATGATCCTCGCTATCAGGCGGTACTAGATTATGTTAGAAAAACTTTATTGCCTGATATCTTGAAAATGCGAGATTTGTTTGTGTCTTTGGGCAAAAAGAAAAAAGAAGAAAAAAAGCTAGAACAGCAACGTCAAAACGAAGCTTCATTTAAAAAGTCGGTAGATACTTTCAGAAAAAACACCGCTAAGAAAGCAGCTCAAAAAATTTCTTCTCGTTTAGGTATTAGTACAGAGCAAGCTGATGAAGTAGAGGCAATACTTTCTGATGAAATAAACACCAACAGTCCGGATATGGGGATTAAAAGCATTATTGATTCTCAAAAGAAGAAATTGCTAATTAGTCAGACATATCGAGACAAGGATTTGGCGGATATTATTTACAATATGTTGGTATTTAACAACGTACCGCCCGAAGATATAATTTATACAAACTGTGATGATGAAGTATCACGCATCCCAGAAGGCGACGTAGGAAAAAGTGGGATATACGACTATTTGCGAGATTTCTTTGTTGATAGTTATTCTACGCAAAAGATTTATGTTATTTTCGTTACAAGTCATAATACGAAAAGTTCATGGGGTGCATTGATGGAAGTTGGCGCAGCATGGATAACTCAAGTTGAGCATAAAATATTTAACATTTACGATTTTCGCCCCGAACATCCTTTAGACGATGAACAGCAATGGCATTCAAGTTCTAGAGATGATGACGGTAATCTTTATATGTCAAAATTGAGCGTAGACATTTTTGCTCAAAAAATCGAATATATATGCGATAAATTGGGCTATAAAAAAAGAACCCGTCAGGAAAACAAGGATCATTTGTCAACATTGGTAAAGGTTACACCTCGTTAAATATGAAAGCACGCCCCAATTTTACTAATCAGTAATTTGGGCGTGCTTTTAATATTATATAAGCGTGGCGTTGTTATGTCTGATGCGGTATCTTTAACTATGGGAAACTCCGCTCTCCCATTTGGATACAGACTGTCTGGAAATGTCCAGGCGTTCTGCCAGTTCCTCCTGGGACCACCCATATTTCTTACGCAACATTATTATTTTTTCTGACAGGATCATTTTCATTCTCTCCTTCTTTTATTAATGTTTTCTTGTGCACACATAGATCGTCGACATAGGAAAATCATAACAAAAGAGCCGGTTGACAACTACCAAGTGCCCTTGAAATTTTGTCAACCGGCAGTTGCGTTTCCGGATTTTTCTGAAATTTTCAGCAATATTACTGTACTTCACGGATCAGACAGTATTGCTTTAACGGAAAATTCTTCTCCATCACACCATATACTTTGAATCCGAACTTTTCATAGAATTCCACGTTTTTTGGATTATGTGTTTCGAGGGAGATCATCAGCTTGTGCTTCTGGGCATAGCCAATGGCTTCCTCCAGAAGCTCCGCTGCAATTCCGTGATGCTGCATGGATGGATCCACCGCCAGATAAATGATATGTAGACGCTGATTCTGATGCAGTTGATCCGTCCAGCTGGAATTCAGATAATCCTCACCCTTCATAAAATTCCGAAATGTCTTTAACGAAGGATCCTCCTTGATCAGATAGGAATCCGTCTGTAAAGCAGCCATGGCCTCTGTAAAATAGAACTGAAATACATTGTACGGCTCCGCTTCATCCGATACCACCAATACACTGTTCAGATCCGCGCTGTCTGCGAAGATCTCACAGGTCGCATAAAATTCATCCATGTCACATTTAAACAGCTCCGGCATCAGATTTTTACGGACTTCCGGATCCGGAATCAGCGTCTCGTACAACGGATCGTGTGCAAAGCACTGATTCAGCATTTTCTCCACTTTCGGAAGGTCTTCCTTCTGCACACGATATAACTTATCACTTTCCATAATTGTATTTACTGTTATCTCCTTATTATGATGATATCGATCCCCGGCTTTGTTGTCTGTGGATCATTCCGTGCTCTGCTCTCGCCATCATTACAATTCGAATATCTCTGTCACAGATCTCTCCATTTGTTGCACGATATTCATCAGGCTGACCACAAGCTTGCTGCATGCATGCTCCAGGCTGGTAATTTCTTCCCGGTAGTCCATTTCCTTCATACCGGACCCTGTCAACATCTCCAGTTGTTTTTCTTTTTGGAGAAGCTGCTTGACCGTTCCATATAGATTTTCATGCTCCGGCAGCCTTCCGTAACCCCATTTCAGGCGATCCTTCGGCTGATGGAATACATAATCCGTAAAATGCCTATATACTTCTTCATCAAAATTAAAGGCATAGGCATTGTTGTCTACCTGATAAAGCTTACGAAGTGCGGAGGAAAGTCTCTGTTCCTTCAGATTTCTCACCGCTCCGCCCAGAAGTCTCAGATTTGCACTGCATATCTCATGAGGATACAACACATTTCCGTACCAGTCAATCCGCACAAAAGCGTCCTGCTCCTGTTGGAACCTTGCGAGCAGCTTCTGTTCCAACGGTCTGATCTGCCGGAAAAGTTTCTCCGCCTCGTCGTATTTTCCATCTCTAAGCAACTGTTTGTAGTTACGGTTGTATTCCTCTACCGCTTCATATTCCTCCCGGCATCTTCTAAGTGCCCGGTCACTTAAAATCTCCAGTTCCTCAATTTTTTCAAGCAAAACCCGTTTTTTCTCTCCCAGCTGCCCCGCCACATCGGCGCGGTAGCAGATCTCCCGACACTGTTCCAAGCCCTTGCGAATCCGCTGCACCACCGGTGAAAACTGCAACGGTACCACTGCCGTTTCATCGAGCGCCAGGATCAGCAGAGCAAACAGCTCGTGATGCAGACGATATACCTGTTCATCATAAAACTCATCGTTGTCAAACTGGGAATGGTAGTGGGTCTCCATAAAGCTTCCGCCGGTGAAATCATTTACCATGGACGGTACACCTGCGATCGCCATGGAAAAATCATCCGACCAGGTCTCGATCGGAGATGTCACTGCTGTCTCTTCCGGATAGGCTATCGTCAGATTCGGCAGATCCGCCAGATATTCCTCCAGAAAGCTGACGTATTCATAGCAGCTGCGGATCCTCGCTCTGGTACCATGCGCTAAAGCAGGAAGCTCAAAGTTCAGATCTGCGATCACCTTTCCCACCCATTCGGGATGCGCAGTAAAAATCTGCTCATAGGCACCTGTGGACCAGTCGAAATTGGAATCCACCACGCCCCATTCCTCGGATGCCATGGCACAGATCACAATGGTATTGTTCGGTTGAAAACCACTGTCCCGCAACGCCTTTGCAATACCAAACATCAGGGCGACCGCTGTATTGTCATCCTGGAATCCGTCAAAATAGGAATCATAGTGTGCAGACAAAAGCACCATGCGGTCCGGATGTTTCCCGGGAATCTTACCCACAATATTATAAGTCGTGCAGTTTCTGGTCACCCTGGATTCCGCATCAAAGGTGACCGTTATTTCCTCCTGATCACGCAACAACTCCAACAGGCCTGCCGCATCTTTTCTGGAAATGGAAAAAGCGGGAGCATCCTCCGGTCCGGCGATATCCTGTGCATTCAGAGCTTCATCGTCGATTTCACCGTAGCCGCCGCTCTGCACTGCGATCAGGGCTGCGGCTCCTTTCAGATGTGCCTGGTATACCGGATAATTGATCCACCACTCATCTCTCTGGTTGATCTCCACCAATACCAGTTTATCCCTGACATCTTTTCCATGATAGTCCGTCTCCGTTCCTTTTCCCAGATACATCATGGAAAATTCCTTCGGGCCATCGGTGACAAAGGTTGTCTGATAGGCTCCCAGCTCTGCTGACACGGTCTCCCCGGCTGCATTCGTATAGCTTAACGCCGCCTTATGAAATTCCCAGCCGTCTACCGTCACGGCATCCTTTGTAACCTCAGACAGTCCGATTTTTTCCATTTCTGTCTTCAGCATCTCTCCGGTCTCAAATTCTGCCTTAGAACCCGCCGGACGATACCCCAGTGTCGGATGTGACCGGTATTGTTCCATTCGTTTTGCCAGTTCATACGAATACGGTATATCCAGATTCTGTAACACCTTTTTCTGTAAAGTCACCCCGTTGTCATGCATATTCTGTCACTCCTGTTTCTATCCTGTCCGTTCTGCCACAGGAACCGTTACTTATTTTTTTACCATAGAATTCATATTTTCAGTAATTTTCTGCAGAATCTCTCTGTTTCTCTCTTCCGCTTCCAGTGTCTCACTGGCATGGGCAGACACTTCTTCCGTAGTCGCTGAGATTGTCTGAATGGAATCCACGATCTCCTGGTTGGCTGTTTTCAGAGCTTCTACTGTCTGAAGCATCTCACCCAGATTATCCACGATCGTATAGCTGCTGTCTTCAATTGCCGTGAAACTGTCCGCCGCGCGCATCGTTCCTTCCCTTTGGCTGCCGATACCGTCTATCATCTGACGGATGACCGTCACCACTTCTCCAATCGCTCCGGATACATTTTGGATCAACTCCGCGATGTTGCCGGTAGCATCCTTTGTCTGGGTGGCCATTCCCGAAATCTCCGTCGCCACTACGGAGAAACCGCGGCCGGCTTCACCGGCTCTGGCTGCTTCTATACTGGCATTCAGCGCCAGAAGACTGGTCTGATTAGCTATTTTGCTGATGATTTCCACGATGGAATGCATCTCCTGCATATAATGATCCAGCGTTTCCAGCTTCTGTGCCGCCAGTTCACTGTTTCTTGCAGAATCCTCTGCCTGCTCCTTCAGACCTGTCATCTCTTCTTTTCCGGCATCCAGCATTTCTATCGTATGTTCCATATTGCTTCCGATCGTCTCTGCCACTTCACCCACAGTATTTACTTTTTCCTGAATAGCCTCCGTCTGGGACGTCTGCTGCTGAATCGCCGCTGCAGACTCCCCGGAACCTGCAGACACCTCCTCCATGGCTGTTTTGGTACTGTCAAAAGCAGTTTCCAGTTTATTCAATTCCGCTGTGATATCAGCTACTGAAGTCTCCATCCGGCTGCTCATTTCCATGACTTCACGCAAGGTTGCTTCCGCGCGGTCCTGCGCAGCTGTAATGCTCTCTATATTTTCATCGGTGTTCTTCTGGTTGGATATGGTAGCATAGATGGATGTAATGCACAGCAGAATCATTACCGAAATCTGTATAAATCCTGCGTCCTGCCCCAGATAGCCAAATCCCCCTTGTGTGGCTCCCAGGAGCACCACCAGGATATTCTCTACCACCGTCCCCACATTAATAAGTGCAAATGCCTTGACATCATGATAAGGCATGACTGCAAACATCATGGGAATTACAAATGCATACACCATGTTGCACTGTGCCGTAAAAAGCAGCACCGTATAAAACAACGCAAATCCGATCAGTGACAGATGTTTTATAGCTTTGGTCGCATGATCCCTCTTCCAACAAATAAATTCTGCAAGAACCGGTATGATCCCAAGAAGCATCAGCACTGCCAATACCGGAGCCGACACTGTGTGTTCAACAAATCCGATCACGCTAATGAAAAGCATACATGCATTGATCACACCATGTGCTATCATGGCCACCCGGTTACTTCGTTCCAACTCTTTCATTTGCATTTTCCTTCTCTCCCGTCTGATATATTCATTCCTTACATCTCTTATATTGTAATTCATGATGGTATCTCCGTCAATAAACCACATGAAAATGCAGTCCGGTTTTCTGTGAAAACCGGACTGCATTTTCTGTCATTTATATGTTATCTCCCTGCCGGACAACTTCCGGCACCCCCTTTATACCTTGAAAACATCCAGTACCTTTTCCAACTTGTCCGCTAATGCCAACAGGTTCTCAGAAGAATTCATCAGTTCTGTCATGGTATCACTCATGCCATGAGCCGCCTGCATGGTACTGTCTGCGGATGCTGCATTCTGTTCGGAGATTGCCGACAGTCCTTCCACTACATCGCGGATCGCACTTCCGGACTGTCCCAAGACATCCATCTTCTCCCGGATACCGCCGATATGCTGCAGGGAATTCTCTACACCGTCCGCTACTGCCGCAGTCTTCACACCGGTCTCCTCTAACTTGCTCTGCTGGTGATTCATGTTGGCTTCCACTTCACCCATGATCTCCACCATTCTGCCGGAAGACTCCATGATATTTTGGATGATCTGCTCGATCTCGGTTGCGGAGCGCTTGGACTGGTCAGCCAGCTTACTGATCTGCTCTGCCACCACTGCGAAGCCTCTTCCCGCTTCCCCGGCTCTGGCTGCTTCAATGCTGGCATTCAATGACAGCAGATCTGTCTCGTCCGCAATATCCTGAATCATGGATACTGCCTTGGTAATATTCTGAATTGCTCCGTTCATATCCTTAATCTGTTCCGCTACCCGCAGGACAGATTCCTTGGTGCTTTCATTGGAGCTGTTCAGTTCCTTCATGATCTCTTCGGAAGCTTTCTCCGCTTCTGCCATCCTGCCGGCATAATCCGTCAGAGAATTCACTTTGTCGGAGATATACTCGATTTGTTCACCGATACGTACCACGTTCGTATTGGCATCCGTTGTTTCATCCGCCTGGTTCCTGGCACCTTCAGAGATCTCCCCTACTGCCTGGTATACGTCGTTGACAGATTCCTGGGTATCCTGCGCCATCTTGATCAGTTTGTTGGAAGATACTGTCAGATTATCCGCGGAATCCTTGATATCCGTCACAATGGTGCGCAGCGTCTTCTGCAATTTCACAGAGATCCGGTAGACATCTCCCAATTCATCCTTTTTTCTGCACTGCTTTTCATCCGGTTCTGCATCCAGTTCTCCGTTCACGATTCTGCCCAGGAAATGCTTCGTCTTCTTCATGGTTTTCACCATGCTTCGGGATAATACGCTTACAAGCACTGCCGCCACAAGAACGCATGCCACAGCGATCAGGATAATATCCTTCACCTGCGTATGAATCGTGTCCTGTACCCCCTGCACCGGTGTTGCCACCTCAATGGCGCCGATCACAGAACCGTCGGAGTTGATCAGCGGTTGATAATACACATAGTAATCCACTTCGGAGATGTCGCAATCCTTAAGGAACAGCGGTTCTCCCGTCTGGATCTGCTCGTAGATCTCCGTCTCCAGACCTGTACCGTTGATACGACCTCCCTCCGGTTTCGTCAGCGTTGTGATCAGACGCATATTCCCGTACAGGAAAGACACCTGGAATCCCGTCTTCTCCTGCAATCCGTCGATCAGCTGCGTATCTCCGGAGATTGCTACGCCACCCTTTCGCACCTTGCCTCCCTTATCTCTGGTGTAATCACCTTCATACAGATTGGTGTAAGTCTCGTCCACGCTGACGCCTACGATCTGCAATGCTTTCTCAATCTGTTCCTCGATGCCTGCTTCCAAAGCTCTGGAGCCCACGGTCGCAACCAGTGCACACACAATGATCATCGGCAGAAGGCTCAACGCCAGTATCTTTTTGGAAATTGTGAAAAATGGCTTTTTCTTCCCTTTTACTTCCGTTTTCTTGTTCTCTGTCTTCTTCATACTTACCACATCTGCCTTTCTGTAAAAGACTTTGTCACATTCGGTTCATCTCGAAAACGTTTAAGTATTTTTCTCGGTAAAATTATTGTATCATTTTCCATGCGGTAATACAATTCGACAAAATTACAAGTATTTTACTGTCATATTTGGTCATTTTTCCTCAACGTTAAGTAAAAACATCTTTTTTATTTACGAAACCGTTAAGTTTTTCTGCTTCCAGACAGGCATGCGCAGTATCTTCATCAATAGCGGAATAATCATGATAAACCACACAATCGGCTCTGCCGCGATGACACCCGGGTATCCGAACATGGGAACCAGCGTCGCTGCAATCACAATTTTCCCTATCATTTCCAGCGAGCTGGAGATCAGCGGTACGATCCGCTCTCCCAGTCCCTGCATGGAGTTTCTCACAATACAGATTACTGCTGTCACATAATAGAACAGTGTATCTACCTTCAGATATAATGTGGCATTGTAGATCACTTCTGGATTTTTGCTGCCGGTGACCAGCCATACCAGCCAGTCACCGATGGTATAAGCGGTCACAATGTTAAGCGTACACCAGATGCAGGTATAACCGGTTGCCAACAGGATTCCTCTGCGGATCCGGTCGATTTTACCAGCTCCCAGATTTTGTCCGCAATAGGTCGCCATCGTCTGACCGAAGACGCTGAACATGATCATGAAGATCTCAGAGATCTTGCGGGCTGCCGTATGGGCAATGATAATATTCTGTCCCAGCTTGTTGATAGAAGTCTGCAATGTCAGTGTACCGATATTGACCAGCGAGCTCATGAATCCCATAGAAAGACCGGAGCTTAACATATTGCGGAGCATTCCGGCGTCCTGCAGCTTCAGATCATCCACACGTATCCGCAGAATTTCATACTTTTTCCACAGATAGACCGCACACACCACCACAGCGATCAGCTGTGACAGCACAGTAGCAACTGCGGCACCCAGCACTCCCATATGCAGCACCACGATCAGAAGCAGATCTCCTCCGATATTCAGCACCACCGACACCGCCAGCACGATCAGCGGGGTCACGGTATCCCCGATTGCTCTTAAGGTCGCCGATAATACATCATAGAATAAAGTAACAACAAGTCCCGCTATGATCACGGACACATACTGTGTTGCTGTGTTCAGCAGATTTTCCGGCACATTCAGGAATCTGAGGATCGGCTGTAAAAATACAAGCCCTCCAAATGTCAATACCACAGCTGCCAATAAACCAAGCACCAGAGAATTGCCTAAGGATCTGCGCAATCTGTCCATATCCTTCGCTCCGAAGCACTGTGCCGAAATAATAGCAAAGCCATTGCACATTCCCATCAGGAACTGTACGATCAGGTTGCTCAGTGTCGTCGTGGCCCCCACTGCCGCAAGGGCATTATCTCCCAGAAAAGTACCTACGATGCGGGTATCTGCCAGGCTGTAAGTAAGTTGCAATAAATTAGCTAAAAAAATAGGAAGGGCAAACGTCAGTATCAAAACTGACGGTCTGCCCTTTGTAAGATCTTTCATATAGTTCCTCACTTCTATACTTCCGGAAAAAATATGGATTTTCCCCGCTTGATAGGGCTACAGAACTTTTTTAAAACTTTTTTTTGGCATTGTCAAGGTATTTCTTGGTCTCAGCCACAACCACACCATTTAATGCCAGCAATGCGATCAGGTTCGGGATCGCCATCAGACCGTTGAAGATATCTGCGATGGTCCATACTGCCTTAACAGTCATGTAGGGTCCGATGAATACGCAGGCAATGTAGATCCAACGGTATACTTTGATCGCCTTCGGTTTCTGACCGATCAGATATTCCAGGCATCTCTCGCTGTAGTAATCCCAACCGAGGATCGTGGTAAATGCAAAGAATACCAGGCATACCATCAGGATAAAGGATGCAATAGAGCTGTTAAAAGGCAGCCCCTGCTGGAAAGCTCTGGTGGTAACATCCACGCCGTCCAGACCTACGTTCCAGGAATCGGTAATTACGATCGTAAGACCGGTCATGGTACAAATGATCAGAGTATCAATAATGGTACCCATCATGGAGATCAGACCCTGTTTGGCAGGAGAGTCGTTCTGCGCTGCAGCCGCTGCGATCGGTGCACTACCGATACCGGCTTCGTTGGAGAAAATACCTCTCGCAATACCCTTCTGCATTGCCATGATAACCGCTCCCAAAGCACCGCCGGCTACGGCACGCATACCAAACGCACTCTGTACAATGGTTACGATAGCTGCCGGAATGGCAGTTACATTAAAGATCAATACTAACAGACAGGCTACTACATAAGTCACTGCCATAAAAGGAACGATGACCTGTGCCACGGTGGAGATACGCTTTAATCCACCGATAACTACCAGTGCCACGCAGATGGTCAAAAGGATTCCGGAGATCACCACGCTCCAGGAATAGTCCATGCCGAAGAGCTGTACGGTATGTGCATTATTTGCATCGAAGAAATTATGTACCGCACTGGTGATACCGTTGATCTGGGTAAAGGTTCCGATACCGAACAATCCTACGCATACACCCATAAAAGCGAAGATCTTCGCCAGCCATTTCCAGCTCTTGCCCATACCGTTTTCGATATAGTAGAAGGGGCCGCCGATAATGTGTCCATCCTCTGCTACCACACGATATTTCACCGCCAGCAGGCACTCGGAATACTTTGTAGCCGTACCTACCAGCGCAGCGATCCACATCCAGAACAAAGCTCCGGGACCGCCTGCTACAATAGCCGTTGCCACACCAACGATATTACCGGTTCCGATGGTAGCGGACAATGCCGTACACAATGCCGCGAAACTGGATACTTCGCCGTCTTCGCCCGACTTTTCATTGGCAATTAAGTGTTTGATTGCATGGGGAAGCTTCGTGATCTGCAAAAAACGAAGTCTGGCTGTGAGAAAAAGGCCCGTAGCCAGAATGAGGACGATCAGGGGGATGCCCCAGACGAAATCATCCACTGTGGTCAGAAAGTTACTAATCATGTCTAACATATTCCCTCTCCTTCCGTCACCTCTTGTGACGTCCTATCGTAGATTGATTTCTTCCGAAGAGAATGGGAATAAGCATATAGATGCTCTGTCCTTTTGCCTGAGAGATTGGCAGCTTTACTGCCGTACACCTTCGGCGCCTTCTATACGGAAATATGAAAATTGCTTTCCGTGGAAGGACTCTCCAGAGTAAATCTTTACCGCACTAAAGCGGCAACAAAATCACAATAGCATACTTTTTCACCCATTGCAACGTTTTTTTATCTTTGACATTGATCTGCCCAACACAGACATTGACTTTTATGGTACCTGATTACTATAATATAATTCATATGAATACTAACACGAACAATCACAAAACTTCATATTCCATTACACGTGGACTGTTTTTCCTGATCATGTGTTCTGTGATTTTTACGGTACTGTACTACAGTCTGCCCAGGCAGAACCGTGAGCCGGCAATATCGGATTATATTGACTTTTCAGAAGGCTGGACCACCTCCGATGGAAGCCCCGTTGATTTTTCCCATATCAGCGGCACCTGCACAGTGACCAAGAAGCTTCCTGCGCTGACTCACGACATGGCACTTTTCTTTTTTTATAAAAGCTCCAATGTCACGATCCTGATAGACGACCGGCAGATCTATGAGACCATACGACCGGAGGGAGTTTTCTTCGGCAAGACGCCGGGAGCCTCTTATGTCTCTCTGCCGATCTACCGGGAAGATTCCGGGCGCACGCTCACCCTGGTGATCAATAATCCTTACAGAGACGGCAGTGGCAAGATCAATCATATGTACCTGGGGCGTAGTGAAGATATTCTGATAAGCCGCATCCGCAACAAGGCACCCGGATTCGGCATCAGCTTCCTGATCGCCCATCTTGGTCTGGCATTTATCCTGTTTTATCTGCCATTACACAAGAAGCACATCATCGGCAGTGAGATGCTTTATCTGGGATTATTTGCTCTGAATACCGGTATCTTTATGTTGGCAGATAACCGTATGCTGCAACTGATCCTGCGTAACAGCCATATTTATCATACAATTGCGGAACTTTTTATGATGCTGATCACCATTCCACTGTTTCTGTACCTTGGCAAAATGTATACAGAGTACTCCCCTGTGATGGTACAGACAGTATGCCTGATCAGTGTCATGGATTTCAGTATACGTTTCTGCCTGAATCTGACCGGTCTCAAGGACTTCCATGAAAGTCTTCGTCTGACCCATATTACTTTTGGCATTCTGATCGCACTTGTTATCTATGCCATCGGCAAGGGGTTTTATCAGAATCAAAGGCAGCATCTGAAGCACAATCTATATCATAACCTTGGAATTCTGTGTCTGTGCTTTGGCGTTCTACTGGATATCCTGCTGCTATGGTTCGGCAGTGCTCCCGAGACCAGCTTCTTCACACGGATCGGTGTGCTTATGTTCCTGATCATGGAAGCAGTCCAGGTTACCCTGCGCCTCATGACCAACTATCAGGAAGGTGTTCGCATGCAGCTGCTCAGCCGCCTGGCTTATCGCGACGGTCTAACCGACCTGCTGAACCGTACTTCCTATATGGAAGAATTGAAAAGACTGGACGCATCCCATAATTTTCATGTGTTGCTGGCACTGTACGATGTGAATAGCCTCAAATATGTGAACGACACCTACGGTCACCAAAGCGGTGATGAAATGATCCGCCGGGTAGCGGATACTCTGTCGGCACATCTCGGTTCCTTAGGAAAATGTTACCGGATCGGCGGAGATGAGTTCGTATTCCTGTCGACCGTATCCGATTCCGAAAAAGAATTCCTCAAGCTGCAAAGAGATTTCGAAGCGTCTCTGGGAACTCTGAAGCTTCCTGACGGTTCCGAGCATCCCATTACTGTAGCCATGGGATATTCCGTACTGACCCATAATATGCCTCGTTCCATGGACGATATGGTCCGGGAGGCCGATGCCAAAATGTATGAGGCGAAACGACGAATGAAAACAGAAAATTGATCATAAGATTGGCAGATCTTATTTCATTTTGTAATGTAACTTGAAAGTTAGTGAAATACATTGGCAAAATCCACGAACTCCCGGAGCATGCGATA
>ERZ791925.486-NODE-486-length-26465-cov-4.928853_pt1 | contig 26465 bp, 20 predicted proteins | sample MGYA00510132_ERZ791925 | MGnify/ENA primary metagenome ERZ791925 (study PRJEB30046, sample SAMN00792075) | human gut metagenome | study: EMG produced TPA metagenomics assembly of the A metagenome-wide association study of gut microbiota in type 2...
AGCTAAAGTTACAGAACGGAAAGAGCTGAATGTAGAAAAGGATAAAACCAGTATTTTGAATCCCATCCAGCATATAAAATTGAATCAGCAGCTTACAACTGTTACCGAAGAAATTGAAGAACTGAAATCAAGGAAAGAGCAGCTAATCTTCCAGGCAAAATGCTCTACCGATAAAGATATGACGAATCTATCCAAGAAATATGACCAGATGAATAAAAATCTGGATATCCTGGATTCTCAGGACATCTCGCTCCAAAAACAGCTTGAAAAAGACACCGCCGCTTTCCGGGAAGAAAAATTTCGTCCTGAACCAGAACAATATACTAAATTACTGGATACTAGACTCCAGATACGTCCTGCTTTCCGGGATAAGCTGATTGAACAGCTCAAGGGGACTTTCGGTAAATATTATGACTATCACCGCCGTGATATTGCAGCCAATGAGGTGGATTATCTCAATGTGGAAGATCCTGATGTCTTCTCCCATCGTGCCTGGGAACTTGAATATCAGAGGAAACAGGAAATGCGACGAAATCAGCTTGTTCAATCTAAGAAAAGGTCACATGATATGGAATTATAATTTCTTTTAAAAAGAGGCGCATGGATCAGCAAATCCATACGCCTAATTTATATATTGTTATTATTCCTTACGAATTCTTTCAACTACACTTTCCTGACTCATCTTTTTAAACTGATACTTTCGAATCGCATATGCAATTCCACTTAATATCGGAACCATAAGCAGGCACGGCACGATTGTAAGATGCAGTTGAAAGAAAAATGCCGTAGCAAACGTATTTGATAAAATCTTTTCTGCACCAAACACAACCAGTACAATTGCAATAACAAATGCACCTCCCAAATATATGAATCCCTCTGCAATTAGCATTTTTGATATCTGCTTTTTCGTCATTCCTACAACTTCCAAAAGTGCCAGCTCCTTTTTCCTGCTATAGATAAAGTCCGCATACGGATAATCCAATGCATAGCTTTTCTCTCTTTTTCTATTCTTCTGTTACTGTTTTCATATAAAGTGCTTGCATGTTTTGTTCCCGAACACTCATTCCTGCATGTTTAAATTTATATCGTAGCAATGCTGCTTTTGTCTCCTCATGTGTAGACAGTACAATTTGTCCTATTCCCTGCTGTGTCAACAAATCTGCAAGCGAAATGGCACTAATATCATCAATTGTTTGAAGTGGATCATCTATCAGTAAAATGTCTAATCCTTTCGTATCACCATACACATTTTTTATTGAAAGTAACAGTGCAATTGAAAGACCATTTAATTGTCCTGTACTCAAAATATTATAAACATCACTTTCACTCTTAGATGCTGCTTCAAATACTAATTGATTAGTTTTAATAATCGCTCTGATTCCCAAACCCAGCGGATAATTTTGTATAATCCTTCCGCTATATACCATTAAAGGAATTTTAATCGCATTAAGAAGCTGTGTTTGATATTCTTTATTGGCATCTTCATATTTACTAATCAATATTTTTATTGCATCTGTCATATCCTCTGTTTTCTTTTTGTATTCTTCATAATCTCTTTTTAATTTTCTTAGTTGAGTCTCTTCCGTTGAAAGTTGCAGAGAAAGACTATCATTAAATAACTTCGCAACATATTGTTCCTTGCTTTGTAACGCTCCCACTGTGTGATATGGTTTTTCATTATGATAATAGGTTCTGTGAATGGATTTATACAATTCAACTTGCTTTTCTTGAAAAATAATTTTATTTGGAACTTCCTTTTCTTGAAGTTCTTTTAATAAGTTTTCATATTGTTGAGAAAATTCTTCAATATCAAATTTTTCTATTCCTTGAGATTTAAATTCTAATATTTTTGCCCTATCCAACAATTGTTGTAATCTTTCCACCGATAGAGCTTTACATCCTGATAAAGTATCGTCCATTTTTATTAGTGTTTTATTTTCCTCAAGAAATACCTTCAACACAGGAATAATCTCTTTTTGAAACAAATTTATTATTTGTGTTTCAATATCTTCTATTATTTTTATCCCATCTGTGTGAATATTTTTAATAAATTGTTCTGTCTCTATAATAGCTGAATTTATATCTGAAAAATTTGTTCCACATAATGGACATTTATTTTTATCAAACTTTCCAGACTCCGCAGCATTATAAAATTCTTTAATAAGTCCCCTTCTTGCCTTTGTCATCTGTGCCAGAACTTTATCAGCATCATCCAGTTGACTTTGTTCTTTTTTCTGGTTCAACAATAATGTTTTTATTTGAATTATAATTTCTGGTTTTATTTTAATCTTATTGAACAATGTTTCATCAACTGACCAAACATTGTTGCTATAATTCGCTAATAACTCTTTGCTCTTATTTAACTCTTTTATGAGACTTTCTTTTTTATTAAGTAATTCAATCTCTTGTCGATAAAACAATGCCATATATAACTGTTTCGGTAATGCTTTCAACTCCCTTATGATAGCATTATCTTTGTATTGAAGGTACTCATCATAATTTTCTATAAATCCTTCAATTTGTTTAAGTTGCTGAATAACGGTCTCATATGTAAGACCCTGATCTAATTTTATGACATCAAATTCATATTCAACTTCGTCAAATAATCGTATATTTTCCCCAGGCAGTTCCGCATTCATAACAATGTGATCTGTCTGACGTTTTATCTCATTTACTTTTTGACTTATTTCATCTATTTGTTTTTCTTTAACCTTAATTTCTTTTTCTACTCTTCCAAGAATATGCTCTTGAACCGATTTTAACATTTGAATTTTATCAGTTATCTCGGTGTTATCTAAAAGAGAAGATACAGCATCTTTTCTATTTTTATACTTATTTTGTAAGAAGTCCAAAGATTCACTTTGAGAAATATATGTCCCTATATCAAACATATTGGAACTCAGATGAAATTTGTCATACAATTCTTTTTGACTAACTTCTTGATTATTAAGTGTGATAATACTCTGAAATTCATTTTTGCATAAAAGTTTTCTTTCTACACGTATTTCATTTGAAACATCAGAGACTAAAATTGCTGAGATAACTATATCTTTATTTACATCATTTGCCAGTATTCCTAATGTTTCTGTCTTTCTATTTTGCAAACTAGGGTTAAAATGCTTTATTTTCCCAGTCACCAAAACTTCAATAGCATCAAATAATGTCGTCTTACCATATCCGTTTTGACCATCTAAAATTACAATATTACTATTCATAAAATCAAATTTTAAAGGTTTATTATTTGTAATATACTTAAAATTTCTAATACATAGGCTCTTAAATGTGTACCCCATCCAATTACTCCTCCAATATTTTTTGATATATCATATCGGACAATACTTCTACATTAAAAGATGTTTCTTCTATTGATCGTATAAACATATCATTTATCATTTCAACATTCTTTTTTTGTTTCCGTATTCCATCTATCTTTTGATTCACCATTTCACCAAAGTCATTCATAACTGCTTTTGGAAAGATTGGGTTAAAAAATGGAACTTTGCTTAATAAACGCGTCAGAAATTGTACTTGCTCCGATTCATCCTTCAACAACTGTACTTCTTCTAATACTGTATCAAGCATCGGTTTTCCATTAGTTTTCAATGAGCTACACCATTTTTTGAAACATTGCAGTTCTTTTTCTGTATAATAGAACACATATTTTTTATAAAAGAATTCATTTTCTTCAATTTTTATGATATCTGGATATAGTCTTTCCTCTATACCCCCCACCTTCCAGAATAATATCATGTAAGAATCGCTTGGTGTCGGTTTTTCTATGACTGTGTATGCATGGCTATTTAATGCCACATCTTCTATCTCTGCTAAATTATCCTGATTTTCATCATCTATCTCAAATTCCGAAAAATAGTAATACTTACTTTTTTCTCCAGATGCGTCCACAAACAATTGTACTTTTTCATTATTCAAGTCAATCTTTGTATCTTCATCTTTTTGCATCGGTACAATACTTCCATCGTTTAATAAACGGATTATATCCAACATAGTATTAATCATGATTACCTCCATTTTGCTCAAATTTTCCCTTCAATTCCTGAGCTGAAATCAATTCTATATCTCTATAATATTCACCCACTTTATTTGGAGCACTACTTTTCCAGCCAGATGTAATTTGTGCTTGGGATAAAGTTCCTGAATAGCTTCCCGGAATAACCGTAATACTATTTCCTGCCAATATATCAATAATGTCTGTATTATTAATAATATTTTGGAAAATATTCTGTAATGCCCGCTCTTTTCTAGCACCACGTGTAAGATCTAAAAATGTAGGTATGACCTGTTTGCTTGGCGCTTGTGAATACTTTGATTGTAAATATATTCCACAATTATCCCCTATAACTTTTTCTGGAGTACCGCTTCTATACAGCAATTCATAGATTTCACTTTGAATTTTATCAACTGAAAGATTTTCTACCAAGTTCAATTCGTTATCCCACTCATCTACTTTACTCGGATTGAGTAATTTACAAAACCGACCATAATCAACAATTCCGGTCATTTTTTCATATCCACATTTAGCAGCACATACTCTATTACAGTTTTCTAAAAAAGTGTCACATTCATCATGACATAAATTATTTAAAGCCTTCTCAATATTCTGCATAACATATTCGTAAATTTTTTCTTTCAAAAAATATTCTTTTCGCACATCTTCTTTGTCAATAGCAGACTCCATAACGCCTACAATATCTGAAAATTTTATTATATATTTTCTTTTTTTAGAATCCTGCTTGTGCATTCTTGCGATACTATCATCTAAAAACAAACATAGTTCTCCATATACAACTTCTTCTGTCTTGTCCGAATATCCTTTACTTCTCAAATATTCTAAGATCTCCGTATTTATTTCATTTCTAACATCACATACACCAACTATTTTTGATGCCCTTTTATATAGTTCAACACATACATTGTATGTATTAGATGCATCATCCCAATCCTTTATCTCCCTTGCAACTGTAAGATAACATTTTGCTGCTGGATTATTTGATTCAGCCCTATGTTTCAACAATTTGTCCATTGCTTCACTATAACTATTCCATTTATCTTTAGACAAATATGCCTTAACCTGATGAAATGATCTATATTCCGAATTGCAAATAATACAAAAATCTTCCGTTTTTTCTAATTCAACAGAATAGGTGCCTATATCTTTATTTTTATCTTTTGCTATTTGATTTATTAACTCTAAGACATACAATAGCATCATTTTTCCTTGATAATTAAACCCACTCCATGTTGGTATTGCATCATTCCCTCTACCCACGACCATGACTCCTTATAATTTTTATGCTTTCATTATACGACAAATAAATAATAAGTCGAGTCAATCATACAAAAATCGGCAAATAGTTTTAGTATAGATGCTACACCTTTGTGTATTCTAGCACCAAACTCTCAAAAACTGGCATTCAAAAAGGACCAGTCCCTAACGACTGACCCTCAATTAGTTCGGCAAACCCTCAAGACCATTGATTATACCCAAAAGCTCCCGAAGGAGCTTTCCACACTTTAAATATAAATCAATTCATTTAACACAATCTCTTCTGCCATATTACGAATACCATTTACCGCTCTGACCCATTCCATCTGGTCATAGGCTTTCAATTCTTCCGTAATAGCTTGTTTTTCCATCATCTGACGCACCAGAATATCCATTCTCTCCTGTGCTTCATCATCCACAGCATTCAGATGTTCCACCAATCTGTCTTCCAACATATACAGTGAATACATTGCCGGACGATGCTCTTTCAGATACGTTTTCCGCATCATTCCATATTTCCCATAATGCGGTTTTTCATCTGTACTAACAAGATTCGGATAGTAAATTCCGTCTGCACCAAGTGTGTAGGTTCCACCCATTTTTTCAAATGTGCTTTTGATGTGCTATTCCTCCTTGAAATCATCGATGTCCTTAGATCATCGCAAAATATTTCAGGGCAGCCTTGATAGCTTCTTCCTTCTCTTTCGGGCATTGTGGAACTCTTGCATTTTCTGATTTTGGAAGATTATAGTTTTCTCCCACTTCAATTCCACATTTGCATTTTACCTGAGAAATATATAAACTTGAAACCTTCAAGCCAAATTCTTTCAGCACATAATCTTTGATTTCCTGATAGGTTGCTTTCAACTCGACACTGGTAGCATCCAGCTCGTCCAGGTCTAAGTCGATCTCTATCGTATCATCCGGCTTCTGTTGGGACAAAAGAACAACCGTCTCCACATGCTCCGTATGCGGGAACAAATCAAATGGCTGACATGCCATAACCTTATATCCACCCTTAACCAGCACCTTTATATCCCTTGCCTGTGTATCAGGTCCGCATGAAATGTACACAATTCTGTCTGGCTTAATCTTAAGAAGAGAATTAAGAAATTCCGGTGTGCTTCCGCTTCTTGGAGGATCCATGATGACAACATCTGCCTTTGCATTTTTCGCATATTCAACAAGAAAATCTCCTGCGTCAGCATTAACAAATGTGACATTCTTTATATTGTTAATTGAAGCATTTACCCTGGCATCTGACACAGCTTCTGAATTAAGCTCAACTCCTATAACTTTGCCAGCTTTTCTGGATGCTGCTATTCCAATAGTTCCAATGCCACAGTATGCATCAATTACAGTGTCATTTTTTGATATATCAGCAAGCTGGATTGCCTTTTTATACAGCTTTTCAGTCTGCTGGTGGTTAATCTGATAGAATGATGTCGGGCTTATTCTGAACCTGCAGCCACACAACACATCCTCAATATAACCTTTTCCCTTAAGAACAATATTTCTCTTTCCAAGCACCATGCTTGTATGTCTGTCGTTAATATTCTGCACAATCGTAGTGATTTCAGGATGCTTCTCACATAATACCTTCAGAAAATTATTCTTTGATGGAAATGCAACTCCTGCTGTTACAATAACAAGCATAATCTCCTTTGTAGAAAATCCTTTTCTTAAAAGAATGTGGCGAATCAGCCCCTTTCCTGAATCCTCGTCATATGGCTGATATTTAAATGAAGCTATAAGGCCTTTAATATCCTTAATAATGTCTGTACACTGCGAATCTTCAATCATACAATCTGAAGTGTCAACTATTCTGTGGCTGTTTTCCTCGTAAGTTCCTGCTATAACATTCCTTGAATCATCAAGTCCCACAACTGCATGAACTTTATTGCGGTAATGTATCGGTCTGTACATTCCTACAATATCATCAACTTTTACATATTCGCCAAAAAGTTCTTCAATGTACTTCTGCTTAACTGCAAGTTCATTGTCATATTTCATCCCGGCATAATCACAGCCACCGCATTTTTCTGAAAATGCACAGTGAATCCGTCTTTCTTTCTCATCATATCTATTCGTCATAAAATTTCAAACTCCTCATTTTTTCTCGTAGCTCATACTCCAGAACTTCGTTCTGTCGTTGTCGCGGTGCTCCTCGAATGCAAGCGATAATCACACAATACATGCAAGCATGATTGTGTGATTCCCGCTTGTATTCTCATCACTACTCGCACAAAAGGGCAACCGCCCATACAAGCAGTTGCCCTTAACATCAGTCTTTGTTAATTATAATGAAGTATTCTCGTCTGTACTTCCAAGAATCTTAACCTTACCTTCGTAGAATTCTTTAACTGCGATTGATAATGGCTTGTCTTTCTCTGAACATCTTACAAGAGGAGTTCCAACCTGAAGCTTTCTCTCATCTTCCTTAGAAATTCTCTTCTCCTCAACCTTATCCTTGTCCTTTTCTTTCTCTTTTTCCTTGTTGCTTGCTTCAATTCTTGCCTTGGCAATCTTCTCCTCAACGCTTCTTGCATCGATGATTTCCTTAGCTCTGTTAGCAGTTGCCTTAACAATTGAATATCTGCTCTGTACTAAAGGCTGCTCGCCCTCTTCAACCTCACTGTTAATTACAGCCATTAATTCAGTATACGATGGATGTATCATTATATTATTCTCCTTTCGAATAAACCTTTAATTCTTCTTTAATATTATTAATCAGTCCAAGATTATACTTAGCTTTCATCTTTTCAGATAACACAATATCATGAATACGGCCGACACATAAATCGACTTCATCGTTGATAACTATGTAATCATAATCCTCAACACCTTCTGCTTCCTCTGCTGCTCTTGAAAGACGGGCTTTGATTGTCGCCTCGTCTTCTGTTCCTCTGCCACGGAGTCTCTTTTCAAGTTCTGCTGCTGACGGTGGTGTTATAAACATAAGCACTGCATCTGGGAACATTCTCTTGATATTCATGGCACCCTGTATCTCAATCTCAAGAATAACATTGTTGCCCTTATCAAGCTGTTCTTCAACATATGCCTTAGGTGTTCCGTAATAATTGCCAACATACTGTGCATGCTCTATTAAAGCATCTTCAGCAATCATCTTCTCGAATTCTTCTACAGTCTTAAAGAAATATTCTCTTCCATCAGCTTCGCCTTCTCTTGGCTTTCTTGTTGTAGCTGATATAGAAAGTGAATACTCATCATGAAGCTCTAAAAGTCGCTTCATAACAGTTCCTTTTCCTGCACCAGAAAATCCTGAAATAACTAATAATAGTCCTTTGCTCATATAATTACCTCATTCTGCACATAAAGTGCACAAGTTATTATACCTAACAAGCCCGAAACAATCAAGTAAATTTAATCAAAACCCATTAAAAATATATTGAAAGCCTACTCAATGTTCTGAATCTGCTCTCTTACCTTCTCAATCTCAGTCTTTAAGTCAATAGCTGCATTAGATATCTCAATGTCATTAGCCTTAGATAGAGTTGTGTTAGCCTCTCTGTTCATCTCCTGTGCAATGAAATCCATCTTTCTTCCAATGCCGCCGTCCTCGTTAAGACATTTTCTTGCATGCTCGATATGGCTTCTTAATCTTACAGTTTCTTCGTCAACACATATCTTATCTGCGTATATAATAACCTCTGTTGCAATTCTGCTCTCATCTATAGTAGTATCACCAAGAAGCTCTTTAACCTTACTCTCTAACTTGCTGCGATATTCCTTCATAATCTCAGGACTTCTCTTTTCAACAAATGCAACAAGCTCCTCCATGTGGTCTAACTTTCCTAAAAGGTCTTTCTTAAGATTCTCTCCTTCAAGGATTCTTGTATTAACAAACTGCTCCAGGGCTGCCTTCATGGCTTCTTCTATAAAAAGCCACAGCTCCTCTTCATCTTCCTGCACCTCATCCATCGTGATGACCTCTGGAAATCTGGCAAGACCTCCTACTGTCATATCATTTTTAAGATTGTATTTTTCGGACATATTATTAAATATAGTCATATATTCATCAGCTATATTCTGGTTAAACTTAAGATTAACCTGATTTTCTGAATCATCCTCATAATTAATAAATATATCAATCTTACCTCTTGCTGCATACTTCTTAAGCAAGTCTCTCATTCTGCTCTCGAACACATTAAGCTTCTTAGGCATCTTGATACCTGCCTCAAGATATCTGTGATTAACTGACTTAATCTCAACTGAAATCTTTCTGTTACCTTTAACTATTTCACTCCGGCCAAAGCCTGTCATACTTTTAATCATTGTTTCTATCCTTCCATTCGCATATAATGCCTAGGAAAGTATACCAATTTTTGTGAAAGATAACAAGACTTACAGCAATAAGTATGTTAATATAATGCAATAAGAATGAATATTATTAACTAAAGGAGACATTATGGCATTCGATGGAATTACAATATCCAGTATTGTTAATGAATTAAACAACACAATTAACGGCGGAAGACTTTACAAAATAGCACAGCCTGAAGCCGATGAAATAATGCTTACAATAAAGACACAATCTGGTCAGTACAGACTTGTTTTATCTGCAAATGCATCGCTTCCTCTTGCATATCTTACAGACGATAACAAGCCATCCCCTGCTACTGCACCGAATTTCTGCATGCTTCTTAGAAAACATTTGAACAACGGAAGAATAATATCTATAACACAACCAAAATTTGAACGTGTAATTGATATTGAGGCAGAACATTTAAACGAACTCGGTGACCTGTGCAGAAAGCACATAATCGCAGAATTCATGGGCAAGCACAGCAATATAATATTATGTGACGACAATAATACTATATTAGACAGTATCAAGCATATATCAGCACAGACAAGCTCAGTCAGGGAAGTTTTACCTGGAAGACCTTATTTCATTCCTAATACTTCTGACAAGATTAATCCGCTTGAAGCTGACAGAAAGCATTTTGACGAAACAGTATTTACAAAGCCTGTACCTGTTGTCAAGGCACTGCTTTCAAGCTATACAGGAATAAGCACATGTATAGCAGAAGAGCTTGCATACCGTGCCGGAGTTGATGGCGGACACCCTGCCAACTGCCTTGATAAGCCTATGAAAGATGCATTATACAACGTATTTGACGCACTTATGTCCGATGTAAGAAATGGTATCTACCACCCCGATATGGTAACCGACAACGGTGTGCCTGCAGAATTTGCCGCTGTGAAGCTTTCTATGTATGACAACCACACAGAATATGATTCGATAAGCAGACTGATTATCGATTATTACAGACAGAAAGAGATTGCAACACGAATCCACCAGAAGTCTGTTGATATAAGAAGAATTGTAACAACACATCTTGAAAGAGCATACAAGAAACTTGACATTCAGGAAAAGCAGATAAAGGACACTGAGAAAAAAGACAAATACCGTATCTACGGCGAACTTCTTACAACCTACGCTTACAGTATTCCTGCAGGTTCTAAGGAATATGAAGCACTTAATTATTACGATAATACTACAATCAAGATTACTCTTGATAACACTCTCACACCAATTGAGAATGCTAACAAATATTTTGCAAGATATAACAAGCTTAAAAGAACCTATGAAGCCGGAATCCGTCTTATTCAAGAGATTACTGAAGAAATAAGTTACCTTGAATCTATTATCAATGCAATTGAGATTTCAGTAACAGAGGCTGATCTTGCTAACATTAAGGAAGAGCTTATTGAAACTGGATATATTAAAAGGACTGTTAAAGGAAAGCACAAAATCACAGCCAACAAGCCGATGCATTTTGTATCAAGCGATGGATTTGACATATACGTTGGAAAGAATAACATACAGAATGACGAACTTACCTTCAAGACAGGCAACGGCAATGACTGGTGGTTTCATGCCAAGCAGATGCCAGGTTCTCATGTACTTCTCAAAACAGATGGAAAAGAAGTTCCTGACAGGACATTTGAAGAAGCAGCAAGCCTTGCTGCCTACTATTCAAAGGGACGCGAACAGGAAAAGGTTGAAGTCGATTATGTATTAAAGAAAGAAGTCAAGAAACCTGCCGGTGCAAAACCAGGATTCGTTGTGTATTACACCAACTACTCAATGGTTGCAGACACCGACATTAAAGATATTAAACAGTTATAAAATAATGGCTGAATCAGAATTTAATCATGCGGTGCCCCAAAAAGTCAGACTTTTTTGGGGGCACCGCATAACTCAGCCATTTTCTTATTAACAGGCTTAACAGCCACACATATAAACGCCAGTATAACTGATGCACAATCTGCCACTATCCATGGCATATACTGGATTGCAAGCGAAGATTTACCTGAGACAATAATCATAAGAATTACACTTATAACAACATTTATAACAAATATACCTGCCAGCTTTCTCATATCCAGAAGCCCGCTTATCACAAGATATATCAGTATGTATGCAGCCGTCATGCACACGCAGAAGGTTACAAGATACATGTAAAATGCGTTATCAGTCATATCACATAACGATATATCCAGTGTAAGATATCCAAACAGCGCAGGCGGGTTAAATGCATATATTACAGATGGCATTATTGTTACAAATGCCGGAATACCGATACCTGCCAACATTCCTGCCCTGCCGCTTAATCCCTTGATAATACCTGATTGTATAATTATACAAAGAATGGTTGCTAGTAAAAGCATTATCATCCATGACCAGTTAAAGAATATTTTATTACCAATATAATATCCGGTAAGATATTCATTAACTGTCATTCTTTGGGAATCACCATTTTTTATAATTTCTGACAATATATTCCTTCTTATAAAGCCTTCCCACACATATATAACAAGAGCAGGCATAAGAAAAACCACTGCGTTAGTCTGTTTATTTTTAGAAAACATTTTTATGTGTCTGATACCGGAGCTTTTCACCATCATCAGCTCAAGTATTCCCAAAATCACCAACAATATATACAACGCAGGTATTTTATCCATCAGTTGTGCTGTCTCAATCTGTCCTTTTACCACACCATCAATATAGAAAGAATCTATCCATGCGTGCATTGATGATGACGACTCCAATATTCTTGCCATTAAAAGCAATATTCCAGTCATCATATTAAATATAGCAGCAACAGAAGCAATTATACCCGTGTTGCCTATTCTTAAAAGAATTCCTGTAAGTGATACTGCCGTAAATAATGCCGTCAGTGAGAAAAATAACTGATATACAACATTAAATCCTGTATAGTAATACAGATTGTATACTGAATTCTGATTTTCAGAAATATTAAGTGAATTATTATTCATTTTACTAATAATATGTCCAAATTCATTATTTCCTACAAGAACAAGTAAAATAAACAGACTCAGAGCCATAAGAACGGCGAGGCTTAAAAGCCTCACCCTTGTAATCTCATCTTTTTTCATAATCCTTCCTTTTCAGGGAAACAATTAATTAACAGATACTTTAACGAAAGATTTCTTACCCTTCTTAACAACTACTCCGTCTCCTTCGAACATACTCTTAGGGAACTTAGCTGCTATATCTGCTACCTTCTCTCCATCTACAGAAACACCACCCTGCTGGATAGTTCTTCTGGCCTCTGACTTAGTTGTTGCAAGTCCTGCTCCAAACACAAGATTAATTGCATCAATTTCATCATCTGTAAAGCTGTCTGCTTCAAGCTTTGCTGTAGGCATGTTAGCTGCATCCCCACCAGTAAAGATTGCCTTTGCTGTAGCTTCTGCTTTCTTAGCTTCTTCCTCACCATGAACAAGCTTTGTAAGCTCATAAGCAAGAATCTCCTTAGCCTTGTTAAGCTGAGCACCTTCCCAGCTATCCATCTTATCAATCTCTTCAAGTGGAAGGAATGTGAGCATACGGATGCATTTAAGAACATCTGCATCATCAACATTTCTCCAGTACTGATAGAAATCGTAAGGACTTGTCTTATCCGGATCAAGCCATACAGCACCTGAAGCTGTCTTACCCATCTTCTTACCCTCTGAGTTAAGAAGAAGTGTGATTGTCATAGCTGAAGCATCCTTATCAAGCTTTCTTCTGATAAGCTCTGTTCCACCTAACATGTTGCTCCACTGGTCATTACCGCCAAACTGTAAATTACAGCCGTATTTCTGGTATAACATATAGAAATCGTATGACTGCATAATCATGTAGTTAAACTCAAGGAAGCTTAATCCCTTTTCCATTCTCTGCTTGTAGCATTCAGCTCTTAACATGTTATTAACTGAGAAGCATGCTCCAACCTCTCTTAAAAGTTCTACATAGTTAAGATTAAGAAGCCAGTCAGCATTATTAACAAGTAATGCCTTGTCATCTGAGAAATCAATGAATCTTGCCATCTGCTTCTTGAAGCAGTCAACATTGTGCTGAATCTGCTCTGGTGTAAGCATTTTTCTCATATCTGTACGTCCTGATGGATCACCAATCATAGCTGTTCCACCGCCAATAAGTGCGATTGGCTTATTTCCTGCCATCTGGAGTCTCTTCATAAGGCAGAGTGCCATAAAGTGTCCTACATGAAGACTGTCTGCTGTTGGATCAAATCCAATGTAAAATGTAGCCTTTCCATTGTTAATAAGGTCTTTGATAAGTGCTTCATCTGTTACCTGTGCAATAAGACCTCTTGCAACTAATTCGTCATAAAGTGTCATTTTTGTTTCCTCTCTTTTCTTCTTTATTGCTGCTTGCGCTCGCAGCTCATTATCTGCATTCGCCATATAAGACAGAATCTGTGCAAGCACATTCTGTCTTGCATGGCTTATTGCTTACAAAAAAGGCTTCCGCCCTTCTTTAAAAGGACGAAAGCCTGAACTTACGTGTTACCACCTTTATTCATGACAGACTCACATCTGCCACCTCATTAAGTCCACCAGCATGGACTTATGCACTATAACGTGTGCTACTCCGGCTGCCCCTACTTGCATATGCTTTCAGTTCGCCGCTCCGGAATGTATTCAGTTACCCTTACCCTTGCGCCTCTCATCAACCGGCTGCTTTCTGTAAGTTCAGTAATAACCTACTTGTTTCCATCAACGCTTTGTAATATTAATTGTGTATTACTTATAACATAATAGAATATTAAAATCAAGCCTCATTCCGAAACAAATGTATCAAATGTACTAGATTGTAACTACTCTCATTGTGTTAGTAAGTCCTCTCTTAGATGAAGGATCAGAAGATGTAGCGATACCAGCAGAAACAATTACTGTATCTCCTTCTTCTACGAAACCAGCATGTTCAGAAACTACTAATGCATGCTCAATAATCTTATCTGTAGAAGCTTCTGTAGCAGTCTTAAGAGGTCTTACGCCCCAGTATATCTGCATCTTTCTAAGGACATTATCGTATGGAGAGCATCCGATAATCTCAGCTTCTGGCTTTAACTTAGATGTAAGTCTTGCTGTAAATCCTGAAATTGTAGGACAGATAATAGCCTTAGCTCCAAGGTTATCTGCTGTCTGAACTGCAGCATTACATACAGCGCTTGAAATGCTTCTCTTACTGTGAAGATTAGAATATTCTACTGAATGTCCCTTAATCTCCTGCTCTGTTCTTTCTGCAATCTTAACCATCATCTTAACAGCCTCTAATGGGTACTTTCCATTAGCAGTCTCACCACTAAGCATAACAACATCTGTTCCGTCGTAGATAGCATTAGCAACATCAGTAACTTCAGCTCTTGTAGGTCTTGGATTTCTAATCATAGAATCAAGCATCTGTGTAGCTGTGATAACTGGCTTATACTTAGCATTACACTTCTTGATGATTTCCTTCTGAACGTGTGGAACTTCCTCAGCAGGAATCTCAACACCCATATCTCCACGTGCTACCATGATACCATCAGCAACTCTGATGATATCATCTATATTAGCAATACCTTCGGCATTCTCAATCTTAGCAATAACTGGGATATCTGAACCATGCTCCCAGAGAAGGTGCTTAATTTCCTCGATACATGCTGCATTTCTTACAAATGAAGCTGCGATAAAATCAAATCCCTGCTCAACGCCAAAGATGATATCTTCCTTATCTTTCTCTGTGATACCTGGAAGTCTGATGCTTACGTTAGGAACATTAACACCCTTCTTAGAACCAAGATCACCACCATTAATTACTGTACATTCAATCTCTGTACCTTCAACCTTATCAACCTTAAGTTCAATAAGACCATCGTCAATAAGAATAATATTACCTGCAGATACATCTTCTGGAAGTCCTGCATAAGTTACCATATTAATCTTGTCATCTGCTGGCACCTGTCTTGTTGTTAATGTATATTTCTGTCCCTCAACAAGTGTAACCTTCTTGTCATCCTTAACAGCACCTGTTCTGATCTCAGGTCCCTTAGTATCAAGAAGAGTTGCAATAGGGATATTAAGTTCTTCTCTTACACTTTTAATTAAGGCAAATCTTCCTGCCTGCTCCTCATGGTCACCATGAGAAAAATTAAATCTTGCAATATCCATTCCTGCTAACGCAAGATCCTTAATAAGGTTTCTGTCGTTAGTATTAGGACCCATTGTGCAAATAATCTTAGTCTTTTTCATTGTTTCCTCCAAAATAATTAAAATCTTTTCAAACACATACCTACAATATAATAACATATTTGCGTGTCAAATCAACTAAGTTTTTTATTTAACAAGCTTTTTAGGGGGGTGGAAGGATACGCAAAGAGAGACAGGGACGGTGTCAGTCTTTCAGGTTTCTTCGTTTAGTGGCAGTAAAAGCCAGTTTTTGCTTCGCTTTTTTGTTCAAAAAATCAACGCGCTTCGCTTGAACGCGATTTTTTGAACCGCGCTTCGCAAACTCTGGCTTTAACTCCCACACAACTCAGTAAATTCAATTCTGACACCATCCCTGTTTCTCTTTGCTTACACTTCTACCCCAGATGGTTACTGTTTATCCCCGGTTACATGGATGTGGGTATATAAGTGGTCTGAACAGTATTCGTAGTTGCCGGCGCATTTTGAACAGAATCTGAATGTGAGATTTTCATCGTCAAGTTCTGTCCTTCCGCATACTGCACATCTGTGCTTCGGCACGCCGCGCTTCGCGTGTTGTGCCTGACTATCCTGTGTTCTGCTGTCTGGGGACACAGAACCATATGTGCCAGACTGTGCTGTATTATTCTGCTGCCAGTACTCTTTTCTGGCATTCTGCTGTGCTTTCTTTGCTGTTCTCATTGCCTTGTCGAAGTTTCTCTGTGTACTGCTCTTTGCAGGACCTTTCTTATACAGGAAGAAGAATATTATGAAATTCAGCATTGACACAAGTGCCGCCGTTGCGTTGGCATAACACATAATTGCTGATGGTGCAAGGAAACCTGCTGCATACAGGCTGTACCATACATTTCTTGGAAGAAATGGCACAAGATATCCGAATACTATAGTAATTCCGAATATTACAGCATCAAGTATTGCCATCCATTTAATCTTGATTGGGATAATGAAGAATAATAAAACCTCCATATCCGGCTGCTCCATAGCGAATGCCATAAACAGTGCAAGGTTAATATAGTTAGTGCTTAACTTAAAGCTTAATCCCCATATAAGATAGATAATAAGTGATGCAAGTATATTAAGGATAACTCCTGTAAAGAAGTATACATTAAATCTGAACGAGCCCCATATTCTTTCAAGTACCGAACCAATCAGATAGTAGAAATACAGCACAAATACCACAAATATTATGCTGTTAGAAGGCGGTTGTAATATAAATGTGATGAGTCTCCATACCTGTCCTTTGAAAATCATGGCAAAATCAAGTGAAAAATATGCGTCATATAATCCATTGAAGAATGTATTCATCACAAATCCTATTGCATAAAGGACAATGATATAAAACATAAGATTCTTAATCGCATACTTAGAGAATTTTTTCTCAAATTTAGCAAACCAATTCATAAAATGTTCCTTTCAGTCTTACACATGTTACAGACTAATAATTCATAATCATATACAAGAAATTATAATAAACAAAACAATATGATGTCAATTAAACTTACTCTTAAGTTCTTAAATTTTAATAAAAATATCTACAATAAATAATTAAAGCTATTTTATTATTTCCTATTAATATTGAAATTTATTCCATTTTACTCTATAATGCATGAGTTGCATAGAAAATGACATATTCTGCGTTTTTTCGCCAAAGTCACTATGTAATGGGTAACTTTTGTATATTTATATTAAGGAGGACAGCTGCAGCTGTATTAGGTTATGAATAAATTCAAATTAGGTATTGATATTGGATCAACAACTGTAAAAATCGCTGTTTTAGATGATAATAATAATATTTTATTTTCTGATTATGAAAGGCATTTTGCGAATATCCAGGAAACTCTCCAGTCACTTCTTGAAAAGGCAGTGGCTGAGCTTGGCGAGTTTGAAGTATATCCTGTTATCACAGGTTCAGGCGGACTTACTCTTGCCAAACATTTAGAAGTACCATTCACACAGGAGGTAGTAGCCGTGTCTACTGCCCTTCAGGATTATGCTCCACAGTGTGATGTTGCAATCGAGCTTGGTGGTGAGGATGCTAAGATTATCTACTTTACTAACGGTATTGACCAGAGAATGAACGGAATATGTGCCGGCGGTACAGGTTCTTTCATTGACCAGATGGCAACTCTGTTACAGACAGACGCAATGGGACTTAATGAATATGCCAAGAACTATAAGTCAATATACCCTATTGCCGCAAGATGTGGTGTATTTGCCAAGACTGATATCCAGCCTCTTATCAATGAAGGTGCAACTAAGGAAGACCTTTCTGCATCTATATTCCAGGCTGTTGTAAACCAGACAATCAGTGGTCTTGCATGTGGTAAGCCAATCCGTGGTAATGTTGCATTCTTAGGCGGACCTCTTCATTTCTTATCAGAGTTAAGACAGGCATTTATCCGTACATTAAGCTTAGGTCCTGATGAAATCATTGCTCCTGACCATTCACACTTATTTGCTGCTGTTGGTTCAGCAATGAATTACAGTGAAGATGTATGTGTTCCTGTAGAAGACATTATCGCAAGACTCAAAGGAAAGATTAAGCTTGAGTTCGAGGTTGAGCGTATGGAACCTCTTTTTGAGAACCAGTTTGCATATGATGAATTCACAAAGCGTCACAGCTCTCATCATGTTAAGACTGCTGATATCGCATCTTACAAGGGCAACTGCTATCTCGGAATCGATGCTGGTTCAACAACAACCAAGGTTGCTTTAGTTGATGAAGACGGTAATCTTCTTTACTCATTCTACTCAAGCAATAACGGTTCACCACTTGCTACAACAATTAAAGCTATTAAAGAGATATATACACTGCTTCCACCAGAAGCCAAGATTGTACAGTCATGTTCAACAGGTTATGGCGAGGCACTTATCAAGTCGGCTCTTATGTTAGATGAGGGAGAAGTTGAGACAGTGTCACATTTCTACGCTGCTGCTTTCTTTGACCCTGAAGTAGACTGTATCATCGATATCGGTGGACAGGATATGAAATGTATCAAGATTAAGAACCAGACTGTAGATTCAGTACAGCTTAACGAAGCATGTTCATCAGGATGTGGTTCATTCATAGAAACATTTGCAAAATCCCTCAACTTCACAGTTCAGGACTTTGCCAAGGCTGCTTTATTTGCGAACCACCCTATTGACTTAGGAACACGTTGTACAGTATTCATGAATTCCAAGGTTAAGCAGGCTCAGAAGGAAGGTGCTGAAGTTGCAGATATCTCTGCCGGACTTGCTTATTCTGTTATTAAAAATGCTTTATACAAGGTTATCAAGATTTCTGACCCTGATGATTTAGGTAAGCATATCGTTGTTCAGGGTGGTACATTCTACAACGATGCTGTTCTTAGAAGTTTTGAGAAGATTACAGGCGTTCAGGCAATCAGACCTGATATTGCAGGTATCATGGGTGCTTTCGGTGCTGCCCTTATTGCAAGAGAAAGATATGACGGTATATCAGAGTCATCTATGCTTTCTATAGATAAGATTAACTCTCTTACATATGAAACAAAGCTTACAAGATGTAAGGGATGTACTAACAGCTGTCACCTTACAATCAATAAATTTTCTGGCGGCAGACAGTTTATCACAGGTAACAGATGTGAACGTGGACTTGGTAAAGAGAAGAACAAAGAAAAGCTTCCTAACCTTTTCGATTATAAGTTCCACAGACTCTTTGACTATGAGCCTCTTTCTGAAGAAAAGGCTGTAAGAGGTACTGTAGGTATTCCAAGAGTTCTTAACATGTATGAGAACTATCCGTTCTGGTATACATTTTTCACAAAGCTCGGATACAGAGTTGTACTCTCACCTCAGTCAAGTCACAAGCTTTACGAATTAGGTATTGAGTCAATTCCTTCAGAGTCAGAGTGTTATCCTGCAAAGCTTGCACATGGTCATATCATGTGGCTTATTAAGCAGGGAGTTAAATTTATCTTCTATCCATGTGTACCTTATGAGCATAACGAATATGAAGGCACTAACAACCATTATAACTGCCCTATCGTTACTTCTTATGCCGAGAACATCAAGAATAATGTAGAAGAACTTAAAACAGAGAATATAGATTTCAGAAATCCATTCATGTCATTTGAAAGTGAGGAGAAGATATCCAAAAGACTTGTTGAGGAATTCTCATCATACATTCCTGCCGCAGAGATTAAGTCTGCTGTCAAAGCCGGATGGGATGAAATGATGGCTTGCAGACAGGATGTCAGAAATAAAGGTGAAGAAGTAATTGCTTACCTTAACGAAACCGGAAAGCGCGGTATTGTACTTGCCGGCCGTCCTTACCATGTTGACCCTGAAGTAAACCACGGTATTCCTGAACTTATTAATTCATACGGACTTGCAGTACTTACAGAGGACAGTGTTGCACATTTAGGAACAGTTGAAAGACCTCTTATCATTCTTGACCAGTGGATGTATCATTCAAGACTTTACGCTGCTGCTAACTATGTAAAGACTGTAGATAATCTCGACCTTATCCAGCTCAATTCATTTGGATGCGGTCTTGATGCCGTTACTACTGACGCTGTCAACGATATACTTACTAAGTCTGGAAAGATATATACAGTACTTAAGATTGATGAGGTTAATAACCTTGGTGCTGCAAGAATCAGAGTACGTTCACTAATCGCTGCTTTAAGAGTACGTGAACAGAAGAATTACCAGAGAAAGATTCAGTCATCTGCCTACCACAGAGTACAGTTTACTGAAGATATGAGAAAGAATTACACAATTCTCTGCCCTCAGATGTCACCAATACATTTTGACATATTAGGTCCTGCCCTTAATTCATGTGGCTACAATATTGAAGTCCTTGAGAACGACAACAAGTCATCAGTAGATGTAGGTCTTAAATATGTTAATAACGACGCATGCTACCCTTCACTTATGGTAGTCGGACAGATTATGAATGCACTTCTGTCAGGCAAATATGACCTTTCAAGAACTGCTGTTATTATGTCACAGACAGGTGGCGGATGCCGTGCTTCCAACTATATCGGCTTCATCAGAAGAGCACTTATAAAGGCTGGTATTCCAGATGTTCCTGTAATCTCACTTAGTGCACAGGGACTTGAATCTAATCCAGGCTTCAGCTATGATATACCAATGCTTAAGAAAGCTATGATGGCTGTTGAATATGGTGATATCTTCATGAATGTTGTATACCGTACAAGACCTTACGAGGCAGTTCCTGGTTCAGTTAATGCACTTCATGAAAAATGGAAGAAGGTCTGCATTGAACAGCTTACTAAAAATAAGGTTCATATGAAAGAGTTCAATAAGAACCTCCGTGCTATTGTTAAGGATTTTGATAATATTCCGCTTAAGGATATCAAGAAGCCTAGAGTTGGTGTTGTTGGAGAAATTCTTGTTAAGTTCATGCCTGCTGCTAACAACCACATTATTGAATTACTTGAGGCAGAAGGTGCTGAGGCTGTTATGCCTGACCTTATGGGATTCCTTCTCTACTGTATGCAGAATTCAACATATAAGCATGAATTATTAAAGACACCTAAGAAGGGTGCTATTCTTTCAAGTACACTTATAAAGATACTTGAAACCTTCAGAAAGGCTGGAACCAAGGCACTTGCAGAAAGCAAGAGATTCGATGCTCCATCTAAGATTAGTGAGACAGCCAATTACGCTAAAGACTTCGTATCACTTGGCAATCAGACTGGTGAAGGCTGGCTTCTTACCGGTGAAATGATTGAGCTTATCCATCATGGTGTAGGCAATATCGTATGCTGTCAGCCATTTGCATGTCTGCCTAACCATATTGTAGGAAAGGGAGTTATCAAAGAACTTCGTGCAGCATATCCCGAAGCTAACATAATTGCTGTAGATTATGATCCTGGTGCTTCCGAAGTTAACCAGTTAAACAGAATCAAGCTTATGCTTTCAACTGCTAACAAAAACCTTGCTAAAGAAGAAAAAGAATCTAAAAAAGACGCTTAATTGCTTGTACATATTATAAAACCGATATATAATGGATATAATAAATATGTTCGAAGAGGTGTAATGTTATGAGTTTTATGTTATTCATCGGACCAATTATAGGTGTTGCAGTTGCTATTATTGCTGCTGTGGTTATCATATCAGTTGTAGCTGCTGCTGTTGCACAGAAAGATATTAACGACGAAGATTAACAAAAAGTTCCTGCAGTTTCCATTGTGCCAGAAACACTGGAAACTGCAGGAACTTATTTTTTACTGCTTATTGCTTTTCTTATCTTTCTTTGGTTGTATTTTTCCTTCTGCTATCTCAATAATCTCATCTGACAGGAATTCCAGTTCATCAGCATCATGACATGCAATAATAATGAGTGCCCCTCTTTGCTTATGTTTCATAAGAATCTGCCTTACCTGCTCAGTTCCTGAATCATCAAGCGCATTAATCGGTTCATCAAGAATAATAATATCTGGATCTTCCATTATCGCAGCCGCTATACCTAGTCTTTGTTTCATACCGAGTGAATATTTCTTGAATGTTCTCTTATCATCCGGTTCAAGCCCAACCTCCGTAAGTGTCTGCCTTATCTTGTTATCATCAATTCTTTCTCTGATTGAAGCAAGAGTCTTTAGATTCTCAAACCCAGTATAATTACTTATAAATGACGGATTCTCTATAAGAATACCTATGCTTGGCGGAAACATTTCATCTTTTCCTAATATCTTCCCATCAATATCAACTGTTCCTGTAACCTTGATAAGACCTGCTATTGCACGCATAAGCATTGTCTTACCACTTCCATTCTTTCCCCTGAAACCATATATCTTTCCAGATTCCATTCTAATGCTGACATCATCAAGAATATCAATGCCTTTAATTTTCTTAGATACATTTTTCAATTCAATATACATACTTACTCCTCCTACAGAAAATCTCTTTTTCTTGAATATATAATTCCAGCAGCCATAATCCCCACATCTATCCCCAGCATTAATAACGCTCCAAAATACCATCTGTCATAAACATGTGGGATTCTGTACATCATCATATAATTATAGAAGCCAAACCACTTCATATAACATATGCTGAATATGAATAACAATAGATTAATAATAAATCCAAATATAGAGTTAAACACATATGAAACCAGCAGAATTATAATACATGCAGTAATTAAGCTAAGCGTACACAGAACCATAAGTAAAACAACATTGGTCTGGCAGCTTATATCTTCACTCCCAAGTATGAGTTTTATGTTCTCTCTGGCGGTAAAATGCATCCTCAGACTGAACTTATTTCCTAGAACTGCAAAGCCACTGACTGCAAATGTTACAATTATCAGAACCATATATACAAGTGCAGCTAATACTGCGATAATATATTTACTGACCCACCAGTACACTGGTGAACGCGAGGCAATCATTATGCTCCTGCTTAACGCACTCCTGTCCGAATTAATATAATACGCAACAATAAAAAGCAAAAATAAAAGGACAAATATCTCAAGCACCGGAATATCCATCGCCAGATTTCTTTCGGGATAGAACTCTTTAGCTCCTTTAAAGAAATCCATAAGGCTGTCGCCTAACGACACTGCTGCTATCCTCCCCTTATTGATTGATTTGTTCATATTAGCAAAGAATATTAAAGCCTGCATTAAAGAATACACTGCAAATGCTATGTATAATTTCCATGCAATATTCCAAAACCTTTTCAGGTCTGCCTTTAATACATTAATAAAACATCTCATTAGTTCTTAAGCATGTCCTTTCTATAAAACCTGAATGTCAGATAACTTACTGCTACACACACCGCCCAGATAATAACAGGCAGTACTACATTATCAAATACAGATATTCCCTTTAGATATGTCCCCATCTTCGACACAATCATGTAATTATAGATACTCTTTACATTCATATCGCAATAAGCAAGAAGCGGCTGTATATTCACAATAATAATATTAATGTATACAACCAGAAATACTACTATTGTCTTTCGTACAAGCCAACTTGCAATACATACAATAAATAATGTAACCTGCAGTCTTATAATATCAAGAAATACCGATAATCCAGCCACAATAAATGTGTTTATTTCATGTAATTCATAATAAGGTATGATAGCCGCAGCCATACTTCCAGTCTTACTCCAGTTACATGTAAAAACAGCATTTTTCATAGCAGCCACAATTCCAATAATGACACAATTCATTACCGGAAAAATTATAGTAAACAATGCACTGCTTTTTATAGTATTTACCCATAATTTTGTTGTCGAATCATATAATACAACTCTGTTTGACATCAACTCACGTCTAACCAACATAACCATAAAAAATGATACATAAATCACTTCATACATGCACAAAAAATCATAAGAATCCCAATCATAAAAATGTAAATAATAATCTGCAAAACATGTCTGGCCATTGGAAAAAGTCTTATTAAATGTTGAAACAGCATGTGTCATTATTAATTGCGGAATAAAATACATCACATAAAACAATGGATTTTTTAAAAGCTTTTTCATAATAATCCCCGTTTCTATCTGCTGAAAACAAGCTTCCTTCTATATGGATAAAAAGAATATACTAATGTTATTGTCGAAGAATCGAGCTTATCAAGATTATTTTGATCTAACTGTGATGCCCCGATATAAGCCCGTAGTTTCATCTCTTTTGTCTCATGAGGCAGCAATGTACAATGTCTTGATCCTGAACCAATCGGTATTGCACCATTAAATGCATTCAGTTCCTCTGATACGAATATAAAACTTGGAGTATAGTCTGCCACTTCTTCAGTTGTATTCTCTATTGATATTGTAAGCACAACTATTCTGCATTTATCTTTCTTTTCATCTTTAACCTTAGAATATTCTGATGAAATTTGTGAATATTCATCTATTGTACATATCTGATAGCTAAGCGGTTTAACAATAACTCCGTCAATATCAGCAGGATTATCAATCGTATAACTCTTATCTTCTGCTTTAGGAAATTGAATATTAATTCTTATAATCATTGCTGTACATATAACTACAACAATACTGCATATTATTAATGCAATTACTTTACAACGCTTCATTTTCTGCTCCTTTCCTAAAGAATATCAACATACTCACTCCAATAATAATTAACGGTTCCAGTATGAATCCTATAAGTGCCTTGTTAGGAAGGAGATATGAAGGACTAAGATATACCATAGGGTTAAAACTTGTTATGCCAAGATAATTCTTACTAAGTGTTGAAATAACTCCGACACCATAATAAGCAACAAATGGCGACACAATAACAAGAAAAACATTATTAAATGTAAATGAAACCGCAAGCGAAACAACTGAAAAAGCACCACCATATATAAAGAACTGCACTATATATATAAGCACATAAATCATTGTGTGGTCGCAAAAGAGATTAGACATTATTGATTTTCCTGTTCCAATGAATAACCCATTTTCGACTGGCGGCAGTGCTGGAATAAACATCATTGTTGCAATCAGATTAATTAAGACAGGTAAAAATACAAGCATTCCTCCGATAACAAATGTTGTTATAAATTTAGCTGCATGCACTTTATTTTTAGACATACGGCTGTAATACTGTAAAATGTACTGATTCTTGTTGTCTCTTACAAAAAATCCACAATAAGGCAATGCCGAATAAAGCATGCATACATATAAATATGCTGTTGCAAATGGCTCATATCCAACAAAATTACCCATCCATGAATTATATACTGAAAACGGATATGAAGCTGCATTTCCAGTGAATCCTTTTAATACATCCATATGCGGTACGGCTTTATTAATAAAAGAACCAGCAGCTAATGCTATACCAATTGCGAGACATATATAAAATGCTTTGCTTTTAAATGCTCTCTTAAATTCAATCCGTAATAAAATTCTTAAATCATGCATATCTAAACTACCTGCCTCCTTTATAAAGTTATCCTTCATCCTTAATGTCATTCAATTCTATTAAAATCCCTGAATAATCACTTGGATCAAATATATATCCAAATGAACCATACATATAGTACTTGGTTTGTTCATCATAATAAAATATACTTAATGCATACCATAAATCCTGCTCACAGTCTGCCTTTATTCTTACTATATCTCTGTGATTAGTTTCTCCCTGAAAGCACAATTCTTTATCTATTAATATACATGTCACTGATGGTTTATAATCACCCTCTGATATTTCTTCTGCTCCATCTGTTGTCATATTTAAATCCCTATCTTTTGTACCTGTATTCTTAATATGCACTCTAACCCATACAATTTTTTCATTTTTATCTACTCTGCTTTTTCCTGTCGGATATATGCTCTTTAATTCTTCTTTACATGACTCTAATACATCAGCATCTAATATTTCATCTGCATAATCTACATTCGTAGTCATGTGTGCTTCTGCAATGGAACACTCCATTCCTCCCCATTCATATACTTCGTTCATTTTAATTAATTTTAGACTTCCATTTTTATTTCTCAATGATGCTATAGTTCCCTTAGTTACTGTTTCAAAATCATCAAATGATGGCTTTTCTTCATGATACTGCGTCTCTGCCTGTCCCTCAGTATTTGTCTCATATTCATATTTATACACATATGTATTACTTTCTTCTATTTCCTTTGCCTTATCAACAGACTGCGTTGTGCACCCGCACAACGCAGTCATCAAGAATAAGCT
>ERZ791925.539-NODE-539-length-24748-cov-3.674969_pt1 | contig 24748 bp, 24 predicted proteins | sample MGYA00510132_ERZ791925 | MGnify/ENA primary metagenome ERZ791925 (study PRJEB30046, sample SAMN00792075) | human gut metagenome | study: EMG produced TPA metagenomics assembly of the A metagenome-wide association study of gut microbiota in type 2...
TGGACAGGCATTATAGCCGTACGCACCGTTATTTTACCACTGAAATTTCCGACGGCACCGCCGTGCTGCGGGGGGCCGACGCCCACCATCTCTCCCGCGTGATGCGGGGCAAACTGGGGGACACCGTCATCCTCTGCGACGGCAGCGCCGTCGAGTATACTGCCACCATCACCGGTTTCGGCGACGAGACGGTGGAGTTCAGCGTGGAGCCGGGCTACCCCAGCGCCGCAGAGCCCACCGTGGACGTCACCCTGCTGGTGGGTTATCCCAAGCAGGACAAGCTGGAGCAGGTCATCCGCCACGGCGTCGAGCTGGGCTGTGACCACTTCATCCCATTTTTCAGCCGCTACTGCGTGGCCGCGCCCAAGAAGGAAGATCAGAAAAACGAGCGTTACAACCGCATCGCCTTTGAAGCCGCCAAGCAGTGCGGCCGGGGCATCCTGCCGGATGTGGCCCTTCCGCTGCCCAACTTCGGGGCCGTCTGCCGCAGCCTCGACCAGTATGACCTCGTGCTCTTCTGCTACGAGTGCGGCGGCGCACCCCTGCGCCAGCTTCTGGCTGAGGCCAGACCCGCCGATGGCGAAAAGCTGAAGATCGCCATCATCACCGGCGCAGAGGGCGGCTTCGCTGCCGAGGAAGCTGAGATGGCCGCAAAAGCCGGCGCAAAGACCGTCGGCCTCGGCCCCCGCATCCTCCGCTGTGAGACGGCCCCGCTGGCCGTTGTCTCTGCCGTCATGACCCTGACGGGGAACCTCGAGTAAGTTCTGACATCAGAAACGGCGTCCCGCCGAGGTGGGACGCCGTTTCTCTTTATCTTGCCTCTGCATCCCGCAGGGCCTTTTTGATGGTCAGCAGATTCTGCGGGCTCATGGAGAAGCTGCGCAGTCCGAGGTGGAGATACTGGGTCGCGTTGACGGCATTGCCGACGGCGAGGCCGCAGATGGTGACGGGGATGTCCGCTTTCCTGGCGGCGTCCACCACCATGGCGATGAGCTTTTTCATGGCCGGGCTGGCGGGACGGTAGTAGTGCTCGGCAATGGCCAGTTCCCGGCTCACCGCGTGGGTGTACTGGGTCAAATCGTTGGTTCCGATGACGAAGAACCGGCAGCCGTGAGCAGTGAAGTCCTCTGCTGTCAGGCAGGCGGCGGGTACGCTGAGCATGACGCCGAAGGGGACGTCAGGCTCGAACTCCACGCCCCGCTCGGCGAGCTTGCGGCGGCAGTAGTCTACCACCTGCATGGCGGAATCCCAGTCCTCGATGTCCGTCACCATGGGGAACATGACCCGCAGCGGGCCTTTTGCGGCGGCACGCATGAGGGCGCAGATCTGTACTGCCATCTGGGGCAGATTGCGCAGACTGCTGCGGATGCCTCGCAGGCCCAGCTTGGAGGACTGGACGCCCTGATAGGCGTCGGCCATGGTGCGGTCGGCACCGAAGTCGAAGGTGCGCACCGTCACTATCCTGCCCCTGGCGGCGGCGAGGCAGGAGGTGTAGAACAGATACTGCTCCTGCTCGTCCATGGCATGGCCGGGCATCATCATGTAGCTGCTGCGCAGCAAGCCCACGCCGGACGCGCCGGACTCCATCGCGGTCCCCACGTCCTCGGGGCCGAAGCAGTTGGCCAGAAGCTCGAATTCTTCGCCGTCCCGGGTGCGGTTGGGCAGCTCAAGCTGGGCGTTCAGCTCCTCGTTCTGGCGCTGCATCTCGCAGATGCAGGTGATGGCTCTCTGCCGGGCGGCGGCATCCGGGTCAAGGATGCACTCACCCTCGGTGGCGTTCAGGATGACCTCGCGGCCGTCGCAGTCTTTTAGGAAATCTTCGCCCACCTGGGTGATGCCCGGGATGTTCAGCGAGCGGGCGATGATGGCCGCATGGCTCTGGCCGCTGCCCTCGGCGGTGATGAGGCCGAGGATGCGGCCCGCCGGGACGCTGAACAGATCGGTGGGCATGAGCAGGTCAGACGCAAGGATGACCGGGTGGTCGAGGGCCAGCCAGCTGCGGATCCGGTGGCAGAGGATGTTGGTGATGCGCTGGGTCACGTCGAGGATGTCCACGCTCCGCAGCTGCATGTAAGCATTGTCCTTCATGGCGGCCAGCTGGGCGGCGTAGCGGCGGCCCACACGGTCCATTGCCTCGGCGGCACCGACGCCGGCCTTTATCTGGAAAGCCACCTCATTCATGAAGCCCTCGTCTTCCAGCATCATGCTCTGGAACAGGAAGATGGCCTGCTCCGAGGGCGCGGCGCGGCCTGCCATCTCGTCCAGCTCCTGCTGAGCGACCTTGATGGCGTCTTCCAACGCCTGCTTTTCCTGTTCGGGGTGGAAAGGCCCCTCGCCGAACACCAGCGGCGGGCGGTCCAGCCGGCTGACCTGACCCAGCACGAGGCCGGGCGATGCGGTAAAGCCCTTATATACCTTCATGTTTCCATCTCCTCCGGCGGCACTCTGCCGGTCAGCGCCCGGCAGACCAGTGCCTGCAAAAAGGTGTTGGGCAGCAGAGCGGCCCGTGCGGCCTGCGCCGGGCCTGCTTCACCCTCGAACAGCGGCTCGAAGCTCCTGAGGCGCTCGAAGTCGCATTTTGCAAGGAAAGCTTCTCCCAAAGTACGGGTGGTGTAGTAGGGGGCGGGGTCTACGCCCACGTCCTCAGCCGCGGCTTCCAGCGGGGCAAGCTCTGCATCCGAGAGTTTTGCCAGCAGGAGAGCAGCGTCTGCCGTCAGGGTGGAGGGGTGCTTTTCCCGCACGTCCTTCTGGACGGCCTCGAAGGCCGCATGGAATGCGGCGGCATCCGCGCTGCTCTCAGCCCCGCTGTCCACAGCGTAGGCGCAGCCCCGCAGCCGCCCGAAGGCCCGCAATGTATCGTGGTAGCCCAGCTCGATGTTCCGCCGGGCAGTGGCGGGCTCGAAGTGGAGGATGTCGCCCAGCTCCCAGTAGCTTCGGATGAGGGTGGTGGGCAGGCCGGTGCGGTTGGGGCGGGTGATGCCCACACCCTCCAGGTCTACACAGACCAGCTCTTCTGCGCCCATCTTCTGGGCCAGCGCGGTGGGCATATTGTCCCGGTAGCCGCCGTCGAGGTAAGACACCCCGTCGATGGTGTGGGCCCGCAGGGCGGGGAAGCAGGCTGCAGAGGCCAGCAGGTAGTCTTTCACCTTCCCCTCGGGGATGTCTTCCAGCGGAAGCTCCCGGGCCTTGAGGGTCTTCTGCTCCACGGTCACAAGGCCCAGCCGGATGGGGCTTTTGCGGAGTTTATCTTCGTCCAGCACCCGCTCGACGATCGCTTCCAGCGGCGTGACGTCCATGCCGCCCTGAGTCACAGCGTCTTTGAGGAATGCGTGCAGCTCAGAAAGCGGCGCATCCTCGGCGGGCAGCTCCATCACGTCCTGGCTGCGGATGGTCAGCCACATGTCCCGGGCCGTCTCGTAGAGGTCGAGGGCGAACATGGCGCCGTTCAGGCTGCCGACGCTGGTACCCGTAATGATCTGGGGCCGCCAGCCCAGCTCGGTCAGCGCCCGCCAGACGCCCACCTGATAGCTGCCGCGGGCGCCCCCGCCCGCCAGCACCAGCGCCTTTACGGGGGTGTTGTTCTGCGCCATGTTTTCTGCCTCCTTTGATGTGTTCCGGTTTTGCCTAGATTATAGCATATTTCCCGGGAGATTTCTCTCTGTTTTTGTAACAAAAAATGTGCTATAATAAATTCACCTTGCCAGAACGATTCAGGAGGACGACAGATGCACCGCAAGCAATGGATTTTCGACATGGACGGCACCCTCACCGACAGCATGACCGTGGTGTGGCAGGGCGCACCGCTGGAGCTGCTGCGCCGCTATGGCCGCACCGCAAGACCCGGCATCCACGATGTTCTGCTGAGCATGGGGATGGTGGAGGGCGCGGAGTATCTCATCCGCACCTACGATCTGCCCCTGACCCTCCGGGACTACGAGCCTGCCATGCGGCAGGTCATCCGGGACCTGTACAAAAAAGTTGAGCTGAAGCCCGGCGTCCGGGAGATGCTGGCCCGGCTGAAAGCCGAGGGCGTGCGGATGTGCATCTGCTCCAACACCTGGACAGAGCAGTGCGAAGAGGTGCTCACCCGGCTGGGCGTCGCAGACTATTTCGAGTTCTTCTACACCGCACAGGGCGCGAAGAGCAAGGCCCACCCCGAGGTGTTCCACGAAGTCCTCGAGCGGCTGGGCGGCAGCGAACCCGCCGACGCCGTCGTCTGCGAGGACGCTGTCTACGCCACCCGTACGGCCAGGCAGTGCGGCTTTTACCTCATCGACATCGAGGATGAGACCAGCGCTGCCGATAAGCCTGAATTGCAGCGCCTTGCCGACCAGTACATAACGGATTGGACGAAGCTGGACTGGACAAAATTATAAAGCAATGGGGAGGCTCTTCCGGGCCTCCCCATTGCTTTATCGGAACTGCTTTTCCAGATAATCTTTCAGCGCCGTACGGGCCGCAGGCTCCCGCCCGCGGGGGACAGGGACCCGTGCGCCGCTCTGCATCCAGAACTCACCCGCCGCCAGCTGGGACACCGCCGCCAGATTGACTACATAGGAGCGGTGGAGCTGGACGAAGCGCTCATCCGTTAAAAGCGGCTGGGCCACCTGCGCGAACGGCACCCGGACGGACAGGGACGGCACATCCTCGCCGCTGGCGAGATGGAAATGCACCACATGGTGGGTACACTCGAGGTATTCGATGTCCGCGAAGGGCAGCACCCGCAGACCCGACGCCGTGGCTACCGGGATGGCCGGGCCGTACTCCGGCTCGGCGGCCCGGGCCAGCAGAGCGTCCAGCTGTTCCGGCGGGACAGGCAGCAATAAATACTGCATGGCGTCCACCCGGTAGGCACTGTAGGCGTGGGCGGGCGTGTGGGCCAGAAAAGCCAGCGGGCTGCGCCGCCCCCGGCTGCGGAGTGCAGCCGCTGCCCGCAGCGACGCGGCGGCTGCCGTGGACGGCAGCTCAATGAGGTACAGCTCGTACCGCTCCCCGGCCTCGTCCCGGGCCAGCAGGGCCTCCGGGCTGTCCAGCTGCTCGATGATGCAGGCGTCGTCCCGCCGGGCATAATAGTCGAGACACTGCCGCTCCACCCGGCTGCGGAGGACGCTGTCCGGGCTGCACACCGCGATATGAAATATCATTCCGAAGCCCCCTTTCGGGCCTGCCGCCGGCGCTTGCTTTTTCGGCCCGACGGGAGTATCATTGCTCTGAGAAGCCGTTTTCATAAGCATTGCGCACCCCGCTCACGAAAACAGCTTCTGAAAAACAGAAGGAGAAACTGCTATGGAAATGCCTCTCGTCAGCATCATCGTCCCTGTGTACAATGCCCAGAGCCACCTGAGCCGCTGCCTCGAAAGCATCTGCGGGCAGGAGTACAAGAACCTCGAGCTCATCGTCATCAACGACGGCTCCAAAGATAAGAGCCTGCCCGTCTGCGAGGAGTTCCGCAAAAAGGACAGCCGCATCCTGCTGGTGGACAAGGCAAACTCCGGCGTGTCCGACACCCGGAACCTCGGCCTGAAGCTTGCCGGCGGTAAGTACGTCCAGTTCGTGGACAGCGATGACTACATCGCCCCGGACTACACCGCCCGGCTGGTGGATGCGGCAGAGAAGACCGGTGCCGACCTCGTCATCTCGCCCTATACCATGGTCATCCCCGCCGGGGCGTCGAAGCCGGAACAGGTGCTGGAAAAAATCCAGGACGACCTCGGCGTCATGCATGTTGCACGCCCGCCGGAGAACCGGGAATACGGTTTCCTGCCCGAGGGCGTCTACGACAAGGACACCTTCGCCCGCCGCCTGATGGATAAGCCCGCCTCTTACTTTTACAGCGTGCTCTGGAACAAGCTCTACCGCCGCGACATCCTTACCCGGCACGACATCCGCTTTACCAGCGAGATGCGCTGGGCCGAAGACCTCGTGTTCAACATGCAGTATATCCAGTACGCCGAAGTCTTTGCGTCCATCCCGCAGCCCGGCTACTACTACGTCCAGAACCCTCAGAGCATCTGCCACACCCAGATAAAGCCTGCCACTCTGGTGCAGAACAAGATCCAGGTGTTCCACTACTACAAGGACCTCTACACCCGGCTTGGGATGTATGAGCAGGTGCGGCCCCAGCTCTACAAATTCCTCATCGACATTGCCGAGAGCACTTACCCCTCCGGCCCCTTCAAGAAGGTCATCGACGAGGCGAAAGCCTACTGGAAAGAGCACAAGGCAGAGATCTCATCCTAAACAAAAGCGGGAGGCCCTTGCGGGGCCTCCCGCTTTTTTATTTACGCTCCGATGGCGGCACACTTCTTAGCCAGCCAGTCGCGCTCGTCCTCGGTCAGGCGGGGAGCCAGCTTCTCGAAGACCTCGCGGTGGTAGGCGTTCAGCCAATCCAGCTCGTCGCGGCTCAGAACGCCCGGGACGATGGGGGAGGTGGCGATCGGCACGAACGTGATGGGACGGAATGCCAGGAACTCGCCGTACTGGTTGGATGCCTTGTGGTAGCACTCCAGCTCATTCTCGATGCGGATGCCAACGACGCCGCCCTCATAGACGCCCGGCTCGTCGGTGACGATCATGCCCGGCTTGAAAACGGTGGTGTTGCGGCCGTTCAGGGCGTGGGGGCCTTCGTGGACGTTGCCCACGTGGCTGACGCTGTGGCCGGTGCCGCAGCGGTAGTTGATGAGGTGGCGCCACAGCGGCTCACGGGCGATGGTGTCCAGCATATGGCCGTCGCAGTAGTCCAGCCAGACAGCCCGGGCGATGTCGATATGGCACTGTAAAGTCCAGGTGTAGAACAGGCGCTCGTCCTCCGTCAGCTCACCCAGCGGGTAGGTGCGGGTGATGTCGGTGGTGCCGTCCATATAGGTCGCGCCGCTGTCCACCAGCAAAAAGCCCTTCTTCTCGAGCTTTGCGTGGTCTTCCTCAGTGGCGTGATAGTGCATCATGGCGGCGTTGGGGCCGTAAGCTGCAATGGTGCCGAAGCTCTCAGTCAGGAACTTGTCCTGTGCGCTGCGGTACTTGTGGAGGATCTCGTCGATGGTCAGCTCCGTCAGCTCTCCGCCGGCAGCCAGACGGTTCTCCAGCTCGATCTGGAAGCGCACCATAGCCACGCCGTCGCGGATGTGAGCTTCGCGGGTGTGAGCCAGCTCGACTTCGTTCTTGACGCCCTTCATGGGCAGCAGGGGGTCGGCCTCGTCCTTGACGGTCAGAGCCGGGTTGGCCTGCAGGGTCTGGTAAACAGCGTAGTTGACGGAAACGGGGTCGGCCAGAACGGTCTGCTCTTCGGCCTGGGCGGCGAGGAAGGTAAGCACATCGTCGTACTCAGCCAGCTCCACGCCGTTCTCCTTCAGCTCCGCAGCAGCCTCAGCGCTGACGCGGGCGGTGTTGATGAAGAGCGTCGCCTTATCGGGGGTCACATAGCAGTAAGCCATTGCATAAGGGGTGCATTGAATGTCCATCGCACGCAGATTGAGCAGCCATGCCAGATTGTCCAGCTTGCCCACCAGCTGTGCGGTGCAGCCCAGCTCAGAGAGCTTCGCACGCAGCTGGCCCAGCTTCTCGGCAGGGGAGAAGCCTGCGTACTCTTTCGGCAGGAGCCATGCCGGGGTAGCGGGCAGGGCGGGACGGCCCTCCGTCCACAGCTCGTCCTCGAGGTTCAGCAGCTTGATGGTGCCTTTCTTAGCGTCCAGTTCTTTCTGCAGGCTGCGCACCAGACCGCAGGAAGCAGTCAGGCCGCAGAGGCCCAGCTTGCCGCCCTCGGGCAGGACTTTGCCGCAGTACTGCTCGGCGGTCGGCACACCCGGCTCGCCCATCCGCATCAGCTGGATCTCCGTGCCAGCGATCTCCTTCTCGGCCTGCACGAAGTAACGGCCATCGGCCCAGACAGCGCTCTCGGTCATGGTGACGACGAAGTTGGAGTTCTCGCCGTGGAAGCCGGAGAAGTAGGTCAGGGCAGTGTAGTGGTCGGGCATATACTCGCTGGCGTGCGGGTCTCCCACCGGGATGAGGTAGACGTCCACACCGTTTGCCTTCATGGCCTCGCGCAGGGCGGCCAGACGCTCGGGAACGGTATTCATGCTCATGTCAAAAAGCCTTCTTTCTTTATTCTGCCGGAAAAACGTCCGGCGGCGATGGTTTGCTGTACCTTATTGTATCATTCCGGGGCGCAGAATGCAATTCGCAGGTATCATTTTGGTCCTGCCGCCCGAAAACGCAAGCAAATTGCAAAAAATGTTACAAATTTCTCATCAAAAAGGCCGGTTTGCCATTGACAACCTTGTTATAATAGGAGTGTAGGAATTTTTCCGGGTCAGCACTCAGCGGCCCGGACTGCTTGTAAGGCCAGACAGGCCTGCATAAAAGAAAGAGGCATTTCAGACTATGACCAAGATCGATATTTTCTCCGGCTTCCTTGGCGCCGGTAAGACCACCCTTATCAAGAAGCTCATCAAAGAGTCCTTTGCAGGCCAGAAGGTCGTGCTCATCGAGAACGAGTTCGGCGAGATCGGCATCGACGGCGGCTTTTTGAAGGAGTCCGGCATCCAGATCAATGAGCTGAACGCCGGCTGCATCTGCTGCTCTCTGGTGGGCGATTTCCGCGCCGCTCTGCAGCAGGTGGTGGAGCAGTACCACCCCGACCGCATCGTTATCGAGCCCTCCGGCGTCGGAAAGCTGTCCGACGTGACCCGCGCTGTCGAGGGCGTGGCCGAGCATCTGGATGTTCAGCTGAGCAGCTTCGTCACCGTGGCCGATGTCAACAAGGTCAAGATGTATATGAAGAACTTCGGTGAGTTCTACGACGACCAGATCAGCCACGCAAGCTGCATCATCCTGAGCCGCACCCAGAACGCCACCGAGGAAAAGATCGCCGCCGCTGTGGCCATGCTGCGTGAGAAGAACCCCACCGCTACCATCGTCACCACCGCCTGGGACGCCCTGACCGGCGAGCAGATCCTGAAGGCCATGTCCACCAAGGACGACTTCAAGGCTGAGCTGATCGCTATGGCTGCCAAGGCCAACGAGGAGCACGCCCACGAGGACGAGGAAGAAGAGCACGAACACCATCATCACCACGACCACGATGATGACCATGATGAGCATTGCTGCTGCGGCCATCATCATGATGACGACGACGATGATGAAGACGAGCATGAGCATCATCACCACCACGACCACGATGATGACCATGATGAGCATTGCTGCTGCGGCCATCACCATGACCACGATGACGATGATGAAGACGAGCACGAGCATCATCACCACCACGACCATGATGACCACGACGAGCATTGCTGCTGCGGCCATCATCACCATCATCATGACCACGACGCCGATGAGGTCTTCACCAGCTGGGGCGTCGAGACGGCCAAGAAGTTCTCCAAGGCTGACATTGAGCACGCCCTCACCGAGCTGGACACCGGCAATTACGGCATGATCCTCCGCTCCAAGGGCATCGTGGACGGCGGCGCAGACGGCTGGCTGGAGTTCGACTACGTTCCCGGCGAGTGGGAAGTCCGCGCACGCGGCGCAGATGTCGGCGGCAAGCTGGTGGTCATCGGCTCCAAGCTGGATGAGAAGGCCATCGCCGCACTGTTCGGCTGCTGATCGACCCTGAAAGGATAAAAGATTATGGCAAATGAGATCCCGGTTTACCTGTTTGTGGGCTTCCTCGAGAGCGGCAAGACCAAGTTCATTCAGGAGACCTTTGAAGACCCCAACTTCGACTCCGGCGACAAGACCCTTCTGCTGGTCTGCGAGGAGGGCGAAGAAGAGTACAATGAGAAGAAGTTCGCCTTCCCCGGCGTGACGCTCTACAACCTCGAGGACAAGGCTGAGCTGAACCCCCAGAACCTCGCAAAGCTGGCCAAGGAGGCCGACGCAGGCCGCGTGGTCATCGAGTATAACGGTATGTGGATGCTGCAGGACCTGGCAAACAATCTGCCTGAGAACTGGATCGTCTACCAGTGCATCGCCACCGCCGACGGCACCACCGCGCTGACCTACGCCCGCGACAACTCCATGCGCGCGCTGATGCTGGACAAGATCGCCCGCAGTGAGCTCATCGTCTTCAACCGCGCCGAGGCTGTCAACAACGACGCCGCCCGTCAGGAGCTGCACAAGCTGGTGCGTCAGGCATCCCGCAAGTGCGACATCGCCTACGAGTTCAAGGACGGCAGCGTTGCTTACGACGACATCCCCGACCCGCTGCCCTTCGACATCAATGCCCCGGTCATCGACATCCCGGACGACGATTACGGCATCTGGTATATGGACTGTCAGGACGAGCCCCAGAAGTACGCGGGCAAGACCGTCAAGTTCCTCGCACAGGTCTGCCAGACCAACCGTGCCGGCAAGAACAGTTTCGTGCCGGGCCGGTTCGCCATGACCTGCTGCGTGCAGGATATCCAGTTCGTGGGCTTCCCCTGCAGCTACGACGGCTACAAGGCCCTCGAGCAGCGGGCATGGGTCAAAGTGACCGCAAAGGTCGGCTATAAGTTCCATAACATCTACCGCGGCAAAGGCCCGGTGCTCACCGCACTGTCGGTGGAGCCTGCCGAGAAGCCGCTGAACGATGTTGTCACCTTCTCCTAACTACAACATAACCAAGGAGGTCATGGCATGAAAGCAATCTTCCGCATTCTGGGTACTGCCGCCGCTGTGGCGGCCACCGGTGCTGCCATCGTCATCATGGACAAGCTCCTGAACGAGAAGGCCGCACCCATCATCGAATCCATCGAGTTCCCCGAGGAAGCCGAAAAGGACGACGCAGAGGCCGCCAAGACCGCCGAGGCATACGCCGAGGGTGAGGCCAAGGCAGAGGCCGAAGCTGCCGCACCGGCAGAAGAGACCGCTCCTGCTGAGGAGCCCGCCGCCTCTGAGTCGGAGGCAGCGCCCGCTGAGGCCGCAGAGCCTGTGACCCTGCCCGATTTGAGCGAGGAGCGTCCGGTCTGTGACCCCGAGGCTCCGAACCCGAACCCCGTGGAGGCCGGCCCCGCCGTCGCCCCCAAAGACGAAAACGGCAAGTTCGACCCGACCAAAATCGCCGACGTCTCCGACTTCGGCGACTGGGAAGAGCAGGGGTGTAAAGGGTAATTCCGCACGATAAAAGGGACGCTGTGTATATGCGCAGCGTCCCTTTTCTGTTTTATTCTCCGTGTGCTATCTTCATCAGACGGTCTTTATCCGTCACGGTCACGCCGCCACGATAGAGCTTCACGATGCCCTCACCGGCGAAGTATTTCAGCAGGCGGCTCACCACCTCGCGGGCAGAACCCATGTACTTTGCCATCTGGTCCTGGGTCAGGCGGATATCGTCGCCGCCGGTCTTGGCAAGCTCGTCCGCAAGGAAGATGGCCAGCCGCCGGTCGGCGCTCATAAAGAGGATCTGCTGCATCGTCCACATGGTGTCGGAGAAGCGCTCAGCGGTCATCTGGTAGGCGAAGCACCGCACCTCCACGTTCTGCTGCATGAGACTGCGGAAGACGCCTGCGCTGATGCAGTAGGCCTCGGTGTCCTCTTCGGCGTCGATGTAGAGGTCAAAGTTCACCGAGTCCATGACGCAGGAGGCGGAGAGGATGCAGATCTCACCGCCAAAGAGGCGGTAGAGGGTCACGTCCCGGCCATCGTCGGAGAGAAGATACGCCCGGAACTGGCCGGTGCGCAGCAGCAGGATGCCCACGCAGTTCTCCACCGGGCTGTGGACCCGCTCGCCCTTGCGATAGCGCACCGGGCGGGTAGTGCGGCAGAGCACATCCTGCTGCTCGGTGGTCAGCTTGTCCCAGAAGGGGAAGGCACAGGCGAGACATTGGCGGTGCTCGCCGCATTTGGGGATGGGCAGGATCTCCGGCATCTCAGATCACCCCTTCCGCAGCGCTTTGGCGGCTTCGGTGCCTGCCAGAGCGCCCTCATAGACGGCCTTCGCCACCTGTAAAAGCCCGCCGGTGCAGTCTCCGGCGGCGTAGAGGCCGGGGACGGTAGTCTGCATTTTTTCATCTGTCACGATGCGGTCGTTCTCCACGGCGGCACCGATCTTCCGGGCCAGCGCCGTACTGCCCGCAACGCCCAGAGCCACAAACACTCCCGCCAGCTCCACCACATCGCCGCCGGACAGCTGGACGCCGGTGACTTTCTGCTCGCCGAGGATCGCGTCGATTTTTTCAGGCCGGACAGTCACCTCCGGCGGAAACTCTGCCACCAGCGGCGCACCATTCAGCAGGAGGGTGACGCTGGCCGCCACCGGCAGGAGCGCCTGCACCTCATGCAGGGCGTATTCGCCGCTGCCTACCACGGCCACATCTTTGCCGCGATAGAAAAAGGCATCGCAGGTGGCGCAATAGCTGACGCCGTGGCCCTCAAGGCCCGCCAGCCCCGGGATGCGGGGCGTCGCCCGCGAAGCACCTGTGGCGAGGACAACAGCGTCCGCTGGGTAATCTCCATCGAGGGTTTCTACAGTGAGTTTATCAGTATAGGTCAGACCCACGGCCTCGGTGGTCACAAATTTAACGCCCACAGCCTTGGCCCCCTCGATGCCCTGACGCTCCAATTCCGCACCCGATATGGGGGCGGCGAAGCCGTAGTAGTTCTGGATAAGCTCTGCACGGTCAAGCGCACCCGGCCCCCGAGCGAGGACGGTGGTGTCCACCCCCGCACGGGCAGTGTACAGCGCGGCGGACACCCCCGCCGGGCCGGAGCCGATGATGACGATGTTGGACATAGTGGGCCTCCTTGTACTTCCTGTATTATCGTAAAATCAGTTACTTTCTTTGCGCGCCGACGGCGCGGGGCTCTACTTCTCTATTATACACCAAATCCCCCTGATTTCTATGACCAAGTTCCAAAAGCCTCCATTTTCCGCCCGAGCGCCACTTTGCAAGGGCGGGCGAGTGTGTTATACTTTCTATGAATGCGATTCAATCTTCCTGATGGAGGCTTTTTCTATGTCCACAAAGCAGCGTCTGCTTTTTATCACCACCGGCGGCACCATCGCCAGTGTCCGCACCCAGCAGGGCCTCAAGCCCGTGCTTACCAGCGAAGAGCTTCTGGCTCATCTGCCTGAGCTGAACGAGCTCTGCTGCCCCGACACGCTGGCCCTGTGCAGCATCGACAGCACCGACCTCGGCCCGGAGCACTGGCTGATGATGGCAAAGGCCGTACAGGAGAACTATGCCCTCTACGACGGCTTCATCATCTGCCACGGCACCGACACGCTGGCCTACTCGGCGGCGGCTCTGTCTTATCTCATCCAGAACGCCGACAAACCCGTCATCCTCACCGGCGCACAGCAGCCCATCTCCAACGAGATCACCGACGCCAAGAAAAACCTTCGCGACAGCGTCATCTGCGCCCTCGACCCCGGCAGCCGGGGCGTCATGGTGGTGTTTGGCGGCCATGTCATCGCAGGCACCCGCGCCAAGAAGAACAAGACCATCAGCTACGACGCCTTTGCCTCGGTGAATTTCCCGGCGCTGGCACTGGTACAGGGCGACCGTCTGGTGCGGTATGTGCCTTCGCCCTGGCCCACAGGCCCTGTGGAGTTTGGACGCTCGCTCAGCCCCCGCGTCTTCCTGCTCAAGCTGACGCCCGGCCTGAGCCCCGATTTGATCCCCGACATTTTCCGCCTCTACGACTGCGTCATCGTGGAGAGCTTCGGCGTAGGCGGCATCCCCCAGCGGCTGATGGACGCCTTCGCCGAGGGCCTCGGCGACTACGACAAGACCCACAAGGTGCTCATCCTCACCACCCAGGTCACTTACGAGGGCAGCGACGTGGGCATCTATGAGGTGGGCAAGCGGGTCAAGAACCGCTTCCGCTTCCTCGAGGCCCACGACATGACCATTGAGGCCGTCGTGACGAAGATCATGTGGCTGCTGGCGCAGGACTGCGACAGCTTCGACCAACTGCAGCAGCGGTTCTACCGGCAGGTCAATTTTGATACGTTCTATCACTGAGCACGAAAAAGGACACGGCAATGCCGTGTCCTTTTTCGTGCTCAAAACACCATCTGCACCAGCAGCACATAACACAGAGTGCCGCCGGCGATGGAAACCAGCGTCTGGTGCTTCCACTTATGGAGCGCAACGGTCACACCGACGGCGATGGCCTCCGGGATGCCGTGGCTGCCCGAGGTGAGGCTGACGCCCTTGAGGCAGTAGACGATGAGCATTCCGAAGATGGCGGCAGGCAGCACATGGCCCAGGTACTCCACCACCTCAGGCACCTTGCCGCCCCGGGAGCCGAACACCAGAAAGGGCAGAAAACGGGTGAGCATGGTCGCCGCCGCGCAGACGGCGATGGTCAGGATGAACTGGATATTGCTCATTTTGCCGCCTCGCTTTCTTTGGCCTCGATGGGGCGGCGGAACAGCAGCAGTGCCACAAGGATGCAGACCATCGAGGGGATGAGGAAGCTGCCTGAGCCGAAGATGCGCAGGCAGACCAGCGGCGCGGCAATGCCGATGATGGCGCTGGCGTGCTGTTTTTCCTTTTCCCACTGGTTGAGGAAGATGACCACGAACATGGCCGTCATGACGAAATCGACGCCCTCGGTGCTGAAGGGCAGGACAGAGCCGAGGGCCGCGCCCATGGCCGCGCTGGCGACCCAGTAGATCTGGTCCAGCAGGGTGATGAAGAACATGAACCAGCCCTTATCCACGCCCTCGGACGGCTCTGCCGAGCAGGTGATAGAGAAGGTCTCGTCGCTCATGGCAAAAATCATGTAGGCGCTGCGCAGGCCGTAGCCGCGGTAGCGCTGCAGCATGGTCAGGCCGTAGAAAAGATGCCGCGCCTGGATCATCAGCGCCATCAGAAAGGCCGACACCGGCGCAAAGTTGCCCAGAAGCAGCGAGGCCAGCACGAATTCCAGCGAGCCGCCGTACACTACCGTACCCATCAGGGGCGGCAGCCAGACCGGCAGGCCCAGCGACTGCACATAGATGCCGTAGCCGAGGCCAAGCACCAAATATCCGGCAAACACCGGCAGCGTCTGAGGCGCTGCGGCCCGGAACGCGCACCATACCGGTGCGCGATTCAAATTTGTTTTGTTTTGTTCCTGCATCTATTTCAACCCTCCAATACAGTAGTATAACAGGTTTATCTGCATTTGCAAGAACTATTTATAAGGCAAAGAGGGTTCTGTGCGGCCGCACAGAACCCTCTTTGTCTTATATCTTTTATTTTTGGGTGAGGTTTTTCGTATAGAGGGCGCGGGTCGCGTTCAGGACAGCGAGGACCATGACGCCGACATCGGCGAAGATGGCCGCCCACATGTTGGCGATAGATAATAAAAAACACTATCTCCAATACAAAACAGGCAGGCCGCCTTGATGGCCAGAGCAAAGACGATGTTCTGGTAGACGATGCTCTTGGTGCGGCGGGCAATGCGCATGGCGAGGGCGATCTTGGCCGGGTCGTCATCCATCAGGACGACGTCGGCGGCCTCAATGGCGGCGTCAGAGCCCAGAGCACCCATGGCGATGCCCACATCCACACGGGAGAGGACAGGGGCGTCGTTGATGCCATCGCCCACGAAGGCCAGCATCTCTTTGGGTTTCTTGGCGGCCAGGAGCTTCTCGATCTGGTCCACCTTATCGCCGGGCAGCAGGCCGGCGTGGTACTCGTCGATGCCCAGCTCTGCCGAGACAGCCTTTGCCACCGGCTCTGCGTCGCCGGTAAGCATGACGGTCTTGCGGACGCCGGCCTGCTTGAGGCCCTTGATGGCCTGTGCGCTGTGGGGCTTCACCACGTCGGAGATGAGCAGGTAGCCTGCATACTTGCCGTCGATGGCCACATGGACGATGGTGCCGGTCTGGGGAACATCGGGGACGGTGAGGCCCAGCTTTGCCATCAGGCGGGCATTTCCGGCAGCGACCGGCTTGCCGTCCACCCTGGCGGTGACGCCGTGGCCGCCCAGCTCCTCCACATCGGTGACGCGGGCAGCGTCGATGTCCTTGCCGTAAGCAGCCTTGATGCTCAGGGAGATGGGGTGCTTCGACCAGCTCTCGGCCAGCGCAGCGGCTTCCACGAGGCTGTCTTCGGTACCGCCCTCCACGGGGCAGACCCTGGCGACCTTGAAGGTACCCTGGGTCAGGGTGCCGGTCTTATCGAAGACGACGACGCGGGTATCGGCCAGCTCTTCCAGATAGGTCGAGCCCTTGACGAGGATGCCGCAGGCGGAAGCGCCGCCGATGCCGCCGAAGAAGCTCAGCGGGATAGAGATGACCAGTGCGCAGGGGCAGCTGATGACGAGGAAGGTAAGGGCGCGGTAGACCCAGTCGCCGAAGCGGGCGGGCTGGCCCATCAGCATCAGAACGATGGGGGGAATGAAGGCCAGCGCCAGCGCGCCGTAGCAGACCGCCGGGGTGTAAACGCGGGCAAAGCGGGTGATAAAGTTCTCGGCGCGGGCCTTTTTCATGCTGGAATTTTCCACGAGGTCGAGAATTTTAGAGACGGTGGATTCGCCGAACTCCTTGGTGGTCCTGACCTTGAGCAGGCCGCTCATGTTGACACAGCCGCTGATGACCTCATCGCCGGACCGGACATCCCGGGGCAGGCTCTCGCCGGTGAGGGCGGCGGTGTTGAGGGTGGAAGCGCCCTCGACGATGACGCCGTCGATAGGCACACGCTCGCCGGGCTGGACCACGATGATGGTGCCGATCTCGACCTCATCGGGGTCCACCTGCTCCAGCTTGCCGTCCTCGCCCTCGATGTTGGCGTAGTCGGGCCGGATGTCCATCAGGGCCGAGATGCTGCGGCGGCTCTTGCCGACGGCAACGCCCTGGAACAGCTCGCCGATCTGGTAGAAGATGATAACGGCACAGCCCTCGACGTAATCGCCCAGCGCGAATGCACCCACGGTGGCGACGGCCATCAGGAAGCATTCATCAAAGGGCTGACGGTTCTTGATGCCCAGAAGGGCCTTGCGGAGCACGTCCCAGCCCACCACGAGGTAGGGGATGCAGTAGAGCAGCAGCTCCACCGACACGGGCAGAGGCGGCAGCAGCTTGAGCACCAGCACCAGCGCCAGAGCGGCGATGATGCGGTACAGCATTTTCTTTTGTTTTTTCGTCACGGATACCAGCCTCCTTTTGGGGCAGTTTTCTCAGATTCAACAGGTTTTCCCCACAAGGGGCTTGTTTTCCACGCTTTCCCCCGGCTTTTCCACGAGGTTTTCCCGCAAAAAGCCGCAAATACGCGTTCATTTTTCTATTTTTGCGTCCAGGATGTTGAAAACGCTGTGGAAATTGTTGAAAGCTGATTTATTTTTCCACATTTTCCACGCGCATCCCGGCAGTATAAGTCGAAACTCAGATGCCAAAGATCTCGCAGTCGTCTTCGACCTTCTTGCAGGCGGAGAGGACGTTCTGCATGGTGGCCTTGACGTCAGCACCCTCATCGAACTCGACGTTCATCTTCTGGGTCATGAAGCTGACGGTAGCCTTTGCGACGCCGGCGACCGTGTTGGCGGCATCCTCCATCTTCTGGGCGCAGTTTGCGCAGTCAACTTCGATCTTGTAGCTCTTTTTCATAATAAGTACCAGCCTTTCTTTCTATATCCCCGCTCCGCCGCCGTGTGCGGCAGAGCTTGCAGCGTTTTGGAGGCATCACTCTTCGATGTGGTCCATGCCCATGGAGAGGATGCTGCGCACATGGTCATCGTCCAGTGCATAGTAAATGGTCTTGCCGTCGCGGCGGAAGCGGACGAGCTTTGAGTCCTTGAGCACCCGCAGCTGATGGCTCACCGCCGACTGGCTGAGCTGGACGGCATTTGCAATGTCCTGCACACACAGCTCATCGTCGTGGAGGGCGTAGAGTATCTTGATGCGGGTAGAATCGCCGAACACCCGGAACAAATCGGCCAGCTCGTAGAGCACCTCATCGTCCGGCAGCACCGGCGGGGCCTTGGGCAGCTTCTGTTCTGGGGCAAGAGCATTCTCAGCCATCGTTGTCATCCTTTCGCTTCAATATATGAACATCTGTTCACGTGTTCATGATAACACGCTGTATGGCTCCTGTCAAGGAGTTTTGTATAAAAAATCAGCATTCTCTTAAAATTGATAAAATAGACCTCAAAACGCAAGAAATTTGCAGATTTATTTTGCAGAAAGGGTGCAATTCAGGGCGAAAGAAAAAGGCAGTCCTGACCGAACTGCCTTTTTCTAAAGCACTGCATTCATGCCCGCTTCTTCTTTTTATAGTCCGCCGCCCACGGCAGATACATGAGGAACAGCGCCAGCGCGGTGGCAGGCAGGAAGCCCAGGATATAATATTTTTCGCCCAGCAGGGCCGTGAAGGTGCTGGTGATGATGTTCCCGTAGGGATTATTGAGGAAATAGAAGTTGGTGTTAAGGGACTTATTCAGAAAGTAGATAGGCAGAGCAGAGCCGAACAGGAACGCCAGCACCTGCGGCACCCGCCGGGGACTGGGATGGTAGCCGCCCGCCACCAGCAGGACTGGATAGAGTACCAGCAGGGCATGGATACTGACGGAGTGCAGATTGATGAGCGTCCACCAAGAGGGGACATCCAGCCAGCTGGGGCAGAGCAGTGCCAGCATTGCACCCGGGATACAGAGGGCATACAGCTCCTCTTTGCACCAGTTTCTGTCCGTGATCGTGTTGTACAGACAGACGAAGACATTGATATTGCACAGGTGCAGGGGCAGATAGCTCCAATTCCACTGGCCGGTCAGGGCCATCCCCAGCAGAAGGGCAGCTTCGTCCAGCAGGAGCAAAGCGGTGACTCCGACTAAAATGCGCCGCCGGGTGCGGGCAGAACTGCGGCGATACCACAGGGCCGCCCCCACGATAAAGGCAAGCGAAATGGCCAGCTCCATGAGGTGAACAGTGCCATACAGCGGGTAGCATCGGTAATCGGCCCCGTATTCGGCGTGGGTGATGTCGTAGGATTTCCAGAAATCGTTCATCTTCTTTCCCTCCTTGTCCAGCTTATGATACCGCGTTTGGCCTCAGACGGAAAGAGTTTTGAAGGAAAATCCAGAAAACAGGTGCAATGGCGTGGATTTTGTGGTATCCTTACAAACGTGAAATTATCTGCCGCAAATCGCGGCAGCACAATGATCTGAGAAAGAAGGAATTTTTATATGTTAGAAGCTGGGATCCGTGGCAAGCAGAACGTCACCGTCACCCCCGAGAACACCGCCAAGACCATGGGCAGCGGCACGCTGAATGTCTTCGCCACCCCCGCACTGGTGGCGCTGGCCGAAAAGACCTGCTGGATGAGCGTCGCCGACGCTTTGGATGAGGGCTGCGGCTCTGTGGGCACCAAGCTGGAGCTGGAGCACACCGCACCCACCCCCGTGGGCATGACCGTCACCTGCGAGAGCGAGCTGACCGCTGTGGAAGGCCGTAAGCTGGTGTTCAAAGTCTCCCTGTACGACGAGAAAGGCCCTGTGGGCGGCGGCGTCCACGAGCGCTTTGTGGTCAACGACGCAAAGTTTGCCGCCAAGGCCGAGGGCAAGAAGGGCTAAGACTCTTTTTTCTCGGCGAGCTCGATGGGCGGCGGGTCGGCAGCCAGCAGCTGCTGCTCGGCCCGGGCCTGAGCTTCCTGCAAAAGCCGTGCCGCCTGTTCGCTGGCACGGAACAGCTCTAAATACATCGCTTTATAGTCCGGCGCAGCCAACACCCCCTTCCGTGTCCCATCACGTTAGAAGCTGTTTTTGTAAGCAGAGTGCATCGAACGACGAGAATTTTTGCTCGCAGACAAGGCGATTTTCCGCAGCAATCCTGAGCGGATTGCAAGGGAAAGCAACGCAGTATGCGGGCAAAAAGGCCGTTCGGGCGGTGTGCAATGCTTATGAAAACGGCTTCTAAAGGGTTAGTCTGCCCGGCAGGCTGCAAAAAAATCACCTGAGGAGTTTATCATGAAAAAAACCAATCTCTCGTGGGTGGGTGCGTTGCTGGTGTTTGCCCTGCTGCTGTGGTGTACCGCCGCAACGCCCGGCAAGATCGACGACCCTTCCACCTACACCTGCGCCGTGTACAGCTCGGCGCTGTCCCTGCTGCCCCCTGTGATAGCCATCGTGCTGGCCCTGAACACCAAAGAGGTCTACACCTCGCTGCTGGTGGGCATCGCCACCGGCGCACTGCTCTACGCCAACGGCAATCTTGAGCTGGCGCTGACCACCCTCTTCTTCAACGAAGACGGCGGCATGGTGTCCAAGCTGTCCGATTCCAGCAACGTCGGCATCCTCGTCTTTCTGGTGATGCTGGGCATTCTGGTGGCCCTGATGAACAAGGCCGGCGGCAGCGCCGCCTTTGGCCGCTGGGCCTCCACCCACATCCACACCCGGGCGGGCGCACAGTTCGCCACCCTGCTGCTGGGCATCCTCATCTTTGTGGACGACTACTTCAACTGCCTGACCGTCGGCTCCGTCATGCGCCCGGTCACTGACCGGCAGATGGTCTCCCGTGCAAAGCTGGCCTACCTCATCGACGCCACCGCAGCACCCATCTGCATCATCGCGCCGGTGTCCAGCTGGGCCGCCGCCGTCACGTCCTCTGTGCCGGAAGGCTCGGGCATCAACGGCTTTACCATGTTCCTGCGCACCATCCCTTATAACTACTACGCCATCCTCACCATGGTGATGAGCCTCTTCCTCATCTTCAGCGGCCTCGACTACGGCCCTATGAAGAAGCACGAGGATAACGCCCTTCTGGGCGACCTCTTCACCACCGACGACCGCCCCTACGGCGACGACGCGGACGACGGCAGCGACACCCGCGGCCATGTGGTGGACCTCATCGCGCCGGTGCTGGTGCTCATCGCGGCCTGCATCTTCGGCATGGTGTACACCGGCGGCTTCTTCGAGGGTGTGGACTTCATCACCGCCTTCGCAGATTGCAGCGCCTCTGTGGGCCTCGTGATGGGCAGCGCCATTGCCCTGATGTTCACCTTCGTGTTTTACCGGGTGCGGGGCGTCATGACCTTTCAGGACTTCGCCGCCTGCATCCCCGAGGGCTTCAAGGCCATGGTCAGCCCCATGCTCATTCTGACGCTGGCATGGACGCTTTCCGGCATGACCGGCCTGCTGGGCGCAAAATACTACGTCGCAAGCCTGCTCAGCGGCTCTGCAGCGGCTCTGCAGTACCTGCTGCCCATCATCATCTTTGTGGTGGCGGTCTTCCTGGCCTTTGCCACCGGCACGTCCTGGGGTACTTTCTCGATTCTGGTCCCCATCGTCTGCCATGCGTTCCCGGAGGGTGAGATGCTGGTCGTCTCCATCGCCGCCTGCCTGTCCGGCGCGGTCTGCGGCGACCACTGCTCGCCCATCTCCGACACCACCATCATGGCCTCTGCCGGCGCGCATTGCAGCCACGTGAACCATGTCTCCACCCAGCTGCCCTACGCCATGACCGCCGCCGCCATCTCGGCGGGCTGCTATCTGCTCTGCGGTGCAGCACAGGCTGTCCTCGGCGATGCCGCCAACACCCTGACCTCCTTCGTGCTGCTGGCCTGTGCCATCGTCATCGAACTCGTCGTGCTCAGCATCGTCAGGGCGCGGATGGGCCATACTGGGAAGGAAGAAGTCACAAAATCTTAACGGAATCGTAGATTTTTGTCTTCCCCTCCGGCGCAAATCATGGTATACTTATTAAAAGAGTAAATTTTTTGAGCTATTTGCTCACTGGAGGAGAACCCCATGCTGGAAGAAGTCTTTCAGGACGTCTATACAAAATTCAAGCTGCATTTTTATCAGAATGTATTTCAGCGCTTTGCCACCCGCGAAGCCACGCTGACTACGGTGGAGTCCTTCTGCATGGAGGGCATCATGGCGATGGGGGAGCCCACCATTGCGGAGTTTTCCCGCATGATGGGCATCTCCACCCCCAACGCGGCTTATAAAATCGGCAGCCTCGTCAAAAAGGGCTATGTGGAGAAGATCCAGTCCACCACCGACCGTCGCGAATACTTCCTGCGCCCCACCCAGAAATACATCGATTACTACAGCATCAGCTATTCTTACCTGCACACGGTCATCGAGCGTGTGCGCAAGCGTTTCCCGGCTGAGGACTGCGACAAGATGGAGCAGATGCTCTCGGTCATCAGCACCGAGCTGATGCCGGAGCTGGATATGCTGGCCAAGTGCCGCCACCCCGAAGCTCCTAAATCGGAAGAATAAAATACAGCACGATGAAAGCCCCCGGCATTGCCGGGGGCTTTCTCATTATCCTATAAAAGCGAAGCGCGGCCGCCCCGCCGGAACGGGACAGCCGCAGCTTCATGGGAATGTAAAAGACAGAGCTTGTCTGGATGTTGGGGTTATGCGTTCTCCTTCGCGGCGTTTGCAGCAGCACGCTTGTTGATCTTGCTCTGGTTGTAGACAGAGTAGACGATGACCAGAATAGCGACCGTTGCAAAGACCATTGCGATGGGAGAAGTGGTGATGGCGAAGAAGTTGCCGCGCTGGATGTTCATGTAACGCACGAAGTTCTTCTCGCACATGGGTCCCAGAATGAGGGCCAGCAGGATGGGAGAAAGCGGGAACTCGTACTTGTTCATCAGCCAGCCGATGATGCCGAAGGCGACACAGACGCCCACGTCAAAGGCATTCTTGTTGATGGAGAAAGCACCCAGCAGGGAGATGACGAGGATGATGGGGTAGAGCATCTTCTTCTCGACGGAGACGATCTTTGCAAAGAAGCGGACGCCGAGGCAGCCGACGACCAGCATGCAGAGGTTTGCCAGCATCAGAGCTGCGAACACGCGGTAGACGGTAGGCAGCTCGGTGACGTACATCATGGGGCCGGGGGTGATGCCCTTCATGATGAAGGCACCCAGCAGGATGGCGGTGACGGAGTCACCGGGGACGCCCAGAGACAGCAGGGGGATCATAGCGCCGCCGGAGCAGCCGTTGTTGGCGGACTCGGTAGCAGCAACGCCGTTGGGGATGCCGGTGCCGTACAGCTCGGGGTGCTTGCTGGCGGACTTGCTGGCGCCGTAGGAAACGAAGACGGCGATGTCACCGCCTGCGCCGGGGATGGCGCCGATGAAGGTGCCGATGAGGCCGCCGGAGAGGATGTTGGGCCAGATCTTCTTGATGGTCTTCCAATCGGGCAGGACGTTGGTGATCTTCTCGTTGGACTTCTGCTCATGCTCTTCGCCGCGGATAATGCGCTCAACGCCGGCGATGACTTCAGAGACAGCGAACAGACCGATCAGAGTGGGGATGAACTGGAAGCCATCCAGCAGGCCGGTCTGCTTGGTGGTGATGAAGCGGGGGATGCCGTTGGTGGGGTCGAGGCCGACGGTGCAGAGCAGCATACCGAAGAAGGCGCTGATGAGGCCCTTGGCCACAGACTTGCCGGAAATTGCGACGATGACCGACAGGCCGAAGACGGCCAGCATGAACATCTCGCCGGGGCCGAAGTTCATGGCCATATCAGCGACCAGCGGAGACAGGAAGGTCATGACCAGTGCGCCGATGACGCCGCCGCAGAAGGATGCGAACATAGCGACGGACAGAGCCTTGCCGGCCTGACCTTTCTTACACATGGGGTAGCCGTCCAGCAGGGTGGCGGCTGCGGCGGGCGTGCCGGGGGCGTGGATGAGGATAGCGGAAATGGAACCGCCGTACATACCGCCGCAGTAGATGCCCAGCAGCAGGCCGATGGACGGGATGAGGTCCATGCCGAAGGAGAAGGGGATGAGCAGCGCCACGCCCATGGTGGCGGTCATGCCCGGGATAGCGCCCAGCAGAACGCCGCCCAGTGCGCCGATGAAGGTCATCAGAAGGACCTCGGGGTTGGACCAGACAGTAGCATAGCTGGAAAGAAGCAGACTAAAATCCATAACTGTGCTCCCTCCTTATATCATGTCCACGAGGGTGCGCAGGAAGTTCAGCGGACCCAGCGGAATATTGACGGTAAGCACCTTGTAGAACACCAGCCACATCAGCAGCGGCACCAGAACGCTCACAAGGACCATCTGCACCCAGTTGCGCTTGCCGATGAGGAACATGATGATCATCGAGAGCACCACAGCGCACAGGATGTAGCCGCAGCTCTTGAACAGAGCAGCGAACAGCACACAGAGGAGCATGACGAGGTAAGCAGCGGCCACGCCCTTATCCTTGAGGGGATTCAGAGTGCCGACTTCGACAGCAACGGGGTCGGTGGGCTTCATGGTACCCATCAGCTTGAAGATGGACTGGATGAGCAGGACCACCGAGAAGATGAGCATCCCCACGATCATGACGCGGGGGAAGGTGGAAGCCTGCACATAGGTGTTGGCCACCTCAGGGAAATTATCGGTCTGGAACCACGCCCAGATGCCGATCGCGAGGAAAATGATGGAGCCTACCAGATTGGAGAAGGCCATCGTTTTCATTTTGTCTTTGTTCAAAAGGGGTTCCTCCTCTCTATATCTTCTCATAAAAAGGGGCAGGCATGAACTGCCTGCCCCAGCAAATACTCCGAGAGATAAATCAGAGGCCGACAGCGTCCATAGCAGCTGCGACATCGACAGCAGCCTGCTTCAGGTAGTCAGCATAGCCCTGTGCATCCAGATAGGAGATTGCCTGACCGTTGTTGTTCATGAAGGTCACGAAGTCAGGGTCCTCAATGGCAGCGGCGCAGGCCTCTTCCAGACGGGTCATGATGGCATCATCAACGCCCAGAGGAGCGGCCATACCGCGCTGGGTGTAGTAGGTGATGTCGTAGCCCTGCTCCTTGCAGGTAGGAACATCGGGGAAGACGTTCTCGCAATGGACACAGTGCACGCCCGAAACGATGCGC
>ERZ791925.552-NODE-552-length-24323-cov-3.861340_pt1 | contig 24323 bp, 20 predicted proteins | sample MGYA00510132_ERZ791925 | MGnify/ENA primary metagenome ERZ791925 (study PRJEB30046, sample SAMN00792075) | human gut metagenome | study: EMG produced TPA metagenomics assembly of the A metagenome-wide association study of gut microbiota in type 2...
TAATATTTATATCATCCTCTACAATTAATATATTAGGCATAATTTTTACTCCTGTATTTTATAATGTGAAATAGTCATCTACTTTATGAGAAATGGCATTAAATAAAACAGTTTTATTAATTCTTGTTTTCCTTCCACTTATCTCTCATTATGACCATTTCTTCAAGATTATTTTTATTCATTTTGTCCGTTTCTTCAAAATTATTTTTACTCATTTTGTCCGTTTCTTCAAGGCTTTTTTCGCATATTTTATCCGTTTCTTCAAGTTTTTACTTTATTTATAAACATAAAAAACAGCACGACTATTCCCCTTATCCAGAAATAAATCGTGCCGTCTTATCTTTTATCTTATCTGTGTTATAATCCTAATTATTCTCTGCCATCGCCATAGCAATCTGCTCCGGTGTTATAGGCAGCTCATAGAACCTCTTTCCTGCTGCGTGGCTTAGCGCATCTGTCACAGCCGGAAGTGGAGTGTTGATTACAACCTCTCCTATTGACTTAGCACCAAATGGTCCAGCATTCTCAAAGCTGCTTTCAAACTCAACATTAATATGTCCAATATCCATTCTTGATGGTATCTTATATTGCAGGAATGAGTTCTCATAAAGCTTTCCCTTATCAGAATATGTGATATTTTCAGACATTGCCATACCAATTCCCTGAAGGATTCCGCCTTCTGCCTGAACCCTTGCAAGATTAGGATTAACTGGTGTTCCACAGTCAACGCATGCATCATATTCCACAACCCTGCTCTCACCTGTAACAAGGTCAACCTCAACCTCAGCTGCACCTACCATAAATGGTGGTGGAGAAATAGGTGATGTATGTGTATTAGTAACTGTAAGTGCTATATCATTGCCACACATTGAAGCTGTTGCGATATCGCAAAGACTTACTGATGCACCATTGTGCTCTCCAGCCTCGCATCTTACACAGCTTCCGTCAAATGTAACCTCACTCTTATCACAGCCTATAAGCTTAGCTCCTAGCTTTTCGATTCTGCTTCTTAGCTCTAAGGCACAGTTCTCAACTGCCTTTCCAGTAACGTATGTTGTACTTGATGCATATGAGCCTGAATCATAAGGTGATATATCAGTATCAGCACCAAATACACTTATGTTATCAGTACTGCACTCAAGCACCTCTGCAGCAATCTGTGCAAGTATTGTATCACAGCCTGTTCCCATATCAGCAGCACCTATATTCATTGTATACACGCCCTCATCATTGAGCTTAAGTGTGGCACTTCCCACATCCACACCAGATATACCAGAGCCCTGCATAGCCATACCCATTCCGACAAAACGTGCTTTAGTGTCAGATATCTTTCTCATAGGATACTTCTCATCCCATTTAATCATCTCTTTGACCTTTGCTAAGCATCTGTCAAGTGCACAGCTTGTATTGACCTGACCATAGTAAGCAGGCATTACATCGCCCTCCTTAACTATGTTTTTAAACCTTATTTCAAAAGGATCCATATGAAGCTTATCGGCAAGCTCATTCACAGCAGATTCAACAGCAAAAAGTCCCTGTGTGGCACCATATCCTCTGTATGCCCCTGCTGACATAACATTTGTGTATACAACATCACTTACAAAGCGGAATGCCTCTGCCTTTCCGTATAATGGTATTGACTTGTGTCCTGAAAGACCTACTGTCGTTGGTCCATGCTCACCATAAGCTCCTGTGTTTGACAAGGTATATAAATCTATTCCTTTTACGATACCATCCTTAGTTGCACCGAGCCTTACATGCATCTGCATCTCATGTCTTGGAGATGAAGCTGACAATGACTCTTCCCTTGAGAATATAATCATAGCTGGCTTCTTAGTCTTCCATGTGACAAATGCCGGATATATTTCTGAAACCGAGGTCTGCTTTGCACCAAAACCACCACCTATTCTAGGCTTTGTAACACGTATCTTTGATGGAGAGATTCCAAGTGCGTGTGAAATGATTCTTCTGCAGTGAAATACTATCTGTGTAGAACTTACAACATGAAGTCTTCCATATGTATCGATTGTACAGAATGTCCTGAAGGTCTCCATCATACTCTGCTGGCATGCCTTTGTATGATATGTCCTGTCAATTACAACATCACAACTCTCAAGCACCTTATCTATATCACCATTACTGCACTCATCATGTGCACATAGATTTCTTTTATTATCAGCTCCGACAGGACACATTGCTTCCCAGTTATCCTCTGGATGAACAAGTATCTCATTATCCTTTGCCTTAGTAAAGTCAAGCACTGGTTCAAGCACCTCATACTCTGCCTTAATAAGCTTCATCGCCTTATCAACACAGCGTTCATCCACTCCAGCAACAATAGCAACCGGATCACCTATGAATCTTACGTGTTTATCAAGAATAAGCCTGTCATAAGGACTTGGCTCAGGATACGTCTGACCGGCACAGGTAAAACGCTTCATATTCTGGTCAACATCCTTATACGTATATATTGCCTCTATTCCGGGTACCTTCATTGCAATATCTGTATTAATGCTCTTAACATATGCGTTGGCATATGGTGAACGCAGAAGCTTTACAACAAGACAATCCTTTGGTGCAATATCATCTGTATATACCGGCTTTCCAAGAAGCAGCTCCATTGCATCCTTTTTTCTTACCGCTTTATTAACCGACTTCATTACTTCACCTCCTCTGCTATATTTTCTTTATTTTCCACACTGGCTTCCTTAGCCTTTTTTACCCTGAGGTAATCCAGAATTCCTCTTAACTGACCTTCATACCCTGAACATCTGCACAGATTTCCTGAAAGAAACTCCTTTATCTCATCTTCATCAGGATAAGGATTCTCCCTAAAGAGTGCAATAGCATTCATAACAAAGCCCGGATTACAGAAGCCACACTGCTCTGCCCCCTGGTCAGCTATAAATGTAACGAATTCTGCGGCCTCATCCTGTAAACCTTCAAGCGTTGTAACGCTGCATTTATCTGCTCTTACAGCAAGAACCGAACATGAAAGCACTGGTTTATCGTTAAGAAATACCGTACACAGTCCGCAGTTAGAAGTCTCACAGCCACATTTTACACTATAACAGCCATGCTCCCTCACGAAATCATAAAGAGTCATATCGCAGGCCACATCTGCCTTGACTGACTTTCCATTTAACTTAATATCTACTAACATATATTCTCCAATCCATACACTAATAAATCTCTATATTAATAATTTACAGCTCTTAATGCTCTCTTAGTAAGCTCTTGTGCCAGATGGCTTCTGTATTCAGCACTTCCACGCATATTACTCTCTGTAGAAACATTTTCTTTTACATACCTTGCGAAGCTCTCTATAGCCTCATCATTTACTCCGCCCTTAAGAATACCTTCCTTATCTTCAACAACAACAGCTCTTCCCGGTCTTGCACCTATGCATATATTATATTTGCCTGAACCGCTAAAGCCCACGCCAGCGCAGGTAAGAACCGGAAGGTCTGTTTCTGTTATTCTTACTGCCTCATAAAACATCTTAACTGGCTTTTTCTTAACTATAATGCTTACAATAATATCCCTGTCATAGCTCTTGGCCGCATACTCCTTTAGGGAAACTATTCCACCCTTATATAACTCCACATATGAGTCAAGTCCTATTAATAATGTAAGAACATCAGAAAATCCATATCTTCCATATATGCTTCCGCCAACTGTTGCAAGATTTCTAAACTGCACCCCAACAATATGCCTTAGTGCTTCCTTAGCGCAGCCATTGGTATACTCATTAAAGCCCTTATGGTTTTCTAACTGTCTTAGAGATGTCATGCATCCAATCTTAAATTCTTCATCTGTCTCTTCAAGCTTGTCAAGTCCCAGTCCTGACATGTCAATCGCAGTATTGATTCTGTTATCGCCCATACGCATCCACATCATACCGCCGATAATTCTGTTAGCCTTCTTCTGGTTAAGCTCGTAGGCCTCTTCAATACTTTCTACTCTCTTATAATTCTGTATATTAAGCATAAAAACTCCTCATTTTGATCATACTTATGCCAGAAATAAAAGTCCTGCTGTACAGCTTAAACAACCTTTAAACTTTTTCCTGACCGTTTCTTAATTACATCATAATATAACTATACTGGCTTGTAAAAGCCTTGTCAATCTGATAAAATTCATTCGCACATATCTTTTAACTGTTGCTGTCAGATATATTCTGTCCAACATAAATGAGTGTGCTAAAATAAAGTAGAAATGAGGATAACTATGAAAAAGTTTAAAAGATTAACCGCTTTAGTTCTGGCAGTGCTTATGCTTATATCAACTGTAGCATGTGGCAGTTCTGTTGCAAACGACAGTACTACACAGGCTGCTTCAACATCAGCCTTTGATGTCATGTCCCAGTTTAGCGAGGTAAGCACAAGCTACCCTCTTACTGTTACCGACCAGGCTGGACGAACAGTAACCTTTGAAAAAGCACCTGAAAAGATTGCTTCATCTTACTATATCTCTACAAGTCTTCTCCTTGCACTTGGATTAAAGGATAAGCTTGTAGGCATCGAAGCTAAGGCTAATACAAGAAACATCTATAGGCTTGCAGCTCCATCCATCGTAGGTCTTCCTAATATGGGAACAGCCAAGGAATTCAACACAGAAGCCTGTGTTGCAGCAGCACCTGATGTTGTATTCCTTCCTATGAAGTTAAAAAAAGCTGCAGATACACTTGAAAGTCTTGGTATCAAGGCTGTTGTTGTTAATCCTGAGGATGCAACGCTCCTTAAGGAATGTATAACACTTGTTGGTAAAATAACTAACACAATTGGACGCTCTGATGCACTTAACAATTCCATTGATACATTTTTAGCTGATAATAAAGCCAAGCTTGCAGGTGAGAACACTCCTTTAGTATATCTTGCAGGTAACAGCTCTGTTCTTTCAACAGCCGGAAGCAAGATGTACCAGAACACATTACTTACCAATGCAGGCGGAAAGAATGCAGCCTCTGAGCTCACAGATACTTACTGGGCAAATGTTTCATATGAACAGCTTCTTGCCTGGAACCCTGATTACATCATAATAGCTGCCGATGCAACTTACTCAGTAGATGACGTTCTTAATGATGCTAACCTTGCAGACTGCAATGCTGTTAAGAATAAAAAGGTTGTAAAGCTTCCTGGTGATATAGAAGCCTGGGACTCACCTGTACCATCAAGCTTCTTAGGAAGCATATATATTGCCTCTGTTCTTCATTCAGAAAAGGTTACTAAGGATTTCTATGAAGAATGTGTAACTAAATTCTATGAAAGCTTTTATGGATTCACACCTGCTAAATAAGGATGATTTATGTTCAAAAATACTTATAATTACCGGAACAAAATTATACTTTTATCAGTCATACAGGTACTGCTTCTTATAGTAGTACTTGTATGGTCTGTCATTACCGGACAGTATCCACTCACATTAAAGAGCTTACTGTCTGGTGATACTATGTCTATTATGGTCTTTAAAAGGCTCAGGCTTCCCCGCGCCCTTATGGGTGTTATAGGCGGTTTTGGGCTTTCAATATCAGGTTATATATATCAGCTTATATTTAAAAACCCTCTGGCTTCTCCCGATATCGTTGGCGTTTCCTCCGGTGCAAGTGCCGGTGCTGCTCTTGCAATAGTTGCGGTTTCTGCTTCTATTCCAGTCATCTCCATATCTGCTTTTATCGGAGCTGTTACAGCCCTCATAATAACTCTGCTTACAGCTTATCTTGTCCCTGGCAGAAACAGTTATACTATCGTGCTTGCCGGTATAGCTATTCATTCTGTGGCACAGACTATACTTATGTTTCTAAAGCTTGCTGCCGATCCTGAAAAACAGCTTGCTTCAATCGAATACTGGATTATGGGAAGCCTTAATGGTATTTCAAGGGACAGCCTTGCTATTCCGTTCCTCACAACACTTGCCGGCTTTATTATAATGGCTATGTTATACAGACAAGTTCTCATTCTCTCTACAAGCGAAGAGGAAGCTGTATCGCTAGGTGTAAATGTGACAATTCTGCGTTTTATCATATTAATGCTTGCTACATTAGTAGTATCATCAATAATATGTGTTACGGGGCTTATAAGCTTTATCGGACTTATCGCACCTCATATTGCCAGACTGCTTACAAAGCGTAATGACATATTTACATATATAACAAGTGGCTTCACAGGAGCTATTTTACTGACACTTGCTGATATACTGGCAAGAAGTGTATCCTCATCAGAGCTGCCAGTCAGTATATTTACCTCACTTCTTGGAGCTCCACTGCTTATCATTCTGCTTATCAGAGCTAATAAAAAGGAGGCGTTATGATGTCCGATTTATTCAATACTACATTTTCTGCTGCCGGAATATCGGTATATTATGGCAGCACCTGTGCGGTTGATAACGTAAGCTTTGACCTTATGCCAGGACAGCTTAATGCTGTTATTGGCAATAACGGCTGTGGTAAAACCTCTCTTATTAAAGCTATTATGGGACTTATAAAGCACAACGGAAAATGTCAGCTTGATGAACACTTGCTTGAAAACCTCTCTGTTAAAAAAAAGGCCCAGCTGATAAGCTACATTCCCCAAAGAAACAATCTTACCATAAGCATGACCGTCAGAGAGGTGTGTCTGCTTGGCTTCAATCCTCATATGCACATACTTGGAGGCTACACCACAGATATGCTCAGACGTGCCGATAAAGCTATTGATATGGTTGGACTTAATGGTTTATACGAATCAGACTTCTTAGCTTTAAGCGAAGGGCAGAAGCAGTTATGTATTCTGGCACGCACCATAATAGAGGCTTCCCCTCTGCTTCTTCTTGATGAACCGGATAGTGCACTTGATTTTTCTAACCGTCATCTTCTTATGCAGCGCATAAGAAGCATTGTATCCGATGGCAGATGCGTACTTATGTGTATTCACAGTCCTGAGCTCGCTTTGGAATACTGCGATAATATATTTCTTATGAAAGCCGGAACAATACTTACCAGCATTAACACTCATACAGACTCCATTGATATTATTAACGAAAAGCTGTCTCTTATATATGATAATATTAATGTTATTGAATGTACCGATATCCACCATAAAACACACCGTGTAGTTGTGGCACTATAAACCTTTACTACAGATATATACCTATTCACGCAGGACACGCATACGATATAAAAGCATTTACTGAAATGAGGTGACTTATTCTATGGATAATTGTTATTTAGACGCTCTGGCTGTCATTACATTTTTTAAGATGTCAGATAAAAAGCATCTTTTTATTACCGGAGACCGGGGAAGTGGCAAATCATATCTGTTAAACAGCATTTTAAACCAGACTAAAGACGCTACGTATATGTCTGATTTTTTCAATTTCAATTATCTGCTAAGCCGCAGAACGGACACCCCAGAAGTTGTTATTAAATCCAATCTTATAGATGATGGAAAAGAATATGTAATTGGCAGACCACGTACACTCACTCCTGTTTCCCCTAAAAAAGGCAACAACATGACCTCCGTAGAGGATGGCTTTATTAACTGCGCCTGTCCTGCTATTATGAAGCATCTTATGACCTCTGATGATAGTGTATTTGTTATTGACGAGCTTGGTTATCTGGAAAGCTCCTGTATTCCTTTTCAGGAGAGCATTAAAAGTCTTCTTGATAACTCACGCGTATTATCTGTCATCAGAAAACAATCCACGGAATTTCTTGACAGTATTAAAAGCAGAGCTGATGTACTTTTAATCGATATTGATAATATATTCAGCTCTATTTCGTGCATTATTATGGCATCCGGTATGTCAAAAAGATTCGGTACCAACAAGCTTTTAGCCTCCTTCAACAACAACACTCTATTTGAAAATGCAATAAATATAAGCCATTTCGTAAACTTTGGTGAAACGCTTGCCGTAACCAGACATAATGAGCTTGTACAGATATGTGAACGGGAACATATACATTGCATAAAACACAATATGCCTTACAGAAATGATATGGTACGCCTTGGTGTTTCCCATATTCTAAAGGAAGCCTGCTGCCAGAAAAACAACTGCCCCCAGGGAATATTATTTCTTCCATCAGACCAGCCGCTCATCACTAAGACAAGCCTGCAGCTTCTGTGTCTTTTATTTATTTACTACAACAGCAGTCATTTTGCTTGTAATAACGCAGATAAATCCAGCAATGCCAATAATAACTATTCTAATAATAATTATTCTAATAATAATAACAATAATAATAAGAAGAAGATATGCCGGCTTGCCTTCAACGAAAACGCAGGCGCACCAGTAATATTTCCTGCGTGCTATTATAATGAGCTTCTTACACTTCCACAGGGCAAGGGTGGAGGCTTTATTGCAAAAAAACATCCTGCACAGGTTGTTTTAGTTCCTGCACAGGATGAATATGAATTATATGATATTGATACTCCTGATGACCTTATTCGTCTTTCCCGGTATCTTCGCTAATTGCTGTACCTTATTTAGTTACAGCCTTTTCCTTTATTGTTGCTGCTTCTTCTGAAACAACTTCTTTAACCGTTTCCTCAGCTTTATCCTTAGGAAGAATTATGTTAAGTAATATTGCTACAAATGCTGCTGGAACAATACCAGATTCACCAAACATAAGCTGTACAGCCTGTGGTGTATGTGCAAGGATTGCAGGGCTTACACCCATACCATAACCTACACCAAGCGCAACTGATACAATAGAAAGTCTTCTTGCATCAAGCGGCTCCTTAGTAATAAGCTGTATTCCACTAACAATGATTGATGAGAACATCATAACTGCCGCACCACCAAGTACTGACTGTGGCATAATTGATATTAAGGCGCCAAGCTTAGGAATAAGACCACATAATATAAGGAATACCGCACCAGATGCAAGTGCAATTCTGTTAACAACCTTAGTCATTGCAACAAGACCAACATTCTGGCTGAATGATGTATTAGGAAGCACACCGAAAAGTGCTGCAAGCGATGAACCTAAACCATCACACATAACTCCGCCTGAAAGCTCTTTATCTGTCGCTTCTCTTCCTACTCCACCGACCATAACACCAGATATATCTCCAACAGTTTCTACTGCTGTTACCACAAACATAACAAGCACAGGAAGTATTGCTCTTAAATCAAACACAGGCTTAACTGGCATAAACTTAGGAATCGCAATCCACTTAGCTTCTGCAACCTTATTCCAGTTAAGTACCCATGACTTAGTATATTCAACTCCATCAGCAGTAACCGCTGTATGTGGAAGCACACAGCCCATAATAGCTGCTACAATATAACCAACTATAATTCCAATGAGTATAGATGATGAACTAAGATATCCCTTTGTCCAGTGCTTAACGAATAATATAACAACAAGCACAACAAACGCCAGAAACAGATTCTCTAGTGAGCCAAAGTCCTTAGCTCCATTTCCACCACCGAATGAATTGATACCAACTGAAATAAGTGACAATCCAATAGAAAGCACAACCGTTCCTGTTACAACTGATGGGAAAAATCTTCTTAACGGCTTAATAAATGCACCAAGCACAGTTTCAAAAAGACCACCCATAATGGAAGCACCCATAATAGCACCATAGGCTAATATTCCGCCACCCATAACCTTTGTTATACTGCTGAACACTCCGATAAATCCTGAGCTCGTACCCATAATAATAGGCACCTTTCCTCCAACAGGTCCTACTGAAAATAACTGTATAAGCGTTACAATACCTGCTATAATCATAGCATTCTGTAAAAGTGCAACCTGAATAGATGCATACTCACTTCCTGCTCCAATACCACAGGCTCCTGTAATAATAAGCAATGGTGTAAGATTTCCTACAAACATTGCCATAACGTGCTGAAGTCCAAGTGGTATCGCCTGTTTTAATGAAAGCTTTCCATTAAAATCATATGCCTCCGGCATAAGTTCTTTTATCTTTTTCATATATCCTCCGGTATATTAACCATAATCTATCTGTTATTAATCTCATATGAATAAGGTCTAGGGAAAATCATTATTCAAGTACTTGATTTTCCTTAGACCTTCCTTCTGTATGACTAATGACCCGCGTTCATTATCTCTGTACATCAAATGATGCATTATTCATAAGCCTCTTAATCTGGCCAACGCTTGTGATGTTAGTATCGCCGCGGATAGCGTGCTTCATTACTGAAGAAGCTACTGCGAAGTTGACGATATCTTCGTGCTTCCAGTCATTCTGCATAAGAGCATAGATAAGACCAGAAGAGAATGCATCTCCACCACCAACACGGTCAACAATCTCAAAGTTGAGTGTCTTGCTTTCGTAAGTCTTTCCGTCAGCATAGTAGAAAGCCTTAAGAGAGTTATTACTTCCTGAATGAACATAACGTACTGTTCTTGCAATTGCCTTCATATGGTACTGCTCATCAATAGCCTTAAACACTCTGTCCATATCCTCAAATGATGGATCCATAGTAAGACCATCCTTAACATCTGTACCATCTGCATTGTATACATGGATAGGCTCAATACCTATAAGTACATCTACATATGGAAGATATTTGCTGAGTACATCCCTTGCAGTTTCAAAAGACCATAATGTACTTCTGAAATTAGGATCAAAGCTTACTGTAAGTCCAAGCTTCTTAGCTGCCTTAATAGCCTTATCAATAAGACGGCGGCAGTTATATGAAAGCGCTGGTGTGATGCCACTTAAATGTAACCAGTCATAATCCTTTAAAATATTCTCAAAATCTACATCCTTATAATCATATTCAGCAAACGCTGAGCTTCCTCTATCATATATTACCTGTGAAGGTCTTACTGAAACACCTTCTTCAAGGTAATAAAGTCCCATTCTCCCGTCAGACTTGATAATGTGCTTAGTATGTACATCATTAGCCTTAAGGTAGTTAATACAAGACTTACCAAGGTCTGTGTTAGGTAATACAGTAAAAAATGTTGAGTCAACACCAAGATTAGCTAAGGAAACTGCTACATTCGCCTCTGCTCCACCATAATTAACGATGAAATTGTGGGTTGTAACTATCTTCTCATAGTTAGGTGGTGATAATCTTAACATCAATTCGCCAATTGCTATGAACTTCATATGTGCCTCCATCTATCATTAAACTTTAAACCTGATATTAAGTAATATTTTATAGCAATAATCTGTACTTTTATTGCTCTATATTGTCAAAATAATACTCCATTTAATGATACTACTTATCCTATAAAATTGCAAATTGTATTTAACTCATTAACTCACAAATACCACAGTATTTTGTTGCATTAACACATCATTTCATTGTATAATTAAAAATATTTTGAAGCGAGGAAAGTAATACCTATGGACATTTACGAATCATTGAACTCTATTTTAGTAACTTTATTCAATGATATAATGAACATTGAAGAAAAGGCTTTAATTACAGATGAATTTTCTGACATCACAGTTACTGATATGCACATAATTGAAGCTATCGGAATTAAAGAGCCACGCACTATGGGAACAATATCAAAGGCCTTAGGCGTGACTATGGGAACTCTTACAGTCGGCATTAACGGACTTGTTAAAAAAGGATATGTAATAAGGACAAGAAGTGAAGAAGACCGCCGTGTCGTATATGCTTCTCTCACACCAAAGGGTAATGCGGCATACAATCACCATATGAAATTTCATCAGGATATGATTAAACATATCACTGGCGATTTAAGCAAAGATGAAGCAGCTGTACTTATTAAGACATTTACAAGGCTTGAAGATTATTTTAAAAGCATATCATAGCATTTATAATGTCTATGTAATTATATTAACATATAGCTATGCTGTATAACCGCATAACATTTAACGCACTGACTGCATAGTAAAATCCCCACAGATATAAACTTCTGTGGGGATTTTTTGAAAGATTATTAATCTTTCCGCCGACCGGGCCGGCATAATTTATATATGAGAGTTTTGGAAAAGTAAGCTTATTTAATTAATTCAGCTGTCTTATATATAAATGTTACTGAATTGTCCTTACCATCTGATTTACCAAGGAATGTGTTGTAATTCTGACCAAGCCTGATTACTTCCTTGATTGTATCTACTGCTGTATCAGCATCATCACCAACAAGACTTGTAATAGCCTTAATACCTGTCTCATTGAATTCTGCCATACCGTCTTTAAGTGTTATAGCACCATCATTAAGCTGTGTTACGCCATCTGCTAAAGTTACAGAAGATGACTTAAGTGTTGATGTTCCATCAGCGAGCTGTGTAGAACCACTTCTTAAAGCTTCATTGTTAGAATTAAGTGTGCTGAAACCGCCTGCAATCTGTTCAATACCACCGTTAAGTGAATCATTGTTACCATTAAGCTGTGCAAGTCCTGCGCTTATCTGTGCTATACCACCATTAAGTGTATCATTGTTATCGCTAAGCTGTGCAAGTCCTGCGCTTATCTGTGCTATACCACCATTAAGTGTATCATTGTTACCACTAAGCTGTGCAAGTCCTGCATTAAGCTGTGATGCACCTGCGTTAAGTGTATCGTTATTCTGAACAAGTTCACCAAGTCCGTCTGTTAATGACTGGCTTCCATCTGTAAGCTGCTTTAATGCTGCATTAATTGTTTCATTATTGCTAAGATTGCTGACAACTGCATCTAATGCACTTGAAGCCCCTATATTACCAGCAGCCTTAATAAGAAGTCCTAACTGGTTAGCATATACATAATCCTTTGAACCAGCCTGTGATACCTGTGGAGAATATGGCTTACCGCTTGATACAGCTTCTGTATATGTCTCTGTTATTATATTAGTTGTATAAGCTGTAAGATACTTTACAAAATAAGCTGATATATCTGTTACTGCCTCACTACTGCTCTTCTTCCCCAGAGCACTAAGGTCTGTTGCTATAGTTACATCACTAAGACCTAATACTGTTCCTAATTTCTGTAAATCAGCTGCCTGCTCCGTAACAGTCTTTCCTGTTGAGTCTGCTACAGAATTCATCTTATAAGCTGTTGAATTAGCTGCAAGTTCCTTAACAACATTTCCAATAAGTGCTGTCTTAATGCTCTTTATTCCTTCATTTAATTGTGAAGCTCCTGCCTCTGCACTAGCAACACCATCTGTATAAGCCTTTAATCCTGTCTGTAATGAAACTGCACCTGCTGCCGCACTGGCAACACCGCCTGTATATGTTGAAAGACCACTCTGTAATGTGCCTGAACCTGCATTAAGTGCTCCTACACCATCAGTATAAGTCTTTAAACCTGACTGTAACTGTCCTGCACCTGCACCAAGCTGATTAGCTCCTGCTGTGTATGCACTGATACCATCCTTAAGCTGTCCTGCACCTGCCGCCAGAGCTGTAGCACCATCTGTATAAGCATAGATACCATCTTTAAGCTGACTTGCACCATCATTTAACTGGTTCACACCATCTGTAAGTGCTGGAATACTGTCAGCAAGTGTCTGTGTACCATTCTGGAGAGTAACTGTTCCGTCTGTAAGCTGGTCTGCTGCTGACTGAAGTTCATTCATCTTATCTTCAAGCTTAGCAAGTGAGAAATCATCTGTATCTATGTCATTAAGTGTGCTTGTTGTAGCAACTGACATAGACATATCAAGCTCGAAATCTTCTACATCTGCTGATATTTCAAAATATTCAGGAATATCCATATCAAGGCTTTCACCATCAAACTTAAGGTTTAAAGTATCCTTTAAACCTGGCATAGTCATACCAAGTGCAATGATATTATCGCCAACCTTACTTACCTTGCCATTAGTAACTTCTACATTGCTGAACTTATCTGTTGGAAGAAGAGTTCCTGTAATCATTGTAAATGGAACATAAGCTGTCTGTGACTTTCCATTAACTTTTATAGTCTTCTTCTCATTGTTAGTATAGTCATATCTGATAGTAACCTTACCACTCTTGCCAATCATATCTTCCGGTTTAGTTTCAACACCATTTAACTTGTAAGTAACCTTTATTGAAACAGGGGCAGTCTTATCAGATGTGCTCTGGTTAGTTGTTGTTTCACCCTTGGAATCCGTAACCTTTTCTGTTACAAGAACGTGATCCTGAGTTCCGTCTGCCTTATCAAATACATATACCATCTCGTCTCTTGTATTTGTCTTCAATGTACTTGTATTTGATATTGAAAGCTCGTTCTTAATAGCATTTGTTATAATATTCTCTGTATTAGAAGCAGCCTCACTGCTTATTGCAACCTCACTTCCTGTCTGATTATATGCTGTGCCAGTTCCACAGCCTGTAAGTGTTGAAGCAATAAGAACAACACTTAATAATACTGAACTATATTTAAATAAAGTCTTCTTAACCATAACTATTCCTCCATTTTCTTACTTCCTGATATATTCTTATATCTGTTACGAAATATGCATCTTTGACCCATTCATATATATTCCTGATTACATATCCTGATTCTTCTTAGGCTTAAATCCTATACTTGTATTGATAATGAGCTTATCACATAATACAAACAATGATGGAAGTATGAAGATAACTACGAACATACTTATAATTGCACCACGCGCCATAAGTGTACAAAGCGAACCAATCATATCAACTGAAGCTATGCATCCAACACCAAATGTTGCGGCAAAGAAACCAAGTGCACTAACAATAATTGATGGTATTGATGTTGAAAGAGCTATCTGAATTGCTTCCTTCTTAGCGTATCCCTGGCTTCTTTCCTTCTTATATCTTGTTGTCATAAGAATAGCATAATCGACTGTTGCACCAAGCTGGATAGTACCTATAACTACTGATGCAATAAATGGTATCTGTGTATGAGTAAAATATGGAATACCCATATTAACAAAGATAGCAAATTCGATTGCTGAAACAAGTATAATTGGAAGCGATATTGATTTAAGTACGAACAGGATAATAACAAATATAGCTACTATTGATACCGCACTGACTGTCTTAAAGTCCTTATCTGTTATAGTGATAAGATCCTTGGTACAAGGAGCTTCACCAACTACCATTGCCTTAGAATCGTAAGACTTTACAATATCATTTACCTTACTAATCTGATTGTTAATTTCATCTGATGCTATTTTGTAATCTGTAGCAATCATCATTATCTGATAATCTTCACCCTTAAGCTCTGATACTGTCTTAGCCGGTAAGAATTCCTGCGGAATACCAGACTTAAGTGCTGTGTCAAGTCCAAGTGCGAACTGTACACCGTCTACATCACCTAACTTATCAAGCATTTCGTTAGCTGTATCTGTAGACATACCAGAGTCAGCAAGTATCATATAGATTGAATTCATATCAAAGTTTTCTTCCAGCTTCTTGTTAGCCTGTGAGCAGGCAAGGTCATCTGGAAGTGTATCAGATAAATCATAATATACTGATGTATGATTCTGTCCATATATAGCAGGTCCTAATAGTACAACGAAGATAATTACAAATATCCATGAGTGATTTACTATAAATGTAGCAAGCTTATCGAAGTTTGGCATAATCTCACGATGCATTGTCTTCTCTAATGCCCTGTCAAATGTAAGTATCAGTGATGGAAGGATTGTTACACAACCAATAACACCAAATACAACACCCTTTGCCATAACGATACCAAGGTCAAGACCAAGTGTGAAGCTCATAAAGCAAAGTGCAATGAACCCTGCTACTGTTGTTATAGAAGAACCAACTACAGATGTAAGTGTATTACCAATGGCAACCGCCATCGCTTCCTTGTGGTCATCCGGATATATTTCCTTCATTTCCTTGTAGCTGTGCCATAAGAAGATCGAATAATCCAGTGTAACACCTAACTGAAGTACAGCCGCAAGAGCTTTAGTTATATATGAAACCTCACCTAATAAAATGTTAGAACCCAGGTTGTATACAATTGCCATTCCTATACTTATCATAAAAAATACTGGTACAAGAAATGAATCCATAAATATAGCAAGCACGATACATACAAGAACTACTGCTATAAGTACATAAAGTGGTGTCTCTTTCTCCGAAAGATTCTTAGTATCCGTAACTACTGCTGACATACCACTTATAAACGCCTGACCCTCTGTCTTCTCCCTTATCTGTGTGATAGCATTCATAGTATCATCACTTGAAGTTGTATTATCGAAGAATATTGCAAATAAAGTTGTATCTGTGCTGTCATTCTCGAAATACTTTCTGAATTTTGATGGAACAATCTCAGATGGAACATCTTCACCAACTATTCCTGTGTAAGAAATAACCTGTGCAACGTGGTCTACACTCTCTACCTTCTTAATAAGTCTGTCAGTAGACTTCGTATCCATATTCTGGACAACTACCATCGCGTATGCACCCTTATTGAAGTCATCCATAAGAATGTCCTGACCCTGCATAGTTTCTATCTCATTCGGAAGATAATACAGAATATCGTAATTAACTCTTGTATTAAAGTATCCGATTGCAGATGGAATAAGAAGCAGGAAACTCAGAATAAGAATTGGAATTCTGAGTTTAACAATTACTTTTCCAAACTTTTCCATAACTCGCCTCATTTCTACGTCTGCGACGTAATTTTACTTTGATTGGACTGATAACCTCTCAATAATTAATAACTCTCTTAATTAATTACATTTATTATCAATTCAATACATATGACCGTCATCTCTCAAATATGACTTCTGGTCATTTTCTTTGCAAGTGTTATTCTAGCACAAAATGACCGATAGTCAATACTCAAAATGACTAAAAGTCATTTTTTTATAGATTTTTTATCTTCAATATGGTAGAATATTAATTGACAGAATAACTAATATTAAAATTGAATTTGTTGACAAAATATTTGCATCTGATAAATGAAGTACATAATACGGAATTTATAACCGCATAAATAATATTATTTATGCCTACATTAGATTGGAGATTTTATGGGAAAACTTGAAAACAACAAACAACAGAAAAGGACTTCCCTCTTAGATACAGCTTTTAAGCTCTTTACAACGCAGGGTGTTTCCAAGACATCAATTGCCGAGATTTCTCAGAAAGCTGGAATTGCAAAGGGAACTTTTTATCTGTATTTCAAAGATAAATATGATATAAGAAATAAACTCATTTCTCACGAGGCAAGCAAGCTCTTTAAAAATGCAGTGAATGCATTAGAGCTTCATATAAAAGAACAGCAGATTAGTGACCATTCGTTTACAATTACATTTACCGAGGAGATTATATTTATTGCTGACAACATAATTAATGTGCTTAACACCAACCAGACACTTCTTACATTTATATCAAAGAACCTGTCGTGGGGAATATTTAAAGAGGCTCTTACAACCAATGTCGCTGATGACGACATTAATTTTAAAGATATATACTATGAAATGCTTGAAGACTCTGGTCTTAACCTCAACGAGCCTGAGATTATGCTGTTTATGATTGTCGAGCTTATAAGCTCAACCTGCTACAGCTCAATCCTTTACAAAGAACCAGCTGATATTGACAGGCTCAAGCCTTACCTTTATAAGACCATTAAGGCAATTATCAATGAACATACAATAGAAGATTAGAAGATAAGAAATCCCCTTCCTTACCAGAAATATCATCTGACAAAGAAGGGGATTTGTACCACTCCACCTATAATTTTAAAATTTACTCTTAAATTTATTTTAGCTAAGACTCTCTTTTAATCACTCTTTTATATAAGTTTTTAACATTTGTGTAACATTTTTTCTTTTAAGAACTAATTTCCCAGAAGCTTATTATATATATCCCTCTTAGATACGCCCCTGTCCCTGGCTGCTGCCTTCATAGCCTCTTTTTTATCAAGTCCCTGTGCTATATACATATCAACGTGTTCCTGCTCAGACATAGTAAGCCACTGTGCCTGTGCTTCCTCTTTAAGCTCATTTCTGTCTTTTCCAGCAATTACAAGAACATACTCGCCCCTTGGCTGGTTATTCTCATAATAACTGCACGCCTCTGCAAGCGTTGTAACCATACTATTCTCATAGCGTTTGGTAAGTTCCTTGCATATAGTAACTGCCCTGCTTCCTCCTAACACCTCAGAAAGCTCTTTAAGTGTCTTTAAAAGCCTATGTGGAGCTTCGTATATAATCATTGTTCTTGTTTCATCTTCAAGCTCTTTTAATATGTCTTTACGCTCATTCTTGTCCGCCGGAAGAAATGCTTCAAATGCAAAACGTCTTGTTGACTGTCCCGACATTGTAAGTGCCGTTATACACGCTGCCGCACCAGGAACTGATGATACCTTAATTCCTGATGCAAGTGCCTGCCTTACAAGCTCCTCTCCCGGGTCAGATATTCCAGGTGTTCCAGCATCAGTTATTACAGCGACTGACATTCCTTTAAGCATCTTCTCAACAAGCACCTTTGCCTTATCATACTTGTTATATTCATGATAGCTTGTCATCGGCGTATTAATCTCAAAATGATTAAGCAGCTTTATGCTGTTTCTCGTATCCTCCGCCGCAATAATATCAACTTCCTTTAATATCCTTAACACCCTGAACGTAATATCCTCAAGATTACCAATCGGAGTTGCACACAAATATAACTGCCCAACTCCGCTATTATTATGAAAGCCATTAAATTCTTCAAGTGCCTGCACACTATCATAATCAATATCTGTAATATTATCTTCCATACTGCTCCTCTCTTAAATTCATACTAATTGTACATTTTTAAAAGTTCTTCCGTGTAACTTCCATCGCTATTGTATACAATAAGTGGTTCTTCCACTATAAGCTGTGAACGTCCGCCCTTTACCGCCTCTATAAGCACCATATTAGCTGGCTTATCTATATGCGGATACACAAGCCTTATACGCTTTGGCTCAAGGTGGTTATTCTTCATAGAAGTAAATATATCTACAAGTCTTGATGGTCTGTGAACCATATACATATGTCCCTTAACCTTAAGGCACTTTGAAGCTTCCCTTACAACGTCCTCAAGACTGCATAGAAGCTCGTGTCTTGCGATTGCCTTGGCACTCTTAGGATTAACAATTCCGTGATTTTCATTCATATATGGTGGATTGCTTGTAACCACATTAAAAGAAGCCCCACCTAAAATATGTGAAGCTTCTTTAATATCACCTTTTACAATATTAACCTTGTCTGACAGACTATTAAGTTCAACATTTCTGACAGCAAGGTCATAACTGATATCCTGAATTTCCAAGCCTGTATACATACTGCCTGGATTTTTCGCCTGCATAAGAATTGGTATTACACCATTTCCAGTACCCATATCCAGCACCTTCTGGTTCTTTCCGGCCTTCGCAAATGTAGACAACAACACAGCATCCATTCCAAAACAAAACACATCTGTATTCTGGATTAGTCTGAGATTATCCCTGCATAAGTCATCAATTCTCTCATTGGCATTAATACCTGCATTAATCTTAACATCAGTCATCATTAATATGGGCTTTTCCTTCCTTTTTCTCAAGCTCTTCGAGTTCTTTTAACTCTTTATCATCTATATTCATTCTGTCGTTTCTTCTCTTAGGCTTAAATCTAAGCTCAGCAACAGGATACTCTCTTATCTCTTTCTCATCTCCATCAAGTGTGACAATTACCTTAACAAGCTGTCTTAACACATTAACGCTTGATACCTCACCCTTTAACTTCTCAGGTGTAGTAACATAATCTCCCACATTAGGAAGGTGGCTGTTAAGCTCCTCGTAAGTTTCCTGCTCATTCTTAAGACAGCACATAAGTCTTCCACACACACCCGATATCTTTGATGGATTAAGCGATAAATTCTGTTCCTTTGCCATCTTAATTGACACTGGTATGAACTCTGGCATATATGTTGCACAGCACAATGGTCTTCCACAAGAACCAATTCCGCCTAATATCTTAGTTTCATCTCTTACACCAATCTGACGAAGTTCAATTCTTGTCTTAAATACTGCTGCCAGATCCTTTACAAGCTCTCTGAAATCAATTCTTCCATCCGCTGTAAAGTAGAACAATACTTTATTATTGTCAAATGTATACTCAACCTTTATAAGCTTCATTTCAAGATTATGCTTCTTAATCTTCTCAAGACATATCTTATACGCTTCTTTTTCCTTTTCCCTGTTCTTAGCTTCCCTTTCATCATCATCAGGTGTCGATATTCTGATAATAGCCTTAAGCGGCTGTACAACTGCTGAATCCTCAACCTCTCTTTCACCAAGAACAACGTGGCCATACTCAATTCCTCTTGCTGTTTCAACAATAACGTGCTGACCAACCTCAACATTATACTGTCCCGGTGCAAAGAAATATATTTTGCCCCCCTGCCTTAATCTAACACCAACAACTTTAGTCATCTATTTTTAATCTCCAATCCTGCCAAATATTAATTCCTAACATCAGCCAATTATTCACTAACTGCCTACATATCCTCTTTCATAGCCATAATAAGAAGTTCTATGCATAAGTCAAAATTAACATTGGCCTTAAGTCTTACCTTTACTTTATCTATAGAATTAAGTATATCCTGAATTCCTTCGTATGACATAACCTCAGCCTGCGATTTGATAAGCGAAATCTCATCACTAAATATAAGGTAATTCGTATCATTGGTACTCTTAAACATAAGCACGTCCCTGAACCACATAGCCATAAGATCAAGATAATCGTCTATTGTAAGCTTGTAATTAGTCACATCTTTAACAACTGCCATTATGTCTGCCGCCGTCATATCCTTCACATTCTTGATAACGTGCATAACATCATTCTTTAAATGTGCGAATTCCGTACTTTCTATAATAGTCTTAGCACGTCCAATCTTACCCTGTGCAAAATCAGCCGCAAACTTACGTTCATATTCTGACACGTCATAGTTATCCTTAAGATAATCCATAACTACGCTTTCCTTTAATGGCTTTAAATCAAGAAGCACACATCTTGATATAATAGTCTGTAAGAAAATATCTGCGTTAGTCGTAAGAAATATAACAATACCATACGCTGGTGGCTCTTCTATAGTCTTAAGAAGTGCATTCTGTGCCTGCACTGTAAGCTTCTCAGCCTCATCTATAATGTATATCTTATAACGGCTTGAGTATGGTTTAATAAGCATATCTGATATTATCTGATCTCTTACATCATCTACACCTATACTTGCAGGCTTCTCGTGTCGTACCCATATTATATCAGGCTGATTGCCTGACTCTGTCTGTATACAGGAATGACATTTATTACAAGGCTTATTATCGCCTTCTGCCTCACACTGTAATGCTTTTGCAAATATCTTGGCAATCATCTTCTTTCCAGCACCAAGCCCTCCATTGATAATGTAAGCGTGTGATACCTTATCTAATTTAATTGCGTTCTGTAAATGCTCTTTAATTGTATCGTATCCATAAATATCTGAAAATGTGCTCATTATATACTCCAATCTTATGCTGATATATCAAGCAATAAACCCCTGATATCATCAATTCTTCCTACAATCTCAAGATGATTTTTCTCTTCTTTAACAAGTTCTCCTGCCAGCTCATCAAGATTCTTATCCACAAGTTTAACAATACCATATACTCTGTGTCTGCCTCGTCTATCAAGAAAGTTCTCTCTTGAGAACTTATGGGAACGGTTAACAACCTCGTTAAGAAATCCCTTAACAAGCTCCCTGTACTTTCGCATATCCTTAATATCCATATGCTTTGCAATCTTCTCACCCTGCTCAGTAATCTGTTCCATCATACTGCCAAGCTTTTCCTGAAGATCCTTTTCTTCTATATTACTAATAAGAGTAAACTTAAAACTACTGTCCGTACTCTCTGTATTCTTCACCTGCTGAACTGAAGATGATGTCTGTATATCATTAATCTTTATATCCATAACTTTACTCTCTTTCGTGTCCACCATCATATAATTGTATCATATAAATATCATTAATACAATTCAAGCCAACTCACCCTTACTGCATTTATAAAAGCTGCTGTTTAATTGCCTCTTTGATGTCCCTTATACAATCCTCTATTGTTCCATCGTTGCTAAATCTCTGATTAATTCCGGCTTCCTTAATCTTTTCCTCCGAGAAATCTTTACTGTCTGCAGTTTTGATATTTAATATTATAGCACGTAAAGTTGCTCTTTGGAAAGTTGCTGCAAGAAAACGCCTGCACATTTCCTCATACTGTGGTACTTCCTGCTTCTGTTCCCTGTTGATAGCTCTCATAAGCCTTATTCCATCATCGACTTCTATATATATCGGTAATATTGCTTCTTTTCCAAAGTATGCGCAAAATTTATTGTAAGCCTCAATAGTACCTATGACAATATACTTATCACCGCTTCCAAGCCTAATCTGACCATCATCAACTGTAAAATATTTCCATTCACCATATACCGTGTTATATGTCCTCATTTCTATTACTTTATCAGCCGCTTCAAGCTCCAATGCCTTCTCATTATCTACATAATAATACTCTACACCTTCTTTTTCTCCAGCTCTCATAGGTCTTGTTGTATACATAATAACAGTCTTAAGATTTAGCTCCTTATCACCAACTAAAGCCTTAAATATATTATCTTTACCACTTGAACTTTTTCCCATTAAAAATGCTATCTCAGGCATAACAAAGCTCCTTCTTTTACACCTACAACCTCCAGACCTGCCTCACCGGCCGCCTCAAGTATTGCAATAATCTTTCGTGTAATAACCTCTCCCGGACACAATATCGGTATTCCCGGTGGATATACATACACTGACTCTCCACTTATCTTACCATATATCTTCTCATTATTCATCTGAATTTCATCACAACCTGATAAATCCCGCCTGTTAAATGCTTCCGCAATCGTTAAAGTCTGCTCATCCCTGAAATCAGCAATATTTACCTTATTACCATTATCCTCATCATTAATTAAAATCTTATCTTTACTTCTATTATTATATTTACTCCTACTCTCATCTATCTCCTTTAATGCCGCAAGAACTCTATTATCTAATTCTTCGTCTATCTCTTTTAATGCCGCAAGAAATCTATCATAATACTCCTGCGAGTCAAATATTGATGTCATTGCTATTACATATTTTATAGATGACATTTCAAGCTGGATTTTATATTTATAAAATAGAGTGTCATATAACCATTTTGCATCTTTATATCCTAATACAAGCTTTGATATGTCGTCTGTATTTATTAACCTGATGTGCTTTAATTCTGACAATCCATTTCTTAAAATAGTGAGCTTATCAACATATTCAGCAAATAATTTATCACCGTCATTCTTAACAATGCTTAAGCTTCTTGCTATGGAAGACATTAATATATACGATGGGCTTGTCGACTGGTATATATTCCAATACCTTCTTATGCGTTCTACATCAACTATTCCATAATTAATATGCATAATCGCTGTCTGTGTAAGCGATGGGAGTGTCTTATGCACACTGTTAATTACTACATCAGCCCCACTCTTAACTGCTGACTGAGGAAAGCTTTCTGAGAAATTAAAATGTGCACCATGAGCCTCATCAACAATCAATGGAATATTATATTGATGAAGATACTCTGCTATTGATTTAATATCAGATACATTTCCCTCATAAGTTGGTGATGTAAGTATCACGGCTTTAATATCATTTCTGTCATGGTCTGAGCTGTATTTATCCACAATGAACTTAATTTCTTTTAATGTTATCCCCTTATAATACCCATATTCCTCATCATATTCTGGATAAATATACACAGGATTCAGTTCATTGAGGATAACTGCATTATACACTGATATATGACAGTTTCTTGCCATTATAACAACATCATTTTTATGGGTAACTCCGCATATTGCCGACATATTACCTGCAGTACTTCCATTTACCAGATACCAGCTCTCATCAGCTCCATAAAGCTCCGCCGCCTCATCAAACGCATCTTTAATAATAGTTTCGGCATTGTGCATATTATCAAAACCATTAATCTCCGTTATATCTTTCTCATATGGATTTCCCATATCACCCATATATAACTCAATTAATTCTTTATTTCTCTTAGCCCCCGGCATATGCATAGGTACTATATTTTCATCTTTATATTTATCTAACTTAGACAATATATCATTATATTTAACATTCGGTTTAATGTCTGAATTTTTATTTGTAGTTCCTGCATTGCCATTCAATAATATATCTTCATATTTAATATCCTTATTTGTAGTTCCTGTTTTATCCGATTTTCCTGTTTTATCTAAATTCATCTTTATACTCTTATCTTCATTCCAATTCATTGTTACACTCTCATCTTTTATTTACTGTTATTTATTATTGGGATACAAAAAAACCATAGATACTACATAACGTAATACCTATGGTATAAATAAGTGCCTAGAACCGGAATCGAACCAGTGACACGAGGATTTTCAGTCCTCTGCT
>ERZ791925.561-NODE-561-length-24143-cov-3.615244_pt1 | contig 24143 bp, 13 predicted proteins | sample MGYA00510132_ERZ791925 | MGnify/ENA primary metagenome ERZ791925 (study PRJEB30046, sample SAMN00792075) | human gut metagenome | study: EMG produced TPA metagenomics assembly of the A metagenome-wide association study of gut microbiota in type 2...
AGGTTACATTCGTAACCGTTTATAACAGTGATTATAAGGCTGAAATGTATTTCACTTATAATCAACTGAATAAATCTCGTTTTCTTTATAAAAAAGTTATAATCATGGATAAGACCAGTAATATATCCACGCTCACAACCATCGGGATAGACCGACAGACGGGAAAACTAATAGATAAACTCTGCAAACGCTATTCGCTGAAAAAAGGTGAAATAGTCCGATTGGCATTTGCTTATATTGATAAAGCGTGTATCAACCCATCAGAAGCACCGGAATCCGTAAAATCGGAACTGGCGAAAATAAATAAGAGACAGGATGATATTATCCGCTTCATCCGACACTACGAGGAAGAACAACTAAATCCCATGATACGAACCGCCAATTCTATTGCAGTTCGGTTTGATGGTATTGGCAAGGCATTAGAAACGCTTATTCTCTCACAGATGGAATCCAGTCAGGGGAAACAAACAGCCGTACTGCAAAAAGTAAGTGAACAGTTCGGCAAGCACGCTGATGTAATCAACCAGCAGGGAAAGCAACTTACCGCCCTATATCAGATACACCAACGAGATTATAAAAAGTTACTTCAACTGATACAACTTTATTCTGAACTCTCCGCTTGCGGTGTGATGGATAGCAAACGGAAAGAGAGCCTAAAAGCGGAAATCATCAATTTGATAAATACATAGAGCCATGCACATAGATTTTGCCCCATCATCGGGCGGAACATACAACAATGCCGGAAGTAGCAGACAACTAACCTCATACATGGAACATGAGGATTTGGAACGGATGGAAAAGGGTATCTATACCGATGGCTTTTTCAACCTGACGGATGATAATATCTACAAATCAAAGGTTATTAAGGATATAGATAGCAATATCGGGCAACTCTTGAAAACGGATGCTAAGTTTTTTGCTATCCATGTCAGCCCATCGGAAAAGGAACTTCGGGCAATGGGGAATACTGAACAGGAGAAAGCCGAAGCGATGAAACGCTATATCAAGGAAGTATTCATTCCCGAATACGCCAAGAATTTCAACAAGGAACTATCCGCTTCGGATATAAAGTTTTACGGTAAGATTCATTTTGACCGTAGCCGTTCCAACAATGAACTGAATATGCACTGTCATTTGATTGTGAGCCGGAAAGACCAAACTAACAAAAAGAAGCTATCACCGCTTACTAATCACAAAAATACCAAGAACGGAGTAATAATAGGTGGTTTTGACCGTGTGAACCTATTCCAACAGGCAGAACAGGGTTTTGATAAGCTATTCAATTATCAGCGACAGCATGCAGAATCATTTGATTATCACAATATGATGAGAAAAAACTCTATATATGAACAACTTAAACAACAGGAACAAGATTTACAATCCGATGAAGAAAAAGCAGAAATCATCCAAGATGGTAATCAAGAAAACTTGTTTTCTTTCGATATAGAAAATAAGAAAGCAGGTAATCAAGTCTTTAAAACACCAAACAATACCACGGTTAGGCAGGAGAATTATACTTCTATTAAACTATTTTCCAATCAAACGTAAACTTTGATTTTTTTGTAAATCCCATCATCGTTTTTGAATTGTATATTGAGAAATTCGTAAAAAATATTGGCTGTATGCTTTTTTATGTGTATTTTTGTATATAACATTTTAAAAATAAAAAAATATGGAGACTGAATTTAAGGCTGGTGTAAGGAATGGTTGTAGCTTAGATATGTTTTCAGTAGAAGAAAAAGAAATAATCAAATTTTTATCTTCCAAAGACTGGTTCATTACTAGGACTGAAAATGTTCAAATAGCACAAAGTTCATACAAACTTTTGTTAATGAAGCCATCTCCTTCCATCACTAATGCGTTTAATTTACATCGTGAAATTGTCGTAGCATTTAGTCCTTATGATTCTTTCGAGCCACGTTCTATTGATGCCATAGAATATTTAAATATTCAGGAGTTGCGTCTAGAAGAAATATGTAGTGTCCTTATTAGTAAGGATAATGATGTTGAGCAAAAGGTGAGTACTATTCTTAAATCGAATCAAGAAGCACGCGTAATTATTCCTTTTTCTTACTCCGAAATTATTAAAAATATTAAAAACAAAGATTATCTAAGTAATAAATTTAGAAAAAATTTTTATTCTAGGGATCTTTTTGCAATACAAGATCCTCTCAAAAAAGATTTGTATTTTTTCGGAAGAACAGAGCTTATACATTCTATTATAAACAAACATCTTAGTGGAGAAAATGCTGGAATTTTCGGATTACGTAAGACAGGGAAAACTTCAATACTTTATGGAGTAGAGCGGGCATTAGAAAGAAAAAAGTCTATAAGTGTTTTTATTGACTGTCAAACATTGCATTTAAAACCTTGGAATATTGCATTGATGCATATAATACAGAGTATACAGCAAAAGTGTTCTTTAAAGAAAGCAGATTTGAAACTTCTGGATAATTATGATAAAGAACATTTTGTTGCTGATTATTTTTATGATGATATATTGACAGCATATAATAAAAGTGGAAAGAAAAGTATATTGCTTATATTCGATGAAGTTGAGAATATTACTTTTGATACTTCTTTATCTGAGAGTTGGAAATCCGGGAATGATTTTATAAAATTTTGGCAAATAGTTCGAAGCACGTACCAAAAATATAGAGAAAAAAACATCTTTACTTATTTAGTTACAGGAACAAATCCTAGATGTATTGAAAAACCTACAATAAATAAAGTGGATAATCCTATTTTTGCACAATTTCCCCCAATGTATATTCCTGCCTTTGATATTTCTCAAACAAAAGAAATGCTTGATAAATTGGGAGGATATATGGGATTAAAATTTAATGATATAGCTGGGGCGAAATTGGTTGAAGATTTTGGAGGTCATCCTCTTCTGATGCGACAAATGTGTAGTTTTATTCATCGCTCTATAGATGATGATCGTCCTTGTACAATTAATAAGACTAGATATGAAAAATTGAAAGACAAATTCTATTCAGATGAAAATGGTTTTTTGAAATATGCTCAAATGGTATTAGAAGTATTGGATAATTGGTATAATGATGAATTTCAAATGCTAACTTGGTTGTCTATTGGAGAAATAGATACATTCAATGGTTTGTCTGAATTATCTCCAGAATATATTACACATTTATTGAATTATGGAATAATTGAAAAATCCGACGAAGAATACAGTTTCAAAATAGAAGCGTTAAAATTATACTTATCAAATAAGAATAAATACAAAAAAATCAACTTATCAACGAGCGAAAAACAATCTGAAATTAGTACCAGAAGGAATAATTTAGAGCCTAAAATTAGGAAAATTGTTCGTTCTCAACTTCTAGCTTTTCTGGGTGAAAATGAAGCCAAAAAGAAAATAATAAATGAATTATATGGCAGTAAAAAAGTAAATGAATATATGTCTCATAATTATTCTGATTTTTTTGAACCAAATAAGCATAATATATATTTAAAAAATCTTTTTGAACTAATTCGTAAAAACTGGGATTGTTTTAAATTTATCTTTGATACTAATGTTGAGATATTTGAAGCGAAATCGATACTTATAAATTATTATCGAAAAGGTGATGCACATGCTTCTAAAATTAGTGATTCAGATTTTCAATCATTTAGAGGAGCAATGGAATGGATGGAAGAAAAAATATTAAATTTTCTTTCGTGATATTTATGTCAGTTTTATCTACTTAAATATATAATAACGTTTTCCGTATTCATTTTTGTTTATCAAGAAATTTCTTTGTTTTTCAGAATTATATTCTTTTATTTTAAATATTTGTTGTAAGTTGCTATGTTGCATTTGAGGTAAGTGAATTGTCAGTCATGACATGCTTTTAAAATAAAAAACTAAATTGCAAATGCTTAATCTGAGAAAATCTTTTTGCTTTTATCAGATTAAGCATTACTTTTGTGGTAAGTTATTGAAATGATGTAATCTTAAGAATTTTAAAGTAGATAGCACGTTGCTAAACCATTACCCTTTTCAAAATCATATCATATAACCATTTGTTATTCAGATATATAATTTGCAAATATACAGTAGTGGCATAATAATAAAGTAAAGAGAAAATTCTTATCTTTGCCCTTAGTATTCTCCATGAGCAAACTACCACAAAAGCACGTAGCAGATCAGTGAGCTAAATCATGGAATATGCTTGAAGCAAAAAATATAAAGTTTTATCTATCAGCGTGGTAACTCTAATAGGAGAATCCCAGGCGATATTGAAACAAAGAGATATTTGAAAAAAGAATCGTTCTTATAGCGAGCAAAACGATAAAACATAATCGTGTGCTAAATCATGTGGATTTCCAAATGGAAGAAACTATAAAACGGTGATAATCAACAGAGAGAAGATAAAAGTTCTCTTGCTGGTGGCACCACTTCAAAATAAAAAACGTTGTGAATCATCTTTCGCAACGTTTTTTATTTATCTCCACAAACTATATTAGTAACCTTTTTATGGTTCAAACTAGTACTTCAACAAAGTAGAAAATCCCGTAATAACCGAACTGAACTAAAGACATAACCGGAATTATATTTTTCTAACTGCTCACAGTCTGTCGATGCAGCCCATGCCGCTGACAAACACTGTATCTTTACGGAATTGCATGCCTCAATATCAGAAACCGCATCTCCTACATATATCATTTCATTCGACTTAAAGCCATAATATAATGATATGGCCTTCATTGCTTCTGATTTTCTGTTCTTTTCAGAAGAGCCGGTTTCTATTCGGTCAAAACACCCATCCATACCAAATTGTTTCAATGTAATATCACAACTTCTTATACCTTTTCCCGTAATAAGAACTACTATTACATTTCTTTCATGTAATTGCCCGATCAATGTTTTCATCCCTTCAAATGGCTTGGGACATAAAATGGCATGCATTTCTTCATAAATTACATAGAAATCATTTAATGCCTTCTCCCGACTATCACCGGAAACCACTTGATTGATCATACCTTCTTCATTTAATCCGAAGGTCCGCGCTATCTCGTCATCTGATAATTCATGATCTACATAAGGAGTAGTCGCCTCTCTGAATGCTGCTAAACATAGCGGAATAGTATCTCCTATCGTACCATCCAGATCAAAAGCTACCAGCCGGATCATAATTTTCAGATTTATTGATTTGACGAATCACCCTACATGGGTTTCCAACAGCCAGACTGTTTGCAGGAACATTTGTGGTAACAACACTTCCGGCACCAATAACACTTCCCTTACCAATAGTAACCCCGGGCAATATAATAACTCCACCACCGATCCAGCAACCATCTTCAACAGTGACTGGAAGGGCAAATGTATGACGGACATATCGAACTCCCTCCGGTGCCTCAACAGGTGTTAACCGTTCATTCAAATCAATGGGATGCGTTGCCGTATAAATCTGGACATTAGGAGCAATCAGTACATTATTACCAACTGTAATCTTATTGCAATCGACAAACACACAGCCTATATTTACCGTAACATTATCACCAATATGAATATTACATCCATAATCGCAGAGAAAAGAATGTCCTACGGAAACCTCTGTTCCGATACTACCGAACATTTCTTTCAGAATCGCATATTTTTCTTCTTTTTGTTCATAAGACAGTGAATTGTATCTCATCAACAAACGGTGAGTTTTTCCTTTTAGTTCTAGAAAAACCGGAGCATGGCAATCATACCATTCACCAGCCAAGCATTTCTCCATCTCTGTTTTCATTCGTTCCCTCCCATGCGGATTTATAAGAAAGTAACAATTTCATCCTTGTCCTTTCGGGTAGTAAAGTGATCAGGTTGCTCTTGGATATATCCCAATGATACAATAGCTACCGGATATCTTTCGGACGACAGCCCGAAATTAGCTTTAAACAATTCCGGATCAAAGTTGCACACCCAACAACTTCCCAGCCCTATTTCGGCTGCGGCTAAACAGATATGCTCTGTAGCAATAGCAGCATCGATATCCGCATGATTTTTGTTATCGGATTTACGTACCCATGCTATCGATTTATCGGCACAAACAACAATGTATACCGGTGCCCGTGCGAACCATTCTCTATTATAACATTGCCGTAAATTCTGTTTTTGTTCTTCACTGACTACCACCATGAAATGCCAAGGCTGATAATTAACTGCAGAAGGAGCTAAACGGGCACATTCAATGATATAGTCGATTTTATCCTGTTCGACCCTGTCTGACTTATAATTTCTCACCGAGAAACGTTTTTTTGTAAGTTCTAAAAAGTTCATATCCTATCAATTTTTTATATTTAAAGCAAAGTTATACCATTTCCAGATCTATTATTATGTATTACTTTTCGTTATATCGGTAAAATTACGTTTTTTAGACTATATTTGTCTTATGAAAAGAGAAAACTTACATCAACCGTTTGAGATTAGTTTCAGTGAGTTTGACGAGTCAATGCTAAAAGAACACGACCATACTTTTTTTGAGTTGGTCTACATCTTATCGGGTACAGGTATCCAATGGATTAACAATAATAAATTTTCTTATCACGACGGACACCTATTTATGATAACTCCCGGAGACTCACATTCATTTGAAATACATTCCACTACTAAGTTTATCAATATTAAGTTCAATGATATCTACATTCATTCCGCTGTTTTCGGTACAGAAAACATAAAACGATTAGAATTTATCTTACAGCATGCCAACCACCAACCTGGCTGTATTTTACGAAATCGAACAGACAAACTACTCGTAAAACCTATGATTGAAGCCATCATCAGGGAATACGTCAATAGAAACTTATATAGCAAAGAAATCATAACGCAACTGATAAACACCATAATAATAGTCGTTGCACGCAATATCGCCATGTTTCTGCCTGAACAAGTAAATGAATGCTCCGAAGAGAAATCACTCGGTATACTGCAATATATCCAGACCTACATTTATCAATCCGAGAAAATCAAAACGAAAGCTATCAGTCAACATTTCGGCATTTCAGAGAATTATTTGGGACGTTACTTTAAAAAACACACAAACGAAACAATGCAACAGTACATACTGAATTATAAACTGAAACTGGTAGAAAACAGATTATTGCATAGTGAAATGAGAATCAGTGAGATTGTAGCAGAATTAGGCTTCACCGATGAAAGCCATTTAAATAAACTATTTAAAAAATACAGAGGTTGCAGCCCCACAAATTTCAGAAAGAATAATGCAGTATAGCCCCAATAATAAGTTATACAAGTTTCAGACGCCCTATTCGTCTGATATGCCCGATATCTTCTCCTTCTTTACATTTTCCTTTTGTTGCTCTCTATACTGTCGCGGAGGCATGCCATACCTTTTCGAGAACAGTTTATAGAATGTTCCGCGGTTGTTGAATCCGGTCTGATCCATAATCTCTTCAATAGTAAGATTCTTGGCTATTAACAGTCGTTCTGCCATTGTTAGACGGTATCCCTTAATGATATCAGCAGGAGACTGTTCGGTTATCGGTTTTAGTTTCCGGTAGAACTGGCGGGTACTATACCCCATCTCACTACTTAGCAATTCCACTTGTAAATCGGGATTTGCAATATTCTTCTCTATAATCTCGAGCATTTTATCCAGGAACTCCTGATCTTCTTTATGTATACAATTACCATGTTCCATAGTGAAGGAACTGAAAATAGAGCTATAATATTCTTTCAAGTCTGCCTCCCGTTTGATGAGACGATAAACGATTTTCTCCAGATACTTCACGTTAAAAGGTTTGGTAACATAGGCTTCTGCTCCTGACTCGATGCCCTTTACCTGATCGTCTTCGTGATGTAGGGCGGAAAGGAGGATCAGTGGAATATGACTCCATAATTTGTGTTGCTTTATCTTCTGAGCAAACGATAGTCCATCGATACCGGGCATCATGACGTCTGAAATAATTAAGTCGGGTTGCTTCTGCTCCAGACTGCTCAATGCATCTTTCGCATTATCAAAAGAGCACACATTGTATTTGTCTGCAAAAAGTTCTGAAACGAACCATAACATGGAATTATCATCATCAATAACCATGATGGTCCGTTTACCCGTATCAAACTCTATGGCAGTCTTTTCTAAAACAATAGGTTCCTCCGTAGCCGTATGTAATAGTCCGGTTTCATAAGTAGTTTGTGTAGTGTCCCGTTCAGTTATGGGAAGATTGGGCAAGGTAACGGTGAATGTTGTCATTTCATAGAGAACACTATTTACGCTGATTTCCCCATTCAACTGCGTAATCATGCTCTTACAAATAGCTAATCCAAGTCCTGTCCGAGAATTCTTACCGTTCATCTCAACAGAATCCAATATTTTATAACGATCGAATATTTTGGATAAATTTTCTTTGGCTATCCCTTTTCCAGAATTGGATATACAAAAAATTAACGACTGGTTTTCCACTTTCAACTCTATTGTGATAATTCCTTTGTCGGGCGTGTACTTAAAAGCGTTGGATATTAAATTGCTGACAATCTTATTAAAGCAACTGATATCCGTATTCCATTCAATGTCCGGAGAAATATGTAACTGATAATTCATTTCTTTATTTTCAGCCAGTTCTTCGAAAGATTCCGCTATGCTTCTAACTTTTTCCGACACGGATAACTGTTGAATAGAAAGTACTTTATTGCCGGTTTCCAATCTGCGAAATTCAAGTAACTCTAAAATCAGATTATTCAGTTTTTCAGTATTTTGTTGTATCATCTTTGCATACTTCTGAGTGTATGCGTCAATCTCCGGATTGGCAAGTATCTTCTCACAAGGACCATAAATCAAGGTCAGTGGCGTACAGAATTCATGAGTGATATTAGTGAAAAAACGCAATTTTGATTCGTAGATTTCTTCTTTCTTCTCCCGGTTCATCTTGTCCAACATACGGTGTTGTTTGCGACGGTATATATAAATGAGCCTATATATCCCTGCAGTGCACAACAGTGCAAATAGAATGAAATATACCATATAGGCCAGCGGACTGAGATACCACGGCGGAGTGATACGGATAATGACGGATTGTGTTTGGCTTTCTTGCCCGTTTATATTGTTTTTGTATTTTACTAATAAAGAATATTCACCCGGAGCAAGATTAGAGAAAATAGCGCTGGTGGATGTTCCGTTTTCTATCCATTGGTTGCTCATTTCTTCAAGCTTATAATAAAAAGAATAGTTGTTGCCATTGATGTAATCAATAGCCATAAAATTTAGCTGAAAGAAGTTTTGACTGTAATCCAGTTGAAGGATTGTTTTACCCTCCTTTTCATAAAGAAACTTATGAATATTGTGTTCTTTGCCAAAGATAGACAGTCCTTTCAGGGTGATTTGCGGCATATACTCTTCGGTGATACAGTCATTTGTCTGAATGGAAATAAAACCATTTGTACCTCCAAAAAACAGTGTTTCCGAAACGACATCTTTATAGAAAGCACCATCACTGAACTCGGTGATTTCCAATCCATTTCCACTGTTATAGGTTTGCCCTGTACGAGTCTCGGGGTTGAAACGTATCAATCCCTGGTTGGTACTCAACCAAAGATCGCCTTGGTGGTCCTCTAAAACTCCGTGTACAGTATTATTTAAAAATAAGTCCGCTTTCGTATATAAGGAATCATTTTGTTCAAGATGCAACAACCCCGAGCTAGTTCCTAACCAATAACCTTTTGCGTTTTTGTAAATAGCAAAAATGTCGTTAGCTGTCTGACTGCTTACAATACTGTCAAAACGATGCGGAATCATTTCCCCTGTCTCTACATTCATGCGATATGCACCGCAACCACGATTGCCAAACCAAAGTATGGAGTCGTTTTCCTGATAAGAAGTAAAGAAATAGTTCGAAGCCATACGCCCGTTATCAATAACAGTACGGGAAGCAGATTTTACAGTAGGAGTAGCAGTAGAAGCATCAAAGATAACTTTTACAATGCCTTCACCTACCGTAGATACCCATAAGGTCGTATCATTCGGTTGTTTTATAGAATGCACATACTTCACTTTTTCTCCATTGGCAATGATAGGCAGTTCTTTTAATTGCCTGCTTAAGTACGAATAATAATTAATTCCATTTTCGGTTCCGATCCACAATTTATCTTTGTATCCGGGAGCAAAACAATAGACGGAATTATCTGCCAGCGCACTATTATATGGTGTAATCCGATCAGACGACATAGGCATACTGTTATCCGGAGTATACTTTTTAATGCGGAGTATCCCACTTCCTTTGGTTCCTATCCAAAGCGTTTGCTCCTGATCGTAGTAAAGAGCCCTAACCGGATTACTTATTTGATATACAGGAGTGTCTAAAAGAGTATTGGTAATAGAAAAGGTGTCATTATAATACATGTATACACCTTGTCCGTCTGTTCCTATCCATACAATATCTTGAAATTTATCTTTCATCAGACAGAAAATACCGGAATGTATTTCTGTTTTCTGTATCTGATATTTCATCTTTTGAGAGGACATATATTTTAGAACAATGAGACCACTGTTTTTGAAACCGATGTAGTAATCGTTTTTTTGCTTGATGATGGAAGATACTTCCCCATGCACTTCAATTTGACTTCTTAGATCAGCTATATAGTATGCTTGCCGGTTATTAAAATCATATTCGTAAAGAGCGTAGGTTTCGTCAATAAAGTAAGCCATATCTTTCTCGGCAAAGGCATGGTATAATTTACACGAATGCGTAAAAAGATTCTTACGGGTTAATGTCAGCCCCTGTTTTGTATTCTCAATACGATAACTTTGAGTCTCTTCATTGGAGGTAAATATCCATAAAATATCGTTTGAATCTACAGTCATAGAGAGTACATGGCTAAATTCAAGATTGGGAATTTCCAATCTATTGAAAGATTGTGCTTCTCGCTGATAATAATAAAGATAGCCATCATCTTTCAGAATAAAAAGCATGTCATCCTTATTGTTAGCCATAAAGTATTGCCCTTTGAATTCAGTGAAACTCTGACTGGTCTGTTGCTTGGTATCTAAGCGATTCAATCCATAATTAGTCTGCACCCATAATATATCCTTCTCCGATTCGATGATTTGATTTATCAAGTTTCCGGAAAGTAAGGTTTTGGAAGAGTTTATTGGGGTATACAAATGTATGTCGGTTCCATCAAAGATATTCATGCCATCGCAAGAGCCGATCCAAATGATGCCCCGATCATCCTGATAAAGAGAGAGAATAGCACTATTTGAAAGACCATCTCTATTGGAAAATTGTCTCAAACTGTATGCATGAACCTCCAAAGGCAGGCAAAATAGTAAGCAAAGAAAATACAGTAGTGACAAGTATGTTCGATAAATGTATTTCATGTTAGATATAATGCATTAGTGGGTTCACAAAGATAATACATGCCGGACAAATAATTCTCAAGTGCATGATAAATGTTTTCTCCCGAAGAGATTGCCATTTCTATCAAAATAGTATCCGAATCCGGACTTGCTCCACAACTTCTCCCTGCAAAGCAATATGAAAGGAGAGAAATGATGCAACCAGTCCGTATTGGATAAAGATCGAGATAGGATTATCACTCAATGACAGAGGCAAATCCTCCGTTACGTGCCAGACGCACTATTATTTTATCTCCTTTTTTAAGAGTATATTCTTTTTTTCTGTAATCCATAGCTTGTCGGTTAGCATTAACCCCATCCTCAAAAGAAGTCATCCGATAAGATTGTCCTTCTTTCAGGAAGTCAAAATCCAATTCAAAGGTTCTCTCTTGCTGTCGGTTGTTAGTCATGCCACCGATATACCACTTATTTCCTTTACGTTTTGCCACAATCACATATTCCCCAACCTTAGCTTTCAAAGCAATGGTTTCATCCCATGTCTGCGGGACTTGAGTAATATATCGGGTACATTCGTCATTGCGATAGTAAAGTGTAGGATTGTCCGCCATCATCTGCAACCCACTTTCGAAAATAACAAATAAAGCCATTTGGTAAGCTCGTGTACCTATACTGGCTGAATTAGGACGTTCGGAACAATAAATTTCCGGTTGCATACTAAGCATGGCACCCGGCGTATAGTCCATTGCACCAACCGCATTTCTCATAAAAGGCAGATATATGCTGTTGTCCGGTCGACATCCACCCATTTGTTCCATTCCTCTTACGCCCTCATAAGACAATACATTCGGATACTTATATTCCAATCCGGCAGGCTTAAATGCCCCATGAAAATCGACAAACAGATGGTGCTTGGCAGCCTCTCGGGCTACTCTTTCATAATAATTCACCATCCACTGGTCACTTCTGTCCATGAAGTCGATTTTGACTCCCTTCACACCCCATTTCTCGAAAGTCTCAAACAGCCCGAAATTGTTTTCTACAGTGAGCCATGTCAACCAAAGCACAATGCCTACATTTTTTTCTTTGCCATAACGAATGAGTTCATGCACATCTACCGCAGGATTTGGTGTATAGGGATCACGGGTACTCATAGCCCAGCCCTCGTCCATAATAATATATGGTATACCATAATTAGCAGCAAAATCAATAAAATATTTGTAAGTATCGAGATTGCATCCTGCTACAAAATTAACATCCGGTCCGTAGGGAGTAGCACCGTTCCACCATTCCCAGCTTGCCAATCCGGGCTTAATCCAGGAAGTATCTTCCAATATGTTCTTTTCGGCCAATCTATAAGACATCGTATTCTCAATGAGTTGGCTATCTTCTGTACTAATGACAAAATAGCGCCAAGGGAAATTACGCTTTCCACTGGTTTGTGCTATATAGTCGGCTTCTTTCAGTATTTTGACACTCCGATCACCGTCTTCTCCAAATTCAAGAGGTACTTTGGGAAATACAGAAACCATACCATTGCTGCCATTACTTTTCAGAAAAACAGCCGGATAATCGGTTAGTGATGTTTCACTGATTAATATCTTACTTCCTTTTTGAGTATCAATCAGAATTGGCAATAAAGCCATTGAGGCAGATGATTTCCATTCTTTGCTATACAAATGGGTATATTCTTCTTCATAAGCCGTTTTAAAACTTCCGGACTGTTGCATGTGTAGCAAATAATTATCAGGGAAGTTCACTTGGAGGGTCTCATTCTTCACATTGATCATTCCTTTTTTATTGGTTATAAAACGGTAGGCAATTCCGTCATTGAAGGCACGAAACTCTACGGAATAACCTCCTTTGAAGTCTAGAAGAAGTTGGTTGTACCGATTACTTACAGACGAAAATTTCAATGGAATAACAGGCTTTAAAGACTCGTCTATATTCTTATGGCTTACTTTAGTCATTTTAGGATTCGTTCCCAATTCCTGGTCACCGATTTCCATTGCAAGGTGACACTGCTTTAACAATGTCTCATTCCGGCAAATGACATCGTAGTAGATTTTATCTGAAAGATTCACTGAAATCTGAATATTCCCATCCGGCGAAGCCAGCTTGTGTATGTTCTGTCCCTGAACATACAAAGAAATACTGAAAATTAATAGCAGCAGTAATTGTTTTTTCATACTAAATGATGTGTTTTAAAGTTTTATTGTTTGCAAAATTAGCACATAAATAGAACATTCTGTTCTGCATTTGTGACATATATGTATTCATTTATGTCATTATGGGTTCTATATACTTTAATGTCATGTATTGGGGTGCGTTTTTAAGTATAGATTTCTATCTTTGTACAAATGAATAAAACTAAAATAATGTGTATATCAAAGTAAAAACGAAAGGGTATGAAAAACAAATGTATGCTAGTTGTAATTTTACTGATCTTGTCAGGTACAGCATTTGCAAAAATAGTGCTGCCACCTATTTTCTCTGATAATATGGTGTTGCAGCAACAAACCAATGCCCCCATTTGGGGTGAAGCGCAGCCTATGAAAACTGTAAAAGTAACCACCTCATGGGATGGGAAGACGTATGCGGTTCAGGCTGATAAAGCAGGAAAATGGAAAGTAACTGTTCACACGCCTGTTGCCGGAGGACCATACGAGATTGCCTTGACAGATGGTAAGAAAGTAAATTTAAAAAATGTGATGATTGGCGAAGTATGGATATGTTCGGGACAATCGAATATGGAAATGCCATTAGGGGGATGGGGAAAGATTACAAATTACCAGAAAGAAATTGCAGAAGCCGGACACTCTAATATACGACTCCTGCAAATAGAACAAATCAACAGTACCCAACCGGAAACGAATATAAAAGTCCGCAATGACAGTTGGCAGGTTTGTTCACCGATAACCATCCCTGAGTTTTCTGCTACAGCTTATTTCTTTGGCAGAGAAATCTCAGAGAAACAAAATGTTCCGGTTGGCTTGATACATACTTCTTGGGGAGGCACAAACGTTGAATCCTGGATAAGTGGAGAAGTCTTGAAGGAGATGCCGGAATTTGTGAAAACAGTAGAGTCCATTCAGAAGATGCCGGGTGATAAGAAAATACTCAAAGCAGAATATTTAAAGGAGCTCACTGCCTGGAATAACCGTGTGGACGAAGGTTTTGCTGAAGGAAAACCGGTGAGAGCTGCTGCATCATTAGATGACAAAGATTGGGAAAGTATGAATTTCCCGGGTGAAGTGGGTCCACAATTGGCCGGCTTTGATGGAGTTATGTGGGTTAGAAAAGAAATCGAAATTCCCGCTAGTTGGGCAGGTAAAGATATACAACTATCCCTAGGGGCTATTGATGATAATGATATTACTTATTGGAATGGAATAGAAATAGGCCGTACAGATGGGCCGACTCTTCAACGCAAATACATCATTCCGGAAAAAATGGTAAAGGCTGGAAAAGCAATATTAGCCATTCGAGTCTTGGATACAGGTGGTAACTGTGGCATTTGGGGAGACCTTTATCTTCGCTCTACAAATGATGAACAGATTAGTCTGTCCGGTGATTGGAAATATCAAGTTGCTGCGGATACTCATAAGGTAGGGGCACTTCCGGTAGACAGATCCGTAGATCCCAATTTACCGACTTCCCTTTATAATGCAATGATTCATCCACTGATATCTTATGGTATTCGAGGAGCAATTTGGTATCAGGGTGAGAATAATTCTTCCAGAGCCTATCAGTATCGGGAACTTTTCCCATTGGTAATAGAGAATTGGCGCCGGGATTGGAAACAGGATTTTCCATTCTATTTTGTGCAACTGGCCAATTTTATGCATGAAGTTTCCCAACCGGCAGAATCAGAGTGGGCAGAGCTTCGTGAAGCACAAATGCGTGCATTGGCAGTAGGCAATACCGGTATGGCTGTAATAATAGACAGAGGTGACGCCAACGACATTCACCCTAAAGATAAACAAACCGTAGGACATCGACTGGCTTTGATTGCCCGTGCCAAAACATATGGGGAAAAACTACCTTATTCCGGCCCGATCTATCGCTCCCATCAGATTGTAGGAAATAAGATAATTCTTTCTTTTGATCATACCGATGGTGGATTGAAAAGTAGCGATGGCAAGGAGTTGAAAGGCTTTGCTATAGCCGGGCGTAATCATGAATTCCATTGGGCCAAAGCTGAGATAGACGGAGACAAAATTATAGTCAGTGCACCTGAAGCGGTACCTTATCCGGTTGCTGTGCGATATGCTTGGGCCAATAATCCGGTCTGCAATTTGTATAATGGAGCAGGACTTCCAGCTTCACCTTTCCGAACAGATGACTGGAGAGGAATTACACAAAAGGATTAATTGTTCTCATAAAATACCCTCATCCTTTGTCACTGTTAAACGAAAGGTATGAGGGTATTTTATAAATGCTGATATATGGTCTCCAAGGGTATCCTGAATGTTACATAAATAAATTACCGGATTACTACTTTCTGCACCTTTGTCGTATGAGATAAACATTTATCGTCCACGTAAACCATAAAACCTTTTCCCCTACCATATTTTTTTCCTTTCTTATCAAAAATAATGGTAATGGTTTTGCCTTGGCAATATACATTATCCAAGCAAAAGTAGTCCCAACATCCATCAGGAACAAGAGGGTTTATGATAATACTTCCATCTTCCTGCGGACGAACTCCCATTAATCCTGAAATAATCAAATTACAAAAAGAAGAGTGGTTATAATCTTTCCCTCTTTCTACACCACCTTTAGAATCATCCCAAGTTCCGTTTTTCCATGATTTCAGGCGAGTCCTCGATATCCAGTCTCCCGTATAGGGATTGATATTTTCATCAATCCAACAAATCGTATCGTTATTGACTGATAAAATACGATGACTATTACTGTATATGTTCAAAAGACTTAAATAATCTTTTTTAGTGATGATGGGAGAATCATAACTATTGAAATAGTTAGCCATTGCTGCCAGTGTCATGGAAGTCAAATAGGGCCAGCTGGGACCATTCCATTGACATTCGTGTCCTTCGTATGAAATCTTGAAATCAGGGCAACGCTGTTCTACAGTAGTTGGGCCATAGGCTGCTTCAAATCCCTTGGAATCAAATAGTTGTTTCCATGCTATGGAATAGTTATCCGGCGGTATATTATAGAACCAGGGAATGTATCCAAGAAGTTCACGTGCATAAGAGAATTCCATCTTGCCATTTAGAGGTATAACCTTATAGAAATCAGCCTGTTTATCCCATAGCCTCCGGTTTATTATTCCTTTTAACTTATCAGCCTTCTTCTGATAGGTCCGGGCTTCCATGTCACGATCTACTATTGAAGCTATTTTTGCCAACGCAACAGCCTCACCGTACATATAGCTGTTAATGGTAGGACGATAACCACGTCCACCTTCTGACAAATGTCCGGAAACAGACATCTCCATTCCATCCCTGTCATCAACCTGCCAGAACATTCCAGTCGAATCCCGCTTTTCTTCTTCCCACTTTGCAAAGTTATCTTTTAGCTTGGGATACAAATCGGCCAGTAGCATTTTATCATTGTGAATTAAATAGTAATTGTAGATAGCGTCTGCAGCCCCAAAGCTGTATAGCCTCGGATTCCCGCTACCAGAAAACCAGAAAGAAGCATAATCAGATAAAATTTCAGCGTTTCTCAGCCACCGGCCCTCGTAGAAATGATGGTTAGCCGCACAACTGATGGTATTATACTTTCCGGCCCAAGGAACATCCGGCAAGAATTCAGTAATAACGAACCCGTCAGGAGTCTTCTTTATATGCTTTCTATAAGTCCACCATCGAAAATAATATGTTTTCTCCAGCTCCTTATCCGGACACTCAAAAAATGGAATATTCTTTCTTAAAAAATCAGATGCACCACAGTTAGGGATATCTTGTTTATACAATTCATTATCTTCACGATTGAATTGATTGACGTAAGACTCGATTACTTCCGGAGCATCTTTAATGAGGAAGTTTTGCCCCTGCATGTGCAGGGGCAAAACTATACCTAAAGCTATAAATAACTTCTTTATTTGCATATAGTTTAGAAATTTAAGTCATGATTGTCATAAATAGCCAAACCAATCTGTTCCAAATGTTCATTCCGCCCATTGTACCAAAGCATCCAGCAGTCTTTCTCTTGAATGGCAAATGGCTTGTAAGTGGCACTGGCATCCCACCCACCTTCCGTAGGAGAAATGATCGGGTTTTCGGAGTATCTTTCCCAATCATTGATTCCGTCTTTGGAACGTGCCATTCCTATCTGCGCAAAATTAATGTCATAGAAACCGATATAAAACATTAAATAATCATTTTCGCGTTCTATCACCTGACATGCGGTAACCTTATGCTGTTCCCAACTTTGTGCAGGATCGGCTTTAAATATCGGATTTTTGTCCCATTTAGTCCAATGTAACCCGTCTTTACTCGTTGCATAACCGATAGCATCGGGTTCATATTGTTCTCCTCCGGAATACCACATTTTAAAAATATTCTCGTGTTTATCCCAAATTACATGAGGACACATGACCGCAACTTTCTCCCAAGGCTGTTCCGCTGACAAGACCGGTTCTTTGCTTTGCCGTTCAAAGTTATAGCCGTCTTTACTTATAGCATATCCAATCCATGACTTACCGTCATTTTGTCCCGTATACCACATGTGATACAGTCCGTCTTTGTAAACAACAACCGGACGATTCATGTCAGCCTCCCAACTACTGCCTTCAACAGGTGGCAAAACTATTTGCGGCGCACTCCAATTTTTTCCATCTTTACTTGTGGACAATGCAATACTTTTTTGGGGGCGCCAAGAACTGTACATCTTATAAGAGTCACTATCTTTCAGTACACAAATATCGAATACCGTACCTAAATCGCCACCACCCAAGACAGGATTATTTTCATATTTTACCCATTTTCCTGTGGCCTCCTCTTTTTGTGTTGTTTTCTTTGGGGAGGTAGTGCAACTACAAATTCCGATGATGACGGTAAGGCTAATCAATGTCTGAATTACATTTTTCTTCATGTTCATTTTCTGTTTTTTACCTTTGCTTTTCCCCCTCCCTACAGACAGGGAAAAACAAAGGTATGGATATTACATTAAATTTTTAACTTTAACTATTACTATTTTTCCCAGCCGGGATTTTGTTTCAAGTCAGGATTCAACACCAATTGTTCAGTAGGAATCGGCTGAAGATACGCTTTTGTTGGGTCGAAATGAAAATGTCCGTCCGGAATGTGACGTTGATAAGGTTCAAAATAACCTTCACTGTCCACCCAGTAGTTGTCCTGATTACGTTCGGGACTCCAATGCCCCACCTTTTCCATGAAATCTGCCTTATTGATTGCGGCGGGAATGTGGAAGTCGTTTTGGAAATACTTCACTAACCAATCCAGGTTTTCAAACTGAGCAGCGTTTGCCCCCTGTATTCTATCGTGATTCCATAAGTGGTGGGCACGCCAACGCTTTAAGTCATCGTGGCGGTAACCTTCACATGCTAATTCTATACGGCGTTCACGTCGAATCTCCTGTAGCAGATTGGAAACCGGTACCCCCTCATAACCTCTTGCTGCCGTAAAGTCTCCCTTCGGATCGGTATAACCTACGGAAAGTGTGAGATGTGGCATACCTACCCTATCACGCAGTTTATTAATGGTAATGTCTAAATCATTCTGTGTGATGTTACCCAGTTCGGCTCTTGCCTCTGCATAAATCAGCAGTGCTTCAGCATAGCGAAAAATGATACTTCCTTTGATACTTCCCGAAATGGTCTCCTGTTCGTTGGCATCGGGATCAGCACCTTTGGCCAGTTCATATCCTGTGGAACACTTCTCTACACCGGAAAGGGTAATATTCGGCTTTATGAACACAACCGTTGTATCCTTCCCGTTGATAGTTCTCGGACGTCCGGGAGTAAACATTGTTTGTGCCAAGCGTGGGTCACGGTTGGCAACCACATTCAATAAATTAGTATCCCCTGCATAATTTTCGGCCAGGCTTATCGGCAATGCCTGTGTACCGTCTTCACTGATGCAGAGATAGGAATCAACCAATGCCCTGGTCAATCCTACACCGGCACCATTACGTCCGGGATTACGGTTATCATTGTGCCAAAATCCCAGTGAGCGATCAAATTTCTTCCATAGCATAATTTCCTTGCTGCTTGAATAGTCCCAACGGTTGAACAGTGTGTGATAGCCGTCTTCCACGCCCATGTTGTCCAAGTCAAACAACTGGCTGTCAATGACCAACTTCGCCATTCTGGCCGCTTCTTCCATATAAGCCTGTACATTTCCCTCTCCGGCGAAAGGCGTACCGGCATGATACTTTTCCCAAGTGGCTTCGAACAGGGCAATTCGTGCTTTGTATAGCATAGCTGCCTCTTTTGAGACACGTCCGGTCTCCTGCTGACTATATGTCGGTAATCTGTCTATGGCATCATCCATGTCATTCAGAATCTTATCAGCTAACTCGTGCCGCTTCAGGCGAGGGCCGTACAATTCTCCTGATTCAAGATCCAGTGTTTTATCAATCCAGGGAGCACCGCCAAACTTCCGCAGAAACTGTTCATAGTAGAGCATAGCTCTGAAGAAGTAAGCTTCACCAATGTATTTGCGGGCTTTTTCCGGTTCGGGAGACTTGTCACAGTTATCCAACAAAAAGTTGACACTGCGTATTTTTCCCCATTCAGTAGTTCCCCAGCCTTCGCCACTGGAAGGAACCTGGTGCAAACCTTCAATCAAGTCTTTGTTATCTTGATAATTGTCACTAAGCAGGTTATCCGAACCTCGGTCAATATGATAAATATAGTTGTTAGGCGAGCCCCAAAATGAGGTATAAAACTGATTTACGTACAGTTTGCATTCATCTGCCGTATAGGTCAGATTCACATCCGCAATCTGATCCAGTGGGTCTCTTGCCAACCAGTCTTCACAAGAAGAGATTGCCATGCCGGTAAATAGGCAAAGTGTATAGATTAACTTTTTCATCTTTTTGTATTTTTAGAGTTTTAGAATGTAACGTTAACACCAAAGGAAATTGACTTGGAGATGGGATATGCACCGCCCCACGGAGCTTCGGGATCAAAGTTCTCGTTAATACCGGAGAAAGTCAGCAGGTTATCTCCACTGAAGTAAATGCGTACTTTTTCCAGCCCTACCTTATTAATAATAGCTCCCGGTAACGAATATCCCAACTGAATGTTCTTCAGGCGGCAATAAGCACCAGTATCCATGTAACGGGTCTGTTTCTGCAAATTCTTACTGGTGCTCCACAAATAGAGTCTTGGTAACCATGGATCCGGATTACTTCCATCCTCACGCCAGCAGTCCAGTGTGTTTTTCCATACATTGGAACCCCATTGCCCACCTCCGAGTCCAAAGGCAACAGGACCTTCCAGCCATAAGTCACGTTTCATGGTTCCTTGTAAGAACATCGAAAAGTCGATACCGTTCCAGTCTGCATTGAAGCCAAAACCAAAATTATAGCGGGGAGTATCATTACCAATGATAGAGAGGTCTCCATGGTCTTCTAGCGTCTGATTTCCATCGTTAATGTTAGGATCATCATCCAGATTCACATACTTGATGTCACCTACAACCCAGTCACCACCAAACTTGTTCTGTACGCCAGAATCGTTAATGGCTTTCGCTTCAGCAGGATCGGTCATTATATGATCGGTGGTATATCCCCATATGGTCCCCATCTTCTTACCTACGTAGTAGTCATATATCAGCCCCTTGGGATTTGAATATTTCAAAACAGTTCCTTGGTAATCTGAAAGATTGAACGATACACTGTAGTTGAATGATTTGGATGCCAGCGAGAACTGGTCTCTCCATCCGAGTGTCAGTTCCCAACCCTCATTACGTATATCGGCATTGTTCGTATCAGGAGAGTTTACACCCAGCACGGCAGGCAAAGTGACACCCTTTGTAATAAGTCCGATAATATCTCTTCTGTACCAGTCGAACGACATAGTAAGCCGATTGTTCAGTGCGGCGATGTCAACGCCAAAGTCCAAAGTACGATTCTTCTCCCATGTATTATAGGCAATCATATTAGGAGCACCAAAGGCACTGATTCGTTTGTCACCCATAATATAATCGGTCGTAGCGTTATAAGGTACGGTAGAGATATATTGGTAATTTTTTCCCCGCATATTGCCCAATTCTCCCCAAGATCCTCTTAAACGTAATTCGGAAAGTATCGAAGTATAAGGTTCGAAGAAAGCTTCCTTAGCCACATTCCAACCGGCGGAAAAAGCTGGGAAAGTTCCCCACTGGTGTCCTTTGGCATAACGGGAAGAACCGTCTCTGCGCAGGTCGAACTCAAAGAGATAGCGGCTCTTGTAGTCATAGTTGAAACGACCGAAGAAACCGAGAGTAGCATAATGATCCAGAGAATCCCAGGCCTCTATCTTTCCTGTACTGGTAGAAATGGACGGTTGGCCCGGTAATACCATCCCCATTTTATTGGCATAAAGACCGAAGTTCTTCTTATATTCCGACTGCATACCGGCCATTATCTTGAAATTGTGTCCCTTGAACTCTTTTTCATACGTAGTATATGCATTCATTGATGTGAAGTCATCATTGTTAGATTCCTGCCATACACGCGTATCTTCAGTTCCAAATCCACCTTCAAGGTAAGGCTCGTTGCTCACCGAGTAGGAATAAATGAGACCTTTGGAGTAACTACGTTTGTTCATCCATTTGTTGTAGGTAAAGTCGGCATTGATAGTCCAACCTTTCAGTGGCTTGATGACTACGTTAGCAGTGCCCCAGAAGTTATCGGTGTATGAGGTCTGAGGATTGGCATCGGCAATGAATACCATACGTCCGGCCGGAGAGAAATGTCCATTGGGATCACGCACAGGAATAGTAGGCCACACTACTTGTGTCCAACCAATCATATCGTTGACACTGCCACCCGGATTCATGCCGTAAGCGGGAGATACACTCTTTTCGTGTGAATAACGCACATTCAAGCCCACGGTCAGCCACTTCGTCACGTCAGTCGTAATTTTGGCCAACGCATTGTAACGTTGATAATGATCATCGTAATATCTCAGTTTGCCTTCGTCTTTCAGATATCCCAGAGACATGACGTATGTAGTCTTGTCGCTACCACCCCGAATTGAGATGTTGTGTTGTTGGTTCAGCTGGTTATTCTTAAACATAGCTTTTTGCCAGTCTTCGTTGGCATTTGAACGTCCGTCTCCCCAATCAGCCCAACGGTCCGGATTATCTCGTTGCGGCACGTTGTTGGGAATACTGGTCGGATCATAGTAATATTTTTCAATACGTTCCATCGTCTCCAGGTCAATAATACCACTACCGCCTCCATTGATGTCAGCTTCTCTAAAAAGTCTGGAAAACTCCAATGAACCGGCTGTTTTGGGTAGTACGGTCGGACTGTTGAACGAAAAATTATTGTTATAATTGATGACAGTCTTTTCATTCTTCTTACCTGACTTAGTGGTAACCAATATCACACCGTAGGCAGCTTGTGCTCCATAGATAGCACTTGCAGCAGCATCTTTCAATACAGTCAACGTCTCAATGTCATTGGGATTCAAATCATCGAAATAACCGGTTACACCGTCTATGATAACCAATGGACTGTAGGTTGCGTCCAGTCCGGCATAACCTCGGATATTGAACGATGCCTTCTTACCCGGACCACCGTCTCCATTGGAGATATTCAAGTTGGCTACCTTACCCTGAAGTGCTGCGGCAGCATTAGTTACAGGACGGTCCTCAAGTTCCTTCGCCCCCACTGTGGCAATAGCACCCGTAAGGTTGGCTTTCTTTTGTACACCGTAGCCCACTACCACTACTTCGTCTAACAATTCCGTATTGTTCTCTAATGTAATATTTAGAAAATTACCAGTAACTTTTACTTCCTGAGATAAATAACCGATAAAAGATACCACAATAGTAGAACCTTTTACAGCGTCGATGGCAAAACTACCGTCTATGCTAGTAATCACTCCGGTCGTGGTCCCTTTTACAACTACATTAGCACCAATTACAGGTTCGCCAATATTGTCTACAACCTTACCTTTTACTTGTATAGCCTGCTCTATGGCGGCCATCGCGTCCATACTTCCAAAAAGTAGCAATACCATTAGAGGTATTAGAATGTGTTTTTTTATTTTCATAATACTAACTTTGATTAAAAAGACATTTATTTTTCAACATCTGATAGTTCCTTGTTTATGTAAACAGGAAGAATGAGCTAGGAAGAGTTTTCTTTTGTCATACCAATTCTTTTTTAATAAGTGTTTATATTTATTTAGTTACTGCTAACCGAGCATACATCTCTACCATAGCAGCTTGCGTTAACAGCCACTTACGGTCATCATGGGTTCTTCCACTGAAATCGATATCAAAAAGCCCCTTCTCATCACGCACATGTTCCCATGCATAATCCATGTTTTGATTGAAAGAGTTGATATATGTTTTATTATGGTCAGTTTGGTAGAGTTCAATGAACCCTCTCAGCATAACGGCAGTAAACCATACATCCCCCTTTTTAAGGAGTTTGAAAGGTTCCCCTTCTTCAGGTATAAAATTTATAAAAAAATAGTTATAACACGCTTTTGCTATATTTTGAGCATCCTTCAAAAAATGGCTACGACCGGTAAGTTGATATAATAAAGTGGCAGCCTGCATCATTTGCCCACTATTGTAGGCATATTTAGACTTATCAATTTTTCCATCCAAAGAGATATTGTCAAAGTATAAATAATCGGTCGAATCTTGCAGTCTTTTTTTAGTCCACTCATATAGTTCCTGCCCT
>ERZ791925.585-NODE-585-length-23416-cov-6.277856_pt1 | contig 23416 bp, 10 predicted proteins | sample MGYA00510132_ERZ791925 | MGnify/ENA primary metagenome ERZ791925 (study PRJEB30046, sample SAMN00792075) | human gut metagenome | study: EMG produced TPA metagenomics assembly of the A metagenome-wide association study of gut microbiota in type 2...
CCTTGAACGGAGCTCCCGGAGTCTATTCCGCCCGCTATGCAGGAGGTGAAGGACACGACGCCCAGGCTAATATGCTCAAACTTCTTCACGAACTGGACGGAAAGGAAAACCGTAAAGCACAATTCCGCACCGCTATTTCGTTGATACTGGACGGAAAGGAGTATCTCTTTGAAGGAGTGATAAAAGGCGAAATAATCAAAGAAAAACGTGGTGATTCCGGATTTGGCTACGATCCTGTATTCATGCCTGAAGGTTACGACCGGACTTTTGCCGAATTGGGAAATGATATCAAGAACCAAATCAGCCATCGTGCACTGGCTGTACAGAAACTTTGTGAGTTTCTGCAAAGCTGATTATACATACCCACTTAAAATATAAAACACAATGAAGAAAATTACTTTATTTACTTTACTTACGCTCCTATTGTGTACTTCGTGTGTAACAAAAAAGAAGTTCATGCTTGCAGAGATGGCAGCCACCGCAAGCAAAGACAGTCTGCAAGGGTTGTTGAATAACTCCCGCGAAGTTGGTAACCAGCTATCGGCACAAGTCAAAAACCTCTTGCGTGATACGACCAAGATGGGGAACAGTATCCGCCAGTATCAGAGTATGTTGAATGTCAACATGACTGAACAGGAAAAACTGAATGCGCTGTTGAGCCAAAAGAAAAATGAGCTGAACGAAAGAGAACGCACGATCAATGAATTGCAGGACATGATTAAGGCGCAGAATGATAAGGTACAAAACCTCTTGAGTAATGTAAAAGACGCATTACTTGGTTTTAGTACTGACGAGCTGACCGTCCGCGAGAAAGACGGAAAAGTATATGTAGCGATGTCCGACAAATTATTATTCCAGTCAGGAAGTGCCCGCCTGGACAAACGTGGAGAGGAAGCTCTCGGCAAACTGGCCGAAGTACTGAACAAACAGACGGACATCGACGTATTTATCGAAGGACATACGGACAACAAACCGATCAATACTGTACAATTCAAGGATAATTGGGATTTGAGTGTGATCCGTGCCACTTCCGTAGTTCGTATCCTCATCAAGAATTACAATGTAAATCCTTTGCAGATTCAACCTAGCGGCCGCGGTGAATATATGCCTGTTGATGATAACGAAACAATAGAAGGAAGAAGCAAGAATCGCCGTACGGAGATTATCATGGCTCCGAAACTGGATAAGTTGTTCCAGATGCTTCAAAGTTCGGAAGAATCCAAGTAAAAACATCTATCTATACTACGATAAAAGGCTGCCTGTAAAGCAGCCTTTTATTTTAATACAAACCTTAGTTAATTTATTTACCCCAATCAGACGGCTTCTTGCCCATTTTAAATATTATTGTTCCGCCATTCGTTATATCCTGATGAGTAATGAAAAAGTCCTTGTATTTCTTCCCGTTCAAAGTCACCGACTGAATATAAATATCTTCAGGTGATTTACGTATCGTCTGAATACGGAACTCTTTATTACCGGCAAGTTTCAACGTACATTCATCAAAAATAGGAGTACCGATAATATATCGGCCGTCAGCAGGATTCACCGGGTAAAATCCCATGGCACTGAACACATACCATGCCGACATCTCTCCGCAATCATCATTACCCGCATACCCGGAAGAAGTGTTGTTATAGAGATTATTTACGATATGACTAACATATTTTTGGGTCTTCCATGGTTGTCCCGCATAATTATAGAGATAAGCAACATGATGACTAGGTTCGTTACCATGCGCATACTGCCCTACAAATCCGGAAGCATTGTCATTCAATTCGCCACTCTGATGATGAGTGGTAAAGAATGTATCCAGCTTTTGTTCAAAAGCTTTAGCTCCACCTGTCAGTTCAATCAATCCTGTGACATTGTGCGGTACATACCAAAAATATTGCCATGCGTTTCCTTCCGTAAACGGATAGCCTCCATTTGCGCCATATTTATAAGGGTCGAAAGGTTCTATCCATTCTCCTTTATCATTCTTCGACTGGAAAAAGCGGGTTACCGGATTAAAAAGGTTCCGATAATATTCAGAACGCTTGTAGAAACGTTGATAATCGGCATCCTTATTCAGTTTTGCAGCCAGTTGAGCCACACACCAGTCGTCAAATGCCTGTTCCAAGGTAATGGAAACCGATTGAGTCTGAATATTTTCGGGCATATAACCATACTTTTCCCATACTTCAAAAGGAGAGTTGGGATGCGAAGTAACCGAACTGTTATATACCGCTTCATAGGCTTTTTCCACATCAATTCCGGGGATACCTTTCATGATTGCGTCTACAATCACAGGAATCGAATGGTTACCAATCATACAATAGTTATCTTGCCCCCATAGTTGCCAGATGGGCAGATAGCCGTAATATTCATATTGGCGGATCATACTCTTCACAAAATCAGTCACCCGTTCAGGCTCCAACAAAGTATAAAGCGGATGTGCCCCGCGGAAAGTATCCCAAAGTGAGAATGTAGTATAATGCGTCTCTTTACTGCCAACTTTCCGGGTTGTATAGTCCGCAGCCATGTACTCACCATTCACGTCAGACATTGTATTAGGCTGAATCATTGTATGGTAAAGAGCGGTATAGAATATCTCTTTCTGCAAATCGGTTCCTTTCACTTCAATCTTTCCCAACTGCTGCTCCCAATCAGCATCTGCTGCTGACACATATCGTTCAAAGTCCCAGTGTGGAGCTTCTTGCTCCATATTCTGACGGGCATTCTCCATCGACACAGATGAAAGAGCGACTTTACAAGTAAGCGGCTTGCCTTTCAATTTGCCAAAACGGAAATTTCCATGGAGATTCGTACCATTAATCACTGCCGTATGATCATGCATGCGCCCACCGTCCCTCAACGTGGTAGAAAGAATCGGACTGGAAAACTCCATATAGAAGTAGATCTTCCGCAATTTCGCCCATCCGGTGATGATACGGTAACCCTCTACTGCATGATCGTTAAGAATACGAATTTGAGAGTTAATAATCCTGCGTCCCCAACTACCTTTATTAGCCGAATGATCCAAATCCAAAATAATCTCCGCATCTTTGTCAGCCGGATATTGATAACGGTGAATACCGGTTCTTTGGGTTGTAGTGAGTTCCGCATTGATATTTTCATCTTTCAGCATCACCTGATAATAGCCGGGAGCCGCTTTTTCTTCTTCATGAGTAAATGCGGAAGAAGTACGCCCGCAGCTTGTCGGCATGATAAGAATATCAATCAGGTCGGAAGCTCCTGTACCGCTCAAGCGGGTGTGGCTGAAACCATAAATGGTACGTTTATTATAATCATAACCGGAAGCATCTCCCCAGTCAGGTGCTTCATTTGTATCCGGTGAGAGCTGTATCATACCGAACGGTGAAGTCGCTCCCGGATAATTATTGCCGGAAAGTCCTCCGTTAATGGCTCCTGTACCAATGAAAGGGTTCACATATTTTGTAGTCTCCCCTGCCTGCAAAGTGACAAAAGCCAATGAAAATGCACAGATTCCTGTTATAAACCTATTCATGGCAGTTGATTTATTCAGCAATGATTTCTACAATCCGGCTGTTCAGTTGTTGGGTAGTAAACACTTCCAGTCCCACATTCATCAGATACTCTCCTGAATATAGTTGATTGTTACCTTGAAACGAAGAATTGCTACCCGGCATCAAATTGATTTCTTTCACACGATACATTCTGTCAGCATCCAATCCCTGCAAACGTACCGGTAATAATTTTTCTGCATAACGCGGATGAATATCAAATGCATACAATACAGCTTTACTCTTATCTTTATTTGCATACATAGAAGAGGTATGGTTACTGCCATAAGGAGAAACCAAACGAAACAGATCGCCATCAAGGATAACAGGTTTCAAACGATTATAATTTTCTACCGCCTGATTGCAATAGATATGGTCATTCTCGTTCATATCATCCAGTTTGATGTCAAAGCCCAGTTTACACATCATAGCTACATCAGTACGGAACTTAATGCTGGTTCCCCGATTCCAAGTCGTAACATGTGCACACATCGTCTTGCTAGGAAATATTTGTGAGAATCCCCATTGAATAAATAAACGTTCGATAGGGTCGGTATTGTCACTAGGCCAGAATTCCGTAAAATATTTCAATGCTTCAAAGTCAGAGCGTCCGCCACCACCGGCACAAAGCATCATCGGTAAATCCGGATATTTATTTTTCACACGCTCCAACACTTTATACAGCCCGCGCACATATTCGATATACAGATGCGACTGTTTATCCTTCAGATAAGAAGAATAGATATTGGTGATAGGACTGTTACAATCCCACTTAAAGAAAGCAATGCCCGGATAGTTTGTCATCAATTTGTCTACCACACCGAATACATGATCCTGCACTGCCGGGTTACTCAAATCAAGTACCAACTGATTTCTGAAATAATATTCATCCCGATTAGGCAGATGAATCACCCAGTCTTTATGCTTTTCATACAGTTCACTTTTCGGATTCACCATTTCAGGCTCTATCCATATTCCAAATTTAATGCCTTTCTTTTGCGCCTCCTCTACCAAACGTCCTACACCATTCGGCAGTTTATCCGCCGTTTCTTTCCAATCACCCAACCCTTGATGATCGCCGCTACGCGGATATTTATTACCAAACCATCCATCGTCGAGTAGAAACATATCCACTCCCAGTTTGACAGCCTCATCCATCAATCCAACCAACTTATTCTCATCAAAATCAAAATAAGTAGCTTCCCAGTTATTGAGCAGTGTCATACGAGTCTGGTCACCCTTCTTAATCTGATACTTACGCGCCCAATCATGAAAGTTGCGGCTGGCCTCTCCCTTACCGTTCAAGCTATAAGTGAAATAAAAGTCCGGGGTGCGAAAGGTTTCTTTAGCAGGAAGGCTATATTCCGAAGCGTACGGATTAATACCGGAAATGACACGAAGTTCATTCTTGTTATCCACTTCAAAGGTAAAACGGAAGTTACCTGTCCACCCCAAAGTACCGACTAATACCTCTCCTGAATTTTCCTCCGACGGAGCACCCAGAGACAACTGGAAAAATGGAGAAACAAACATATTGGCACGCGCACCCAACTTGGTATCAATCGTTTTTTTACCAAATGCCAGTTCACGCTCGGCTATGTTGACCTCATGTGCCCAGTCACCGGAAAACTCCGTGAGAAAATACTTATCACGGTTAAAGTGAAGCATAGAAGAAGCATATTTGCTCAATACAATAGGTTTCTTTTCCTGATGATTGATTTCAGTGAATGTCTTGATGATATTTTCCGCAGCATACGTTATATAGTGCAATTTCACAGTCACAGGATATTTATCATCTTTTAGGGTAATCACTGTTTCTACACTTCCGTCATTTTGTCGGCTACTGCTATGTTCTACGTATTTCAACAATAAAGATGGATTTCCATCATTATGAAGCACTTGAATAGCCGGTTCGAAATAATCCTCTGCCCCATGTGTAATATAAACCTCGGTTCCCTGCGGCAAGTAGACAAAGTCTGATTCATGATTCAGTTTTTTACCCAGATAACGCTGGTATAGACGACCGTTGTCTCCCACCTGGAAAATCAGGCTTGTGCAATCTGTTTCAATCTTAATAATAGGTTTGTCAGCTGCCTTCAACATACAGGAGATGCCCAAAAGACAGAATAAAAAAATAACTTTTACTTTCACGGTATATTTATTTAATGTTATTACAATCATTTCTTATTTATCAGTACGGAACGGAGCAACCGGAAGTCCGGCAGTTCCATAAAGATTACACTCCGGATTATCCGCCCATCCGTAACGTGCCGCAATGGGTATTTCCACTTCCGGTGATTCAAGGATAACCTCTTTTCCCTGGATAGTGGCAGTTGCCTGATAAAACACCTGATCTGGTCCGGCAATAATGAATCCTTTGGGTTCGCCTGTCGTAGTCTTCACTTCACAATCGAAACTAAGTATCAGTTTATTTCCCGAAATACGGTATTCCAGAAAAGCCGGTACATCATACGTGCCCCTCTGATAAGTATTTGCCAACGACAGGAGAGCCAGCCGTCTTCCCACTTCCTGTTTGTTTTTGGGGTGAATATCATGCGCTACACCAAGATCAATAGCCGATACCATACCCGTGCCTTCCATAGAAAGTGCATCAGACTGTGCTTCACGCAATGCAGCCCATTTCGAATCGGGTTGTATCTCCTGACTACGCAAGTAATTTGCCAACTGCACAAAATAGAAAGGTAACTCCTGTTTCCATTGTTTCCGCCAGTCGGCTATCAGCGACTGAAAAAGAAGGGAATACTGACGGGCACGGCCTACATTAGCTTCGCCCTGATACCATATAACACCCTTAACTGGAAAAATCGTAAAAGGATGAACCATTCCGTTATACAATACAGACAGATAACTGGAACCCTCCGGTGACATGGGCGCAGATGGTAATTCATCCAAAGTTAATCCGATGTGATGGTTCCAGATTCCGGCCAATGATATTTTCTGTCCACCCATTTCCGCATACAAAGTTTCCGGTTTTCCATGAATACCACCTTCTCCCCCGAAATCAGATACACGAACTGTGATAATTCCTTTGCCGGGTTTAACTTCCCCAGCCGGAATCGTATACTTCCGGAGGGTGGCAAACCCCGATCCTCTGGCTATTTCCTTACCATTATAATAAGTAATATCTTCATCATCTATCATTCCCAGACTAAGAGTTACCTCCTTTCCTGCCCATTCGGCAGGAATATCTATCTCCTTTTGAAACCAGACAATACCGTCAAGCCCATTCAGTCCTTTTTCTTCCCAATAACCGGGTAACTCCATAGGCTTCCACTCTTTCCCAGTCTGTAAAGCCGAAATCCATTGCGGAGTCCCTTGAGTAAAACCAGCATCCCGGATAATAAATTGTTCACGCCAGTCCTTCATCTCCTGTTGATAAACAGCAGAAAGAGCTTCTTTATTAAAATCCAGTCTCTTCATTTTAGCTGTTTCTTCCTGGAAACCCATCACCTGTTGCAAGGTACCGAAGCTTGTCCACGCTTCGGCCGGAGTGCCACCCCAGGTACAATCTATCACACCAACAGGTACATTTAATTCTTTCCACAATTGGCGGGCATAGAAATAAGCGACAGATGAAAACTCCGGAACAGAGGAAGGGCTACATTCCTGCCAACCCCCTCCGTTCATTTCTACGTTATCCTGCGGAGTTAAAGATACAGTCTTTTTTACCTGTAATAGACGAATAAACGGATAATTGGCTTCTGCCACCTCCCGCTCATAATTCATAACCTTGCCCCATCCGGCAACTGGCATTTCCATATTGGATTGTCCGGAACAAAACCAGACTTCTCCCACCATTATATTCCGCAAAGTCAGCTTTTCGCCGTCTGAAAGCTCAATCTGGTAAGGACCTCCGGCAGCAGGAGTAGGTAACTGCAAAGTAAAACTTCCATCCACTCCCGATTTAACTGTATATTTTCGGTTATCCCAACTCGTTTTTACTGTGACTTGCTTGCCGGCTTTTGCTTTTCCGGGCAATATCAACGTACTCTTTTGTTGTATCACCATATTATCGGTGAAAAACGATGGCAAAGTTACCTTAGCCTGTGTACAAATAGCCATGCACAGGGCCATAAGAGTAATTCTATATTTATTCATTTTTTCGGTTAGTTTATTGATTATCGGCTATTAGTTGAATTCCAGCACTTTCACATCCTTGGCAGGTATAGTAACCTCTATCTTATTTTTGGCAGTAGTCCGGCTACCACTCCATAATTCTTTCACCTGATAACTGCGTGTTTGCTCCAGCCCTATTCTATCCAACGAAAGTGTCACTGTCTGTTCCTGTTCCGAATAATTGAAAAGTGCGCAATGAAAAGTTCCATCTTTCTCCTTTCTTACAAAGATCTGTTCCGATTGAGCTCCATTCCCTTCTACCGGACGGAATACTTCACCTGTAGCAAGAGCATTGATGTCAGGATTCGTCAGATATTTCAACGCTTTTTCTTTTCCATCTTTTCCTCCGGCAGCACTGAAATCATCTCCACCAATATAAATACCTGTAATAACTCCGGAAGTGATACGCGCCCGATTTTCACCATCTGTAGCATCTCTCAACACAATATGGTCTGCATCATTGAATTGATAGATATACTTCTGCCACCATCCATAAGACAATGCATTCAGTGTGTATTCGGTATCCTTGATTTTATTCCATGCATCGCAGGCAATTCTACGCGACTGTGCATATTGTGCCGGAAATACCGGAGAAATAGAAAGATTGATATACATATCCCCAAAGTATTTATCCAGCAACTGCATCCCATAATTATATCCCTGGATACCCGTTGTCACTTCAGGAAGATACCATTTATCAGCCTCCATCGCTCCATGGGTCATAAAATCCATTTTCACATACTCGAATCCTGTTCGGTGAAACAAGCTAGACGTCTTTTTCATCATTGCCTCTACAGCAGGATGAGTAGGGTCAATGGCATAAGCACCGTCCAGTTCTTGTGGTTTTCCGTTAGCATAAAGGTAGATATCCTTGTATTTATATTCAGGAGCAGCATCCACCGTTCTTTCGGGGTCACGCGCCCAGTCGGTAAACGGAGTCCAGTAAATCCCCCCAACCTGGCCGTTCGATTTACATTTTGCAATGAATGACTTCAATTGTTCTTCATTCATACAGTCCCAACCGGAATCCAATCCGACATAAACCGTGTGATCCGGATTGACAAAATGATTATTTTGAAGATTTTGTTTGATAAAGTCCGAAACCTCCATCGCTTTTTCATAAGTCAGGTTGAATTGCAAAGCTCCCCAACTGTTCCAACCGAATGGAACCGCTTTTCCCCACTCTTTCGGAGGTGATATGATTGCATTAACTTTTGCATAAGTTTCCAATCCGTCGCACCAGTTTTCAAAGAACCCCAGTAATATTTTGGGCGACTTGATCTTCTTGCCTTTCAATACTCCGTGAGGTTTCACATCCCGCGTCAATTCATCAGCTACTCCACCGTAACAAGTCAAAGAGCCGATGTTTCTATGGTCTCCTTTACCTAACATTACAGCCGTTTTCCAGTTGTCATGCTCCACAGAACCTACAACAAGTCCGCTACGCCCTTCATTATTAAAAACAGCCGTTACCTCATAACTGGTCAATGTGTCGAAATTAAGTGCATGAGACTGGTATCTGATCCATTTATCATTATCAAAAGGCATAAATAAAGCACGATTGTCACCTGCCGGAAGTAATTCAGCCATGCGGTCTACATTCACAGGTGCCATCCGATTGGAAGCGACATTATTCTTTCCTTCTATACTAAACTCCGTCAATATATACTCTTTATCCGGATAAAGATAAAAGTACTGTGTCAACTTAGGCAAAGATTTATCTGTATGTTCAATCTTATAAAGAGTTCCTTTACCGAAAGCATCTGATATTTTTCGAATACTAACCTTATGGCGTGCATAGTCACGCGTAGTAACCGTCTGCTCTCCCCATAGGTAAGAAGCATATAGTCCTTCACAAATATTTTTTGACTTTTTATAAAGTGAAACTCCCCCTTTCTGATCATCGAAGCGGATTTGCCAGCCGCCCGTCGTCAGACCTTTATATCCGGCAGCATATCCGGATAAAGTGAATAACAGGAACATAGTTCCGAAAATGATTTTAAACTGTTGAAGTCTGTTTTTCATATAGCACAATGAATATGGTTTTAAATAGAATAAAAGTGTTCCCCAAAGATAGGCATTGCCGGAAGTATGGCTTGGCGTAAACAAGTCAAAAAATGAAAGATTTACGGCAATATGCTTCACAATCTCTCTGAATCCGCAAATTTTCTATTTATCCGCATCATTTATAGTATCCGTATTCCTTATATCCTGTGGAATGATTGTTTGTTTTCCACTTTGATACTGTTTCTCGAAATCTTTCGGAGTCATACCAAACTGTTTCAAGAATAACTTGCTGAAATAAGACGGAGAATTAATGCCCACCATATAACAGATATCTCCAATCCGGTATTTGCCTTCCTGAATATATTCCGCCGCTTTCTTCAGGCGAATCAGGCGAATGAAGTCGAGTGGGGAGAGATTAAATATCGTTTTGATTTTTCTCAACAAACTAGAGCGGCTCATACAAAGAATATCCGCCATTTTTTCTACTCCGAAATTATCATCGGTTATATTGTCTTCAATAATCCGGATCACCTTATTCATAAATTCCTCGTCCGCTTTGTTCATCTGCATATTATCTACCGAGAAGAACGGACGTTTCGAGAATGCCTCTCTCTCCCGTCGACGGTTATTGAGTAATGATAATATCTGTTCTTTGAGATAACCGAACGAGAAAGGCTTCTCCACATAGGCTTCCGCCCCATACTTCAAGCCATTGATTTTACTGTCAATATCATTCTTGGCAGTCAGGAAAATAACAGGGATATGAGAAAGCTCAAGATCTGATTTGATTTCCTTACACAACTGATATCCATTCATCACCGGCATCATAATATCACTAATGATCAAATCGACATGACTGCTTCTCAATATTTCAATTGCTTCCGCCCCATTCTTCGCAGTTTCTACCGTGAAACTTTCACGCAGTCTTTCTGAAATGAATGTCAACATACTTTCATTATCTTCTACCAACAACAGAGTGTATCCATGCATATCTGTTTCAACGGAAGTCTCTTCATCCAACTCCACAATATCTTTCTGTACAACTTTACTGTTTTGCAGGCTAATGCCTTCTTTGTTCAAAGGAACGGTCAGCACAAAAACATTATCCTTTTCGTAGGTAGTGTCAAGAGAAAGCGTCCCTTTATGTAAGGATGCCAATGAACGTGCCAATGATAATCCGATACCTACCCCATTCTTGGGCATTTCTCCTTTTTCCATTTGGTAGAAAGGTTCAAAAATATATTGGCTCACCTCCTCCGGAATCTTGTTTCCGTCGCTGATTACCCGAATGGTAAAATAAGATTCATCCTTTTCCAGTTCCACCTCTATGTGTCTTGTGGCATACTTCAAAGCATTATTGAGCAGATTACTCACAATCTTAGTTATCGCTTCTTTATCTACGGCCGCCCATACCTCTTCTTCCAACAGTTTTAATATAAATTCTTTATTGTTCAGATTAAAAGTTACTTCAAAACGAGACACAATTCCTTTCAGAAGGGCTGTTATATCCACACTCTCAAATTTCATGGACAGTTTATTGGCACCTATCTTCTGGAAGTCGAGAAGTTGTCCGGTAAGTTCGAGCAACCGCTTCGTGTTCTCTACGATGACACTGATATATTTCTTCTTCTTTGCTTCTGGAATATCCTCTTCCTGAATAGCCTCAAGCGGACCGTTAATCAGTGTCAGGGGAGTACGCACTTCATGCGCTATCTCTGTGAAAAAATCTACTTTCGATTCATATAATTCTTTCTCTTTTTCTATCTCAAAAAGTTTCTGACGTTCTTCCATCTGACGCTCCTTACGCCGCTTGTACCATAAGAACCAACAGAATACAACTAAAATGACAGCCAGTGTATAAATAATATAAGCCCATACAGACAACCACCAGGGAGGCAGGATAACTATAGTCAACGAGCGGGTAGAAGGTTCGGACTTACTAGCATGATGAGTTGCTTTTACCTGAAAAGTATATTTTCCCGGCGGGAGTTTGGCATATGATATATTCTTGTTACTGGCAGCACGAATCCATTCTTTATCCAGCGGGAGCATACGATAATAGTATTGATTGGTTTCCGCTGTAGAATAGCTTAACATAGCAATGTCAAAACTGATATTCGACTGGTCATAAGGAAGTACTATTTCATTGGTATGTATAATACACTGTTTCAAAGGTGAGTTCGGACTATGTACAGTAATTTCCTTATTGTAAATACTGAATTTAGAGATATAAACCGGAGGTAATGAACTATCTTGATCGGAAGAGTCAGGATCGAAAGCAATCAGCCCATCCACTCCTCCAAAATAGAATTTGCCATCACTTGCTTTCAATGCCGAACGGTAATTGAACTGATTACCCAGTAGTCCGTCTTTATTCGTAAATACACTCACATCTCCGCTTTCCGGGTTGAACCGTACCAGTCCTTTATTAGTTCCAAACCATAAATTAGAATGTTCATCCTCTAAAACATCATAACAGACATCGTCTGGTAATCCCTCATTGATACCGAAAGATGTAAAATTATCCTGTGCCTTATTGTAACGACAGATACCGCCACGATCAGTGGAAAACCATATATTGCCTTTGCTGTCTTGCATAATGGAACTAACGGAATTGGAACTTAGTGTATTCTTTTTTCCTGCTTCATATACATAATTCTGAAAAATTCCCAACTCGGGTTTACACTTCCATACACCATTCCCCATAGATGCCACCCAAATGGTACCATCTTTTGCTTCCATGATACAAAAGGCCCAATTATAACCAATAGCATCCACCCTATGATATTCCTTTTCATTTGGTTCAGCCATATAAAGCCCCCATCCGGTTCCTATCCATTTGCGTCCTTTGCTATCTATCATAAAATCATATACACTACCCTCATCAATACCCAACTCCTCTTCAGACAAACACCGGATTCGTTCATCAGGCAAACTAGTTTCATTCATTCCCTGCTTGAATAATCCACTGTAAATACGATTGTTATAATGTCTGACACACAAGGTTATAAGATGACCAGGTACATTATCATATACTTGGTGCACTTTGCCGGAGTGGGGATTCAGCACATTGATTCCATTATCTTCCGTGCCAATCCAAATACAGCCGTTATCATCTTCCGCCAATCCGCGGATACGCTTGGTATTCAAGGAATATCCGTCACTTCCGGGGACGTATTTATCAAACGAAAGACGATGATTCGGCAAATAATTGACCCCACCGAACATTGTTCCGATCCAAATACCTCCTTGAGTATCCTTATAAATTGAATAAATGATATTATCCGACAGGCTGAACGAGCGCATCAAGTCTTCTTTGAGATGCAGCATACTGTTCTTTTTCTCATTAATGATAAATAATCCGTGGTGAGAACCTACCCAAAGCTCATCTCCAAAGCAGACTACATCACGCAAGAATGTTTTTCGTTCACCGGGAAAAGGGATAGTCGTGAGTACATTGGTACGTGTATCATATTTAAACAGTTCTCCTTCATGGATAGCAAGTACAATGGCGTCATCCTGAAAACATATACTCATAATATTTTTATTAGCCAATGATTTCCCGTTACGATCTGTAAGATACTGTTCAAAAGAATCTTTATCCTGATTATATTTAAATAATCCTACTCCGGAAGTACCTACCCAAACTTCTCCATCTTGGTTGACAGCAATGCATTCAGGACTTTCATTTTTAAAATTACTTTTATCTGTAATTGGATAATGTCTCACCTTATCTGTGCCGCTAAATCGAAACAATCCCTGATCGGGAATAAGTACCCATACATTTCCCACAGAATCTGCGAGTATTTCCGCCACCCAATTACCAGGTGTGACTTTATCCGGTGACTCGGGCTTCAGACGGGTAAAAATATCCATTGTGGGATCATATATGTAAATTCCCCGGTCAGTTCCCACCCAAAGTCTACGTTCCTTGTCTTCGTAAAGGGCACTGATATTATGATTCCCGATTCCTGCTTTCAGGTCGTCACAGTTAAATTGAAGAATAGATGTACCATCATAACGGTTCAATCCGTTCTTAGTACCAAACCACATAAATCCATAGCTATCTTGTAATATTACCTTAACATTACTCGCCGACAATCCATTTTCACCATTAATATGGGTAAAGTAAAATTGAGAATATGCCTGTGCTCTGACAAATGTTGTGGAAAGTATCAAACTACACACTACCGACAATATGAGTATAGGTCTTTTCATAGCATAAATAATATTATTCGTTTTGGCACAAATATACAGGATTTTTTTATCCTGCTTATCATCCTATAACAAAAAACCGCCAAGCACATTGATATGCTTGGCGGAAATTTATATCCTGAAACAAAACTAATGTTACCAGCCTGTGGGCTGACTTATATTAGGATTAGAAGTATCTTCCTTCTGCGGAATCGGCCATGAATCGAATTTCGGGAATGTACAGCGACGTTCCTCTAATTTTATAAATGCTTGGGTATCGGGATTCCATGCACCATAAATCGGACCATTCATCACATCATTACCAATTCCCCAACGTCGGATATCGTCATAACGCTTACCTTCAAAACAAAGTTCCACACGACGTTCGCGACGATATAGCTCACGCACCTTTTCTTCCGAGTTATAAACAGTTTCATCCATTCGAGGCATTCCTCCACGAACGCGGATAGCATCAATGTATTCTTTCACTTTCGGATCGTTCCAGTGTCCTGTTTCAATGAGACATTCAACGTAATCCAACAATACTTCCGCATAACGATAAATAACAAAGTCAAGGCTACCATTACCATTATTTCCACGATCATCTTCAGTCATAAACTTTTTCATCATATAACCACTGCGTATACCGTCATTTCTGCCGATATAATCACCACAATCAGGATTGAAAGGATTGAATGTATAATTAGAAAAACCAGTGTTATCCCCCGGTGTAAAAATACTCACATTCATACGCGGATCCCTCGCTCCATGGTATGGATCCTTTTCATAAGCTTCTCTTTCAGAAACAGATAAAGATTGAATGGTCCGTCCATCCGCCGTTTCATAAGTATCGACAAAAGATTTCAAAACACTCATTACACCTTGTCCGCCGAAACTACCCGACATACAACGGAAGAATACACCACTTGAACCTCCTCCTTTAAACAAAATACGCTCTTTATTCTGCTTTCCTGTATAAGTAAACAAATCACGATAATTCTTACCCGGATGGTTATCGGAAGCGGTAGAATAATATAGTTCAAATTCGTCGCTCTTTATCAGTTCCCAAGCAGCCGCTTTAGCAATATCATATCGTTTGAACTGGAGATTGATATCCATCTTCAAAGTCAGGGCGATAGACCGGGACATACGGTCACGTCTTCCTTCATCCCAGATAAACGGAAGAGCGTCCGAATTAATCACTTCATCCAGTTCAGCATTGATCTTATTCAAACATTCGTCAACCGGAGTACGTGCCATATATATTTCAGTCGGTAATAAAGCCTTGTCTACATACGGAATACCATCATTTCTTCCATACCAGTTCAATAAACGGATATGATACCATGCTCTCCATACTTTCGCTTCCGCTTTCATGCGGTCACGCTCAGACTCATTTGTGAAATATGCCTTATCAATATGATCAAGCAAACGACAGCAGTTACGGATTTTCCGGTAACATTGATTCCAGGTATAGAACTGATATTCCCATGGACCTGGATTATTATTGTCGTCAGGAGGCACTAAAGAACCGTTTCCCAACTGTTGGATACGCACATCAAAGTTACCAGTAAAATAAACATTATCCGTTGCTCCATCCTGAAAAATCATACCGATTTCATCTCCACCCCAGTCACCTTTCACCCACAATTTACAAGTACCAAGCGCCGATTCACATTCCTGTTGTGTCTGCCAGAAATCATCATCCGTTGAAGCATTCGGTTTATCTCTCGTCAAGAAGTCTTCACAACTACTGAATATGCCTATAAGTCCGGCAAGGAACAACCCTTTAAAAATTATTTTATTATATCGTTTCATAATATGTCTATATTTTAATGATTAGAAGTTCAAACTAAGACCTACAGAATAAGTTTTCACCAATGGATAAGAACCCATCTGACCACGATTCTCAGGATCAACCATACTTTCTTTGGCAAAAGTAAACGGATTCTGGGCATTCAAATATACGCGGATACTTGAGATACCTATTTTCTTCAATGACATCTGGTCGAATGTATATCCCACCTGAATGTATTTCACACGACAATAGCCTGCGTCAAAATGCCAGTAATCGGATGCATGATGATTATTACCATAATCAGGCGATGGTGTCAATCTCGGATAACGTGCACCCGGATTCTCCGGCGTCCAATAATCTAATTGTGCTTTCATAGGTGTTAAACCGTCTCCTGTCAAATTCAACCCGTTGGAAAAAGGTGCATTATAATAAGCATCTACACCTGTCACTCCCTGAAATAAAACTTCAAAACTCCATTTCTTATAATCAAAAGAAATATTTGCAAAATAGTTCAAGTCAGGCTGGTCATTTCCACGTATTACACGGTCATCAGTAGTAATCCTATTATCAGGTTTTCCATCCGGCCCTGATACATCCAAATACTTGATGTCACCCGGTTGCTGTCCATCAAAAATAACTACACCGTCTTTGGGTATCCATTTACCTGAAGCATCTTTCGTAAAGTCACTTTCCTGTAACAAACCATCAGTAGGATAAACATAATAACTATTTAATGCATAACCTATTTGATTAATTGTAGATCCGTTATCATAAGGTGCTCCAAACAAATCTATTATTTTATTTTTGTTTTGAGACAGACCACCATGAATGCTAAAACCGAAATCTTTAAATTGCTTGTCATAATTTACACTGAATTCCCAACCCCTGTTGCGTACTTTCCCTGAATTGATGGCACTTGCCCAAATACCGCCGATAGAAGAAATTGGAGGGGTAATTAGCATGCCAGAAGTCGTCTTTTCATACCAATCGAAAGTAAGACTTAAATCCTTGAATAAACGAAGGTCTGCACCGACATTCAGCATTTTTACCTTTTCCCAAGTAATTTCAGGGTTACCATATTCCTTTTCTTCACCATTACTCATATCAATAAAAGTCTGATACTTATATAATCCGATATTTTCATTTCCAAGCAAACCATATGAACCTCTTAACTTCAACTCATTGATTTCGTTCTTCAAAGACTTCATAAATTTTTCTTCATGTACATTCCAACCTACGGCAATCGAAGGAAATACACCGAACTTTTCACCGTCCCCAAAACGTGAAGATCCGTCGCGACGTACAGTACCTTCAATAAGATAGCGGCGATCATACGTATAGTTAGCTTTAGCAAACATAGAAACCATTGAATAACTGTCCCAACTATTCTGGTGAGTCAACTCCTGATTATAACCTCCAATGAGAAACAGACGATGATCGCCTTTATCATACGTATATTCAGCAGTACCACCCAGATAATAATAAGTATCATGATCTCTATAATCAGAAAAATCTGCTCCCCAAGTATGCAATAAAGCATCTGTATCATAATCAAAGAAATTATATGATTCTCGTTTGCTCTTACCTCCACGACTACTGATACGATAAGAATACTGACCTTTCAGTACCAAATTTGGCAATACTTCCCAACGAGGTGAAATATTCACACTGATATTATCTTCATAATCTTCACGTATTCCCGCACGATCAATATAAGCTGCCGGATTGGTCATATTAGGTCTGTTACCATAATAAGTAAAATTACTACCTTCCTTTTTCGGATAACGAGTTACAGTATTAGGCGGCGTCTTATACATCCATTCAAACAATGATTTATCAGCACCGTCTGTTTTCGGTTGCTTCCGGTTGGTACGGTAAGCATTGAAGTCCATGTTTACAGACAGGTTATCCCGCAAACTGACAGTTGTATTGGCACGGATATTCAATCGATCAGAGCTTGTATGTTCCGTTAATCCTTCATTCTGCATATAATTTACGCTCAAGGCAAAACGCGCCAAGCTACCACCACCCGAAACAGATACAGAGTGGTTTTGAACATACCCAGTACCAAACAGGAAATCCGCCCAGTCCGTATCAGGATATTTATAAGGATCAGTACCAGCCATTGTATTTTTAATTATTTCTTCGCTATACAATTCATCACCGCCTATATTTTTTTGAGCAACATTAGCCATTGTCATATATTCAGCTGCATTCACGAAATCAGGAAGATAAGTTGCTTTCTGAACACCAAAGTAACCGTCATAAGAAACATTAATCTTCCCTACCGTACCTCGTTTAGTTTTTACTACAATCACACCATTGGCTGCACGTGCACCATAAATAGCGGCAGCAGCGGCATCTTTCAGAATAGTCACACTTTCAATTGTATTCGGATCCAGTTGGTTCATATCCATCGGAATACCGTCAACCAATACCAACGGATCATTATTAGTATGTAAAGAGGAAATACCACGAATTTTAATGGAAGCTCCATCTCCACCTGGCATACCGGAACCCTGCGTAACAGTCAGACCTGTGACACCTCCCTGCAAAGATTGCGAAATAGAAGTGACAGGTTTGGATTTCAGATTCTTTGTGATATCTAATGTAGAAACAGAAGAAATTGAATTCAACTTTTTCTCTTCCGAATATCCGGTAACTACCACTTCATCCAATGCTTCAGAATCTTCGGATAAAGAGACACTCAAGTTACTGATAGCACGGGATACTACATATTCATAAGGTCGGAACCCAAGATAAGTGAACACAATAACATCTCCTTTTTGAGCTTTAATGGAGAAATATCCGTTCGTGTCACTTATAGTACCAATCGTAGTACCTTTAATAAGAACATTAACACCTGCAATAGGAAGAGGCTGTACCGAGTTTTCAAGTATTTGTCCCTGGATAGTCCAGTTTCGCTCCTTCGTGTCATTAGCAACAGCAAATGTTGGTTCCAAAGCTAAAGACTTTGTTGGAGTTCCCAACAATAAACAGGCAAATAATAAAGAGATTACCGCCTTCGAGTTTCTTTTCATGTAGTTTGAATTTATAGGTAAAACAAAATTGTATTTAATGAATCTCATGTTTTTTATTAGATCTAATATTTATCTTTAAACGCAATGCAAATATACCCGATATATAATAAGTAATTGAGTTATAAACGCTGCAAAAAATAGAATATTTGCTTCAAATATCGCCCAGGCTTCTTACAGGACGTATTCTTTCTATTTTATGAATCATTTGTATAGAGCAGATAAAATCACGATGGACTAATTTTGTCCTATAATAAAAAAGTAACTCCTATTTATATATTAATCATTTAATTATATTTGAGCCATGAAAATTAAAACCATTAGTTTTTCTCTAGCCATTATGATGATACCCCTTTCCGGATGTACGAATCTGGAAGCAAAGGATAAAGTTGAACTATGGTACGAACAACCCGCAAAAGAATGGATGAGTTCTGTACCAATAGGCAACGGACGTATCGGAGCAATGGTATTCGGAGGTATCGAAGAAGAAACCATCGCATTGAATGAATCAAGCATGTGGTCAGGACAATATGACGAGAATCAGGAAATTCCTTTCGGAAAAGAAAGAATGAATGAATTAAGAAAATTCTTTTTCGAAGGAAAAATACAAGAAGGAAATCAAATTGCTGGAGAATTTCTACATGGTAATGGACATTCTTTTGGTACACACCTTCCTATCGGTGACTTGAAACTCACTTTCAGTTATCCGGAAAATACAGTCAGTAACTACCGTCGTTCTCTCGACTTAGGTACAGCTATCAGTACAACCAATTATACAATAGGTGACGTTAATTACGTGCGCGAATGTTTTGCAACCAATCCGGACGACGTACTTGTATTACGAATGTCCGCCAGTAAAAAGAAAGCCATTAATGCAAAACTATCATTAAGTATGCTGCGGGAATCTGAAATTTCAACCGATGGTAATCAATTGATTTTTGAAGGAACAGTTAATTTTCCCAAGCAAGGTCCCGGTGGTGTCAGCTTTCAAGGTCGTATTGCAATATCCGCGCCTAATGGAACACTACAAGCTGAAGATTCTTCCATATCAGTGAATGATGCTGATATGCTGACTATTGTAATAGATGTACGCACGAATTATAAGAACGACGCTTATAAATCTCTTTGCAAAGAAACTGTTGTAAAAGCAGAAAAGAAGACTTATGAAAAACTGAAGAAAACTCATCTCAACGATTATACTCCTCTGTTCGACCGTGTTTCCCTACAACTGGGAACAGGAGAATATGCCGGTCTGCCAACTGACAAAAGATGGGAACAAGTAAAAAAAGGCGGATATGATCCCGGCCTTGATGTATTGCTTTTCCAATACGGACGCTATTTATTACTAGCCTCATCGCGAGAAAATTCACCTCTTCCAGCCGCCCTGCAAGGTTTCTTTAATGATAATTTAGCATGTAACATGGGGTGGACAAATGATTATCACCTGGACATCAATACACAACAAAACTACTGGATTGCAAACGTAGGCAACCTGGCAGAGTGCCATCTTCCTCTTTTCAAATATATCGAAGATTTATCTGTTCATGGAGCGAAAACTGCTCAAAAGATATATGGATGCAAAGGATGGACAGCTCACACCACAGCCAATATATGGGGATACACAGCTCCTTCGGGAAGCATCCTGTGGGGATTATTTCCCACAGCAAGCAGTTGGATTGCCTCGCATCTCTGGACTCAATACGAATACACACGTGACAAAGATTATCTAGCGAAAACTGCCTACCCTCTGTTAAAAGGAAATGCGGAATTCCTTCTCGATTATATGGTTGAAGATCCCAATACAGGTTATATGGTAACAGGACCAAGCATTTCACCGGAAAATTCTTTCCTTTACGAAGGTAATAATTTATGTGCATCAATGATGCCCACCTGTGACCGTGTATTAGCTTATGAAATATTCAATGCTTGTATTCAATCAGCTCAAATCCTGAACATTGATAAGGAGTTCAGTGATAGTTTACAACAAGCCATCAATAAATTCCCTCCCATCCGTCTGCGTGCTAACGGAGGTATACGAGAATGGTTGGAAGATTATGACGAAGCACACCCTAATCATCGCCATACTTCACATTTACTGGCTTTTTATCCTTACGAACAGATTACCCTTGACAAAACTCCGGAACTCGCCGCAGGTGCACGCAAAACAATCGAAGACCGTCTGGCTGCGGAAGGTTGGGAAGACACGGAATGGAGTCGCGCCAATATGATTTGTTTCTACGCCCGACTGAAAGATACCAAACAAGCTTATCAAAGTGTCCTTACTCTTGAGAGTATATTCACACGTGAGAACCTGTTGAGCATTTCTCCTGCCGGTATTGCAGGAGCACCCTATGATATTTTTATTCTTGACGGAAATACAGCCGGAGCGGCCGGAATAGCAGAAATGCTGGTACAAGGACACGAAGGATATATTGAATTCCTGCCCTGTCTACCCGAACAATGGAACGTAGGAACTTATAAAGGCCTGTGTGTGAAAGGAGGAGCGGAAGTTTCAGCAGCCTGGAATCAGTCGTTGATTAACGAAGCAACTTTAAAAGCTACTGCTGACAATACATTTACAGTAAAAGTTCCACAAGGGAAAAATTACACTATCATGCTGAATAATAAACGAATCAACCCAGTGATAAACAACGGACTGATTACCGTATCCATGAAAGCTAAAGATATATTAAAATTTAAATAAATAAACTTATGTACAGAATCATTATTTTCTTCCTTTTCCAAGTAAGTGTATTCAGCATATTATCGGCACAAGAAACTATTTATGTGAAAGCGCAACCCGGTGATGCAACTCCACGCCTACAAAATGCCATAGAACAAGCACGTCATTTGAAAGGGAAGAAAGTAGTGATTCAACTTGAACAAGGAAACTATGATCTATACCGCAACAGTAGTTCCAAGCAAGTTTATTTTATATCCAACACTGCCTCTAAAGAAGAAAATCCCGACCCTACCAAACACATTGGCCTTTGGATAAAGGATATGAAAAACTTAATTATTGATGGTGGTGGCGCACATCTGATTACACACGGAGAAATGACTTCTTTTGTTATAGACAAAAGTGAAAATATAACACTCCGCAATTTTACTTTGAAAGCTGCCGATCCTTCGGTTACGGAAATGAAAGTTATTGATACAACAGCTTATACGGCAACTTTCAGAATTCACCCCAAAGACCGGTATGAAATTGCAGATAAACAGATAAAATGGATAGGAACAGAATGGAGTTTTACCGGTGGCATTGCCCAAACTTTTAATCTACATACCAATATAACAAACCGTTGTAATCTGCCTACCGACCATGTCGTTTCTCTTACCGACATCGGAAATCATCAGATACACGCAACATACGACAAGAAAATAACTTTATATCCGGGAGAAATATTTCAGATGCGGGATGCCATCCGAGATGAAGCATGTGGATTTATTCATTTGAGCAAAAACATTATACTTGAACATTTGAACCTGCATTTTCTAGGAAACTTTGGAATTGTCGGCCAATATTCCGAAAATCTGACTTACAAATATTTAAACTGTGAACCGGAGTATGGCAGTGGTCGTACCTGTGCCGGTTTTGCTGACTTTGTTCAAATGTCCGGATGCAAAGGAAAAATCCGTATCATCAACTCTCGTTTTGAAGGAGCACAAGATGATCCGATCAATGTACACGGAACTCATCTGAAAGTTATTGCTTACGAACCGGGAAATAAAATAGTAGTTCGTTTCATGCATCCTCAATCTTACGGATTTGAAGCTTTCTTTCCTGGAGATGAAGTTGAATTTACAGAAATACATTCATTACAATGTCTGCATAAAGCATCAGTACTCAAAGTGGAGAGAATAAACGACTACGATTGTAAACTTACACTGAATGGTTCCGTTCCTTCTATCCTACCACAACAGGAAGTAGTAATAGAAAATATCACTTGGACACCGGAAGTAGAAATCCGCAATAACTATTTTGCCCGGACACCGACAAGAGGAATACTTGTTACGACACGCCGGAAAGTTATAATCGAAAATAACGTATTTTATCGTACACCAATGAGTGCTATTGCTGTCTCAAATGATGCTCGCAGTTGGTATGAGTCAGGCCCCGTACATGACCTTACCATCCGAAACAACCATTTCATAGAATGTGGAAGTCCGGTTATCAATATTGCTCCCGAAAATAACCGTCCGAACGGAACTGTTCATAAAGGGATCCGTATCGAAAATAATCGTTTTACACTGAAAGATAAACAGGCAATCTATGCCCGTTGGACAGATAATATCCGAATTTCAGGAAATTATTTTGATGGAATTTTACCTGTCTCCAAAAAAGAATCTGTTTTATTGGAACATTGTACAAATGTAGATTCTGAATGAATTTTACCTTTTATTTTCCTCAAGGATTATTGTCATAACAATTACTTCCTTATTGTTATGACAATAATAAAGTGAAACAAAAAATAAGGCTGTTTTTTAAATTTGGAACAGCCTTATTCATCACATATCCTTTATATTCTATAATCCCAACTTAGCTGAAATCTCCAGCATTCGTTGAATCGGCTTCACTGCCTTCTTTGCCACCTCCGGATCTACTGTAATCTCCGGTGACTCATTCTTCAGACACTCATAGAGCTTCTCTAACGTATTCAACCGCATGAAGCTACACTCGTTACATCCGCACGTACTATCGTTCGGTGGAGCAGGGA
>ERZ791925.589-NODE-589-length-23301-cov-3.722275_pt1 | contig 23301 bp, 19 predicted proteins | sample MGYA00510132_ERZ791925 | MGnify/ENA primary metagenome ERZ791925 (study PRJEB30046, sample SAMN00792075) | human gut metagenome | study: EMG produced TPA metagenomics assembly of the A metagenome-wide association study of gut microbiota in type 2...
ACCGTTTCCACGATTTTGCGCAGTTCGTTGAAGAGCAGAAAAATTATCGTCCGGTTGCGGACGCCGTTGCCATGCTGCTGGCAGGTAACAAACTGAGCAATGACGAACTGAACATGCTCGGCGAGATGATCGGCGAGCAGGATATCGAGCCGCTGTTGCAGGCAGCAAACAGCGACAGCGAAGATGCCCAGAGCGCCCGTCAGGAGCTGGTTTCGATGCTGATGGATCGCCACGGCACCAGCCGCGTGCTGTTCCGTAACACGCGTAACGGTGTGAAAGGATTCCCGAAACGCGAGCTGCACACCATTAAGCTGCCGCTACCGACGCAGTATCAGACGGCTATTAAAGTCTCCGGCATTATGGGCGCACGTAAAAGTGCGGAAGATCGTGCTCGCGATATGCTCTACCCGGAGCGTATTTATCAGGAATTTGAAGGTGATAACGCCACCTGGTGGAACTTCGATCCGCGCGTTGAGTGGCTGATGGGCTACCTGACCAGCCATCGCTCTCAGAAAGTGCTGGTGATCTGCGCCAAAGCTGCCACTGCGCTGCAACTGGAGCAGGTACTGCGCGAACGTGAAGGTATTCGCGCTGCGGTGTTCCACGAAGGTATGTCGATTATCGAACGTGACCGCGCTGCCGCCTGGTTTGCCGAAGAAGACACCGCCGCACAGGTACTGCTGTGCTCAGAAATCGGTTCTGAAGGACGTAACTTCCAGTTCGCCAGCCACATGGTGATGTTTGACCTGCCATTCAACCCGGATCTACTGGAGCAGCGTATTGGTCGTCTGGATCGTATCGGCCAGGCGCACGATATTCAGATCCATGTGCCTTATCTGGAGAAAACCGCTCAGTCGGTGCTGGTGCGCTGGTATCACGAAGGTCTGGATGCATTTGAGCACACCTGCCCGACCGGACGCACTATTTACGATAGCGTATACAACGATCTGATTAACTATCTGGCTTCACCGGATCAAACCGAAGGCTTTGACGATCTGATCAAAAACTGCCGCGAGCAACATGAAGCGCTGAAAGCACAGCTGGAACAGGGTCGTGACCGCCTGCTGGAAATCCACTCCAACGGTGGCGAAAAAGCCCAGGCACTGGCAGAAAGCATTGAAGAGCAGGATGACGATACCAACCTGATCGCCTTCGCCATGAACCTGTTCGATATTATCGGTATCAATCAGGACGATCGCGGCGACAACATGATCGTGCTGACGCCGTCCGATCATATGCTGGTGCCGGACTTCCCTGGCCTGTCGGAAGATGGCATCACCATCACCTTTGATCGTGAAGTGGCGCTGGCGCGTGAAGATGCACAGTTTATTACCTGGGAGCATCCGCTGATCCGCAACGGTCTGGATCTGATCCTTTCTGGCGATACCGGTAGCAGCACGATTTCACTGTTAAAAAACAAAGCGTTGCCGGTAGGTACGCTGTTGGTGGAACTGATTTATGTGGTTGAAGCCCAGGCTCCGAAGCAGTTGCAGCTCAACCGCTTCCTGCCACCGACGCCGGTACGTATGCTGCTGGATAAAAACGGCAACAACCTGGCGGCGCAGGTAGAGTTTGAAACCTTTAACCGCCAGCTTAACGCGGTTAACCGTCACACCGGCAGCAAACTGGTTAACGCCGTGCAGCAGGATGTTCACGCTATCCTTCAACTGGGTGAAGCGCAGATCGAGAAATCTGCCCGTGCATTGATTGATGCAGCGCGTAACGAAGCCGACGAAAAACTGTCTGCCGAGCTGTCTCGTCTGGAAGCTCTGCGTGCAGTGAACCCGAACATTCGTGACGACGAACTGACCGCCATTGAGAGCAACCGTCAGCAGGTAATGGAAAGCCTGGATCAGGCAGGTTGGCGTCTGGATGCCCTGCGTTTGATCGTTGTAACGCATCAGTAACGGAGCCGAAAATGGGGATGGAAAACTACAATCCACCGCAGGAACCCTGGTTGGTTATCCTGTATCAGGATGACCATATTATGGTGGTCAACAAGCCGAGCGGTTTGTTGTCAGTGCCGGGTCGTCTGGAAGAGCACAAAGACAGCGTGATGACGCGCATTCAGCGTGATTATCCGCAGGCAGAATCGGTGCATCGTCTGGATATGGCTACCAGCGGCGTGATTGTAGTGGCGCTGACCAAAGCCGCGGAGCGGGAGTTAAAACGCCAGTTCCGCGAGCGCGAGCCGAAAAAGCAGTATGTGGCCCGCGTCTGGGGGCATCCATCCCCCGCAGAAGGTCTGGTGGATCTGCCGCTGATTTGCGACTGGCCAAACCGCCCGAAACAGAAAGTCTGTTACGAAACGGGTAAACCTGCGCAGACGGAATATGAAGTGGTGGAGTATGCGGCGGATAACACGGCAAGAGTGGTGTTAAAACCGATTACCGGGCGTTCGCATCAATTGCGTGTGCATATGCTGGCGCTGGGTCATCCGATTCTCGGCGATCGTTTTTATGCATCACCAGAAGCGAGAGCGATGGCACCACGTTTGTTGCTACATGCAGAGATGTTGACGATTACCCATCCGGCGTATGGCAATAGTATGACGTTTAAAGCGCCAGCGGATTTTTAACCTTTCCTGTACGTTTATACCCTCATCCTAAGGGCTGCCTCTTGTACATAAATCCCCGAGTCCGGGGATTTTTTGTTTCTGCCAAACTGCTTTCAGTTGTTGCGTGTGGCTACGCTTTCCATTCGGTAATTCCCTTCCTGCTCCACAGCGAATTTTTGAACTTTTTCTTCACCCGTTGACCGTCTCTTATATTTCATTTTAACGGGTCTGTTATGGTCCTTTCTGATTGTTATTCATGGGCTAATTAGCAGTCTGGTTGGCGATGCCCATCTCGGTGATCCGTGTCCTGCACGACGCCTTGCGTCACTAGCCTCTTCTCTAGCTCATCATGCAGGTCTTTCTAATTGTGAAATCATCCCACGCTACTGCTAAGGTTGAAGGGGCGTTCCAGCCCCTTCAACCTTAGCTTATTCTGGCTCATTCAATAATTGCGTTGTCAGTAATTTGTTCAGCAGTACTTTTTTAGTAGCAACTTCTTCAGTAGCAACTCCTTTAGTATCAATTTTTTTGGGGGGGATTTTATTAATAATAATTACCTCATCATATAGGGAGGTAGCACCGTTCACGGTAGCACCGTCCAGGTTAGCACCGTCCGGGTTAGCACCGTCCGGGGTAGCACCGTCCGGGGTAGCACCGCCCAGGTTAGCATTCCACCCAGGTCTCTCATAAAGGATATCATTGCTACCTTTCATTGTTTTTTTACCAAGGTAACAATCCCTCATGTCAACGCCGGGAAGGTAAGCCTTTCTAAGATCAACGCCCAAGTTACCTTGGCCCTTATGCAGCTGCAACGTCTGAGTACATATCTTATTCTTTTCAATGAAAAAAGTGACACTTAACTCGATATCCCCGAAGGTCTGGGCGACCCAGCGCATATTGCCCTTTGCGACCAACTCATCCGGATTTTTTGCGCATGTTTTAAGTTTATTGAATAATTCCAGGCTATTGATAAACTTTTCTCTCTCATTCTCGTTGATAGCCCCAGTAAAGTATTCTGAGGCGTTGATGTTGCCAGTCTGGTTATTCACGAAATTGAACAGAAGTTTATAAGCCTCAGTCTGTTTATCTGACCAGAACAGATGGCGTAACGTCTCCCACAAGCGTTGAAAGATATTCATCTTCACGTCCATCTTGTCCCCGCTCACCATCTTATAAATATCGTTCTTGCTCATATTTAAAAGTGTAACCGGCATGCCTGGAACTGATACTTTCATGGTAATAGCCTCGCATTGAGTTAAAAACTCATGATGCGCGTTCTGAATAAATATACTTTCAAAAATCGCTCATTCAGGTATGTGTTTTTTATTTTTAAGACGTAAAAATATAATTCCGCTCGTCGTAAAGCTCTCAACCTTAAGCAGGGTCAACGCGATAAAACCTACAGAACCCCTCCCGTAAACCGTGCATTGAGCCTGTCCACCATTCTGAGTAAACGCCTTTTCTCAAAGAAGTGACCGCCAGGGCGGCCACCTTTAATCGTGGGCAGTTACTCAGCATCATTTACAGGGTCATTTAAACCCTTTCTGCTGCTTTATCAGCTCATATGCCTGCTGAATTTCCTGCGCTTTCTGCTTCGCCATCTCCATCATCTCAGGCGGCAAACCTTTCGCCACCAGCTTATCGGGATGGTGTTCACTCATCAGCTTACGGTAGGCACGTTTGATGGTGGTCGCATCATCCGTCGGCTTCACGCCCAGCACATTACAGGCATCTTCCAGCGTTGGGCCACGCTGCGCTTGCTGCCAGTTACCACCGCCAGTTTGCTGCTGATAACCGCCGCCAAACTGTGCACCGCCCTGCATCATGCGCAAAAACTGGTCAAACTGAGCGCGGGAGATCCCTAATTCTTCTGCAATGACATACAGCACCGCCCGTTCATTCGGGTGCAGTGAACCATCAGCAAACGCCGCCTGAATCTGGATCTCCAGAAACATACGAATTAAGTCAAAACGACCAAAGCAGACACTGCGAAACTGGCGCATCTTTTCGCGCAGCGGGTAATTGTCTGATTTTCCCACCCGGAACGCATTTTGCGCCGCAGTACGGGAAGCGCCATGAAGATTCATTCGGTCCATCAACTGGCTGGCGATATGAATATCAGCCTCCGTGACGCGACCTTTGGATTTGGTTAAATGCCCCATCACTTCAAAAGTGGTGGCAAAAAACAGCGCCTGACGCTCACGCTGGTTGGCGAACCACGCCATTTTACGGCTACGGGCTTTATCAAACATATGGCCAATTAACAGGCCTAACACTACGCCCCAAAAGCCGCCGCCCATCAGTAAGGCCACGGCCACGCCAATGATTTTTCCCCAATACTGCATATATTCCCCAAATCGACACACGGATATCAGGGCTATCTCCCACAATATAAAGGTGCTTTTACCGTTTTCCGGCTGCGGTCAATTGTGGGACATCGCCTATAATTTGCATTATCATACCTGTCATTCAATGCCGTGCCTAACACCACTGACGCTATTCGGACAGGATTAACACTAGCGTAGAGATGACGAGTACGTTAGTCTCTGACCGTTTGTCACGCGCAACGTTACCGATGATGGAACAATAAAATCAACGTATGAAAAAACGTATCCCCACTCTCCTGGCCACCATGATTGCCACCGCCCTTTATAGTCAACAGGGACTGGCAGCCGACCTCGCCTCACAGTGCATGTTGGGCGTGCCAAGCTATGACCGTCCTCTGGTACAGGGCGATACCAATGACTTACCCGTGACTATCAATGCTGACCACGCGAAAGGGGACTACCCGGATGACGCCGTGTTTACTGGCAGCGTGGATATCATGCAGGGTAACAGCCGTCTGCAGGCCGACGAAGTGCAGCTCCATCAAAAAGAGGCACCAGGACAACCGGAGCCGGTACGTACCGTTGATGCGCTCGGTAATGTCCATTACGACGATAACCAGGTGATCCTCAAAGGGCCGAAAGGCTGGGCGAATCTGAACACCAAAGATACCAACGTCTGGGAAGGTGATTACCAGATGGTGGGTCGCCAGGGTCGCGGTAAAGCGGACCTGATGAAACAACGTGGCGAAAACCGCTATACCATTCTGGATAACGGTAGCTTTACCTCCTGTCTGCCGGGTTCTGACACCTGGAGCGTGGTAGGTAGCGAAATTATTCATGACCGCGAAGAACAAGTTGCGGAGATCTGGAACGCCCGCTTTAAGGTGGGTCCGGTACCGATCTTTTATAGCCCCTATTTGCAGTTGCCGGTGGGTGACAAACGTCGCTCTGGTTTCTTGATCCCGAACGCCAAGTACACCACCACCAACTACTTTGAGTTCTACCTGCCATATTACTGGAACATCGCGCCAAATATGGATGCCACCATCACGCCGCATTATATGCATCGTCGTGGCAACATCATGTGGGAGAACGAATTCCGCTACCTCTCCCAGGCGGGCGCTGGCTTGATGGAACTGGACTATCTGCCTTCAGATAAAGTCTATGAAGATGAACACCCGAACGATGACAGTTCACGTCGTTGGTTATTCTACTGGAACCACTCCGGGGTCATGGATCAGGTGTGGCGTTTCAACGTCGACTACACCAAGGTCAGCGATCCTAGCTACTTCAATGATTTCGATAACAAGTACGGTTCCAGTACTGACGGCTACGCAACGCAAAAATTCAGCGTTGGCTATGCGGTGCAAAACTTCAATGCCACCGTTTCAACCAAGCAGTTCCAGGTTTTCAGCGAACAGAACACCAGTAGCTACTCGGCAGAGCCGCAGTTAGACGTTAATTACTACCAGAATGATGTTGGTCCGTTTGATACGCGTATTTACGGCCAGGCAGTGCACTTTGTTAACACCAGAGACGACATGCCTGAAGCAACCCGTGTTCACCTGGAACCGACCATCAATTTGCCGCTCTCTAATAACTGGGGCAGCATCAATACCGAAGCGAAGTTGCTGGCAACCCATTATCAGCAAACCAATCTTGACTGGTATAACTCCAGAAACACGACCAAGCTGGACGAATCCGTTAACCGCGTAATGCCGCAATTCAAAGTTGACGGCAAAATGGTCTTTGAACGCGATATGGAAATGCTGGCTCCGGGTTATACCCAAACGCTGGAACCGCGCGCGCAGTATTTGTACGTGCCGTATCGCGATCAGAGCGACATCTATAACTACGACTCGTCTCTGCTGCAATCTGACTACTCTGGCCTGTTCCGGGACCGGACTTACGGCGGTCTTGACCGTATTGCCTCCGCTAACCAGGTGACGACCGGTGTCACATCTCGCATATATGATGATGCTGCCGTTGAACGTTTTAATATTTCCGTTGGTCAAATCTACTATTTCACGGAGTCTCGCACTGGCGATGACAACATAACATGGGAGAATGACGACAAAACGGGTTCACTGGTGTGGGCAGGCGATACTTACTGGCGTATCTCCGAGCGTTGGGGATTGCGTGGCGGGATTCAGTACGATACACGTCTGGATAACGTAGCGACCAGTAACTCCAGCATTGAATACCGTCGGGATGAAGACCGTCTGGTACAGCTGAATTACCGTTACGCCAGCCCGGAATATATTCAGGCTACGCTGCCTAAGTACTATTCCACTGCTGAGCAATATAAGAATGGTATTTCGCAGGTAGGTGCTGTCGCCAGCTGGCCAATTGCCGATCGTTGGTCCATTGTTGGGGCCTACTACTACGACACCAATGCTAACAAGCAAGCCGACTCTATGTTAGGTGTGCAATACAGCTCCTGCTGCTATGCAATTCGCGTCGGTTACGAGCGGAAGCTGAACGGTTGGGATAACGATAAACAACATGCGGTATATGACAACGCAATCGGCTTTAACATCGAACTTCGCGGCCTGAGCTCCAACTACGGTCTGGGTACGCAAGAGATGCTGCGTTCGAACATTCTGCCGTATCAAAACACTTTGTGATTTGTTGATTTACCACGTAATCCGCAGTGCGGTTAATTGAAATGGAAAAAGTATGAAGAACTGGAAAACGCTGCTTCTCGGTATCGCCATGATCGCGAATACCAGTTTCGCTGCCCCCCAGGTAGTCGATAAAGTCGCAGCCGTCGTCAATAACGGCGTCGTGCTGGAAAGCGACGTTGATGGATTAATGCAGTCGGTAAAACTGAACGCTGCTCAGGCAAGGCAGCAACTTCCTGATGACGCGACGCTGCGCCACCAAATCATGGAACGTTTGATCATGGATCAAATCATCCTGCAGATGGGGCAGAAAATGGGAGTGAAAATCTCCGATGAGCAGCTGGATCAGGCGATTGCTAACATCGCGAAACAGAACAACATGACGCTGGATCAGATGCGCAGCCGTCTGGCTTACGATGGACTGAACTACAACACCTATCGTAACCAGATCCGCAAAGAGATGATTATCTCTGAAGTGCGTAACAACGAGGTGCGTCGTCGCATCACCATCCTGCCGCAGGAAGTCGAATCCCTGGCGCAGCAGGTGGGTAACCAAAACGACGCCAGCACTGAGCTGAACCTGAGCCACATCCTGATCCCGCTGCCGGAAAACCCGACCTCTGATCAGGTGAACGAAGCGGAAAGCCAGGCGCGCGCCATTGTCGATCAGGCGCGTAACGGCGCTGATTTCGGTAAGCTGGCGATTGCTCATTCTGCCGACCAGCAGGCGCTGAACGGCGGCCAGATGGGCTGGGGCCGTATTCAGGAGTTGCCCGGGATCTTCGCCCAGGCATTAAGCACCGCGAAGAAAGGCGACATTGTTGGCCCGATTCGTTCCGGCGTTGGCTTCCATATTCTGAAAGTTAACGACCTGCGCGGCGAAAGCAAAAATATCTCGGTGACCGAAGTTCATGCTCGCCATATTCTGCTGAAACCGTCGCCGATCATGACTGACGAACAGGCCCGTGTGAAACTGGAACAGATTGCTGCTGATATCAAGAGTGGTAAAACGACTTTTGCTGCCGCAGCGAAAGAGTTCTCTCAGGATCCAGGCTCTGCTAACCAGGGCGGCGATCTCGGCTGGGCTACACCAGATATTTTCGATCCGGCCTTCCGTGACGCCCTGACTCGCCTGAACAAAGGTCAAATGAGTGCACCGGTTCACTCTTCATTCGGCTGGCATTTAATCGAACTGCTGGATACCCGTAATGTCGATAAAACCGACGCTGCGCAGAAAGATCGTGCATACCGCATGCTGATGAACCGTAAGTTCTCGGAAGAAGCAGCAAGCTGGATGCAGGAACAACGTGCCAGCGCCTACGTTAAAATCCTGAGCAACTAATGGTTAAAACCCAACGTGTTGTGATCACTCCCGGCGAGCCCGCCGGGATTGGCCCGGACTTAGTTGTCCAGCTTGCACAGCGTGAGTGGCCGGTCGAACTGGTTGTTTGTGCCGATGCCACTCTCCTTACCAACCGGGCAGCGATGCTCGGTTTGCCGCTCACCCTCCGCCCTTATTCCCCCAACTCCCCTGCACAACCGCAAACTGCGGGCACATTAACGCTACTTCCTGTCGCGCTACGTGCACCTGTCACTGCGGGGCAGTTAGCGGTTGAAAATGGGCATTATGTGGTGGAAACGCTGGCGCGAGCGTGCGATGGTTGTCTGAACGGCGAATTTGCCGCGCTGATCACAGGTCCGGTGCATAAAGGCGTTATTAACGACGCTGGCATTCCTTTTACCGGTCATACCGAGTTTTTCGAAGAGCGTTCGCAGGCGAAAAAGGTGGTGATGATGCTGGCGACCGAAGAACTTCGCGTGGCGCTGGCAACGACGCATTTACCGCTGCGCGATATCGCAGACGCTATCACCCCTGCACTTTTGCACGAAGTGATTGCTATTTTGCATCACGATTTGCGGACCAAATTTGGTATTGCCGAACCGCGCATTCTGGTCTGCGGGCTGAATCCGCACGCGGGCGAAGGCGGTCATATGGGTACGGAAGAGATAGACACCATTATTCCGGTGCTCAATGAGCTGCGGGCGCAGGGGATGAAACTCAACGGGCCGCTGCCTGCCGATACCCTGTTTCAGCCGAAATATCTTGATAACGCCGACGCCGTGCTGGCGATGTACCACGATCAGGGTCTTCCCGTGCTAAAATACCAGGGCTTCGGGCGCGGTGTGAACATTACGCTGGGCCTGCCCTTTATTCGCACATCAGTGGACCACGGCACCGCGCTTGAACTGGCGGGACGTGGCAAAGCCGATGTCGGCAGTTTTATTACGGCGCTTAATCTCGCCATCAAAATGATTGTTAACACCCAATGAATAATCGAGTCCACCAGGGCCACTTAGCCCGTAAACGCTTCGGGCAAAACTTTCTCAACGATCAGTTCGTGATCGACAGTATTGTGTCTGCCATTAACCCGCAAAAGGGCCAGGCGATGGTCGAAATCGGCCCCGGTCTGGCGGCATTGACCGAACCGGTCGGCGAACGTCTGGACCAGCTGACGGTCATCGAACTTGACCGCGATCTGGCGGCACGTCTGCAAACGCATCCATTCTTAGGCCCGAAACTGACGATTTATCAGCAGGATGCGATGACCTTTAACTTTGGTGAACTGGCCGAGAAAATGGGTCAGCCGCTGCGTGTTTTCGGCAACCTGCCTTATAACATCTCCACGCCGTTGATGTTCCATCTGTTTAGCTATACTGATGCCATTGCCGACATGCACTTTATGTTGCAAAAAGAGGTGGTGAATCGTCTGGTTGCAGGACCGAACAGCAAAGCGTATGGTCGATTAAGCGTCATGGCGCAATACTATTGCAATGTGATCCCGGTACTGGAAGTACCGCCGTCAGCCTTTACACCACCACCCAAAGTGGATTCCGCCGTCGTGCGCCTGGTTCCTCATGCAACGATGCCTCACCCGGTTAAAGATGTTCGTGTGTTGAGCCGCATCACCACCGAAGCCTTTAACCAGCGTCGTAAAACCATTCGTAACAGCCTCGGCAACCTGTTTAGCGTCGAGGTGTTAACGGGAATGGGGATCGACCCGGCGATGCGAGCGGAAAATATCTCTGTCGCGCAATATTGCCAGATGGCGAACTATCTGGCGGAGAACGCGCCTTTGCAGGAGAGTTAACGATGATCAATTCGCCCCGAGTGTGTATTCAGGTTCAAAGCGTCTACATTGAGGCTCAATCTTCACCTGATAATGAACGTTACGTTTTTGCTTATACCGTAACCATACGCAATCTGGGGCGAGCGCCAGTGCAGTTGTTGGGGCGTTACTGGCTGATCACCAATGGCAATGGCCGTGAAACCGAAGTCCAGGGCGAAGGAGTGGTTGGCGTCCAGCCACTTATCGCGCCTGGCGAAGAGTACCAGTACACCAGCGGTGCAATCATTGAAACCCCGCTGGGCACCATGCAGGGTCACTACGAAATGATCGATGAAAATGGCGTCCCTTTCAGCATCGACATTCCCGTATTCCGACTCGCCGTTCCCACACTCATTCATTAAAAGAATATGGCGACATACCTTATTGGCGACGTTCATGGTTGTTACGATGAACTGATCGCATTGCTGCATAAAGTAGAATTTACCCCTGGGAAAGATACCCTCTGGCTGACGGGCGATCTGGTCGCGCGCGGGCCGGGTTCGCTGGATGTTCTGCGCTATGTGAAATCCTTAGGCGACAGCGTACGTCTGGTGCTGGGCAATCACGATCTGCATCTGCTGGCGGTATTTGCCGGGATCAGCCGCAATAAACCGAAAGATCGCCTGACACCGCTGCTGGAAGCGCCGGATGCCGACGAGTTGCTTAACTGGCTGCGGCGCCAGCCTCTGCTGCAAATCGACGAAGAGAAAAAGCTGGTGATGGCCCACGCAGGGATCACGCCGCAGTGGGATCTGCAGACCGCCAAAGAGTGCGCACGCGATGTAGAAGCGGTGCTATCGAGTGACTCCTATCCCTTCTTTCTTGATGCCATGTACGGCGATATGCCAAATAACTGGTCACCGGAATTGCGGGGGCTGGGAAGACTGCGTTTTATCACCAACGCTTTTACCCGTATGCGTTTTTGCTTCCCGAACGGTCAACTGGATATGTACAGCAAAGAATCGCCGGAAGAGGCCCCTGCCCCACTGAAACCGTGGTTTGCGATTCCTGGCCCTGTCGCTGAAGAATACAGCATCGCCTTTGGTCACTGGGCATCGCTGGAGGGCAAAGGTACGCCGGAAGGTATATACGCGCTGGATACCGGCTGCTGCTGGGGTGGTACATTAACCTGCCTGCGCTGGGAAGATAAACAGTATTTTGTCCAGCCGTCGAACCGGCATAAGGATTTGGGCGAAGCGGCGGCGTCTTAAACACAGCCTGATATAGGAAGGCCGGATAAGACGCGACCGGCGTCGCATCCGGCACTAGCCGTAAATTCTATACCAAATTACCGCCGCTCCAGAATCTCAAAGCAATAGCTGTGAGAGTTCTGCGCATCAGCATCGTGGAATTCGCTGAATACCGATTCCCAGTCATCCGGCTCGTAATCCGGGAAATGGGTGTCGCCTTCCACTTCTGCGTCGATATGCGTCAGATACAGTTTTTGCGCTTTTGGCAAGAACTGTTCATAAACGCGACCGCCGCCAATCACCATGATTTCTGGTACGTCACCACACGCCGCGATGGCTTCATCCACCGACTTCACCCACGTTACGCGATCGTCCGTACCCGGTTGACTGCTGAGGATAATATTTTTGCGTCCTGGCAACGGACGACCGATTGATTCCCAGGTATGGCGGCCCATAATCACGGGTTTATTTAAGGTGTTGCGTTTAAACCAGGCGAGATCGGCAGGCAGGTTCCACGGCATGGCGTTTTCCATGCCGATAACGCGATCTACCGCTAACGCCGCAATCAGACTGATCATTGAGATTTCCCGATAAAAAAAATTGTCGCCACTATACGTAAAGCGTAAACCGTCGTCGACTGGTGCGAGGATGATGTTGAGGAAAATTTTATATTCTGCTGGCGAGTCCACGCTCTCTCCCTGGACTCGCCGCATTACAATGAAACAAAAACAAACAGTTAGCTGTAAAGTGTGATTTACGTCACTCTTTATTAGGATGAGGGTTTCGTTTCCGGTTCATCCGCCATGTTGCCGGTATGTTTACCTTCTTCGGTTCCCTGCCAGCCATGTCGTTGAATTAATGACAGATGTTCGCGGTCCTCGGTAATGATCTCACTTAACATCGCGCTGGTGCGTTTATAGACCGCCGCGCGGGCTTTGGTGTCGTTCTCAACCATTGCCATCTCTTCCACCATCTGAATATTAAAGCGGCGGAACACATCGGCACGTTCTCGCGCTTCATACGGCCCCAGACCTAAACTTTCCAGTGCCAGACGCCCGGTTTTCAGCGCACCTTCGAAGGTTTCACGCTCCGGCTTTTCAACGCCTGCCTGACGCAAACGAATGTAGTGGTCGACATCGCGGGCGCGGGCAATAATCTGCAAATGCGGGAAATGTTCTTTCACCATCTCTGTCAGTTGCAGGTTGGTTTGCGGATCGTCGATGGCGTTAATCAGCACTTCCGCTTTCGCCGCTCCGGCAGATTCCAGTAAATCCATCCGCGTGGCATCGCCATAAAACACTTTCATACCAAATTTACGCAAGGTTTCGATATGGTCCGGATCGTGATCGAGTACCACCATTTTCACCCCGCTGGAGAGCAGTAAACGTCCGGTAATCTGCCCAAAACGACCGAATCCGGCGATAATCACGCGCGGCTGTTCTTCGTCGATCTCATCGGCTTCACGCGCTTCCTCAGTAGAAGATTGCTCAAGGCGATTGAGGATCACCAGCAGAATCGGCGTTGCTGCCATCGACAGCGCCACCGCCAGGGTCAGCGATTTCGCCCACTCCGGCTCCAGCACATTCGCCATCTGCGCCGCGCCAAATACCACAAAGGCAAACTCACTGCCCTGCCCTAACAACACCGCAAACCAACGACGCTGTTTATTTGGCACTTGCAACGGTCGGGCAATCAGCCACAGCATGGCGATTTTGATGATGAGGAAACCGAGCAGCAAAATGACAATGCGCAATGGGTTTTCAAGCAGCGTGCCAAAGTCTATCGACATGCCAACACCGATGAAAAACAGCCCCAACAGCAAACCTTTAAATGGTTCGATATCGCTCTCCAGCGCATGACGGTATTCCGAGCTTGCCAGCAGTACGCCCGCCAGAAACGCGCCCATCGCCATCGACAAGCCGACCTCTTCCAGCAGCAAACCAAAGCCAAACACGAGGAATAACGCCACGGCACTAAACACTTCCCGCAAGCCAGAGCGGGCTACAAAACGCAGCGCCGGACGCGTGACATAGCGCCCCAGCAATACCACCAGCACCAGCGCACCCGCCACTTTTAACGCCGAGAGAGCAAATGCGCCCATCGTCGTCGAGGCACTGCTCGTTGCCAGTAGCGGAATCATCGCCACCAGCGGGATCGCCGCGATATCCTGGAACAGCAGCACCGCAAAGGCACTGCGACCCATTTGCGTCACCATCAGATTGCGTTCATTCATCGCCTGCATGGCAATCGCCGTAGAGGAGAGCGCCAGCGTCATGCCGATCAATTCCGCGACCTGCCAGCGCAGCCCAAGTAACATGCAGAACAGCCCCAGCAGGCCGCCGCAAATCACCATCTGCAATGCGCCACAGCCGAACACTGCCGCACGCAGCTTCCACAGCCTTTGTGGATCGAGTTCGAGGCCGATAATAAACAGCATCAGCACCACCCCAATCTCGGCAAAGTGCAGAATAGATTCGGCATCGGTCACCAGTCGCAGCCCCCACGGGCCAATAATGCAGCCGGCGATCAGGTAGCCAAGTACCGATCCCAGACCAAGACGTACCGCAATGGGTACAATCAGCGCTGCCGAACCGAGATAAATCAGCGCCTGAATCAGCGTATGGCTATCCATGATGGGCCTCCTGCCATTCCAGCAGACGTTGCTTATAGTGACGCGCCTGCCCTTCGAGGGTTTCGTCGTCACAAATAAAGGTGCAGTGCATGGCAAACGGTGGCAGCCAGTTCAGCCCGCAGTAGATTGCCGTCGCCTGTAGCGGCTGCGACAGCACATCAAAGCCCGGATGCGCACCAATTTCAAAATGGCTTTCCCCGCCGCCGGTCGTCACCGCCCACAGCAAATGTTTGCCATGCAGCGCCGTGCCGCCATGACCGTAAGCCCAGCCGTGGGAGAAAACTTTATCGATCCAAAGTTTGAGGAGCGGAGGAATGCTGTACCACTGCATCGGATGCTGCCAGACGATCAGATCGGCGCGAGACAGCGCCTCCTGCTCGGCGGCAATATCGATATTGAAGTCAGGATAGAGTTGATAAAGAGAGCGAATTTCGACGCCTTCCAGCGTCCTTGCCTGTTCAAGCATCCGTTTATTCGCATGGGAATGATGCGGATACGGATGCGCATAAATTATAAGAATCATAGGTAGCCCGCGTGATTACGCCTTTGTTTTCCCACAAAGTGTAGTCATATATTCACGCGGCTTATAGTCAATAATATTGATTCAGAAAAGAGAGAAATCTGAACAATTTACCCCATTCTCTGCCCGCGGATCGTCATATTGCTGGTCTGCGCCAGTGACATCCCTCGAGTCTCCGGGGCAAACGCTACGGAAATCAACAAGCCAAACAGCGAGATACCCGCCCCCATTAGCATCGTGTTACTGATACCGTAATTATTGATAAAGATCGGTAGTGCCCAGGTCGAAACAATGGTGCCAATACGACTTAAGGACATAATCACGCCCACGGCAGAGGCGCGGATATCTGTCGGGAAGAGTTCATTAGGATAGAGCCACTGCAAATTACCCGGCCCGCCAGAGAAAAAGGCATACACCGCAAAGGCCATCACTACCAGCCAGATCCCCATATCCGGGATTAGCCCCAAAACCGCCAGCGCCAGCGTCATCATGGCAAAGCTGCCAATCAACAATGGACGCCGTCCGGCAGTGTTTAACCACAGCATCGGCGGAATACAGCCGAGCATAAAGAACAGGCTAATCACCACATTCCCTAGTGCCGCGTTTTTGCCAACCCCCAATCCCAACAAACCAACGATTTGCGGGCCAAAGGTGTAAATGGCGAACATTGGGATCACCTGGCAGGTCCAGATGGCGGCAACAAACAGAACAAAAGGAAAATGGCGGCGATTAAACAGATCGCGAAAACGGGTTTGCTGCGGCTGCTCTTCATCGAAAGCCACCGGTTCGCCAAACAGTTTTATCATCATCTCTTCGCACTCTTTTACTCGCCCTTTGCGTAATAACCAGCGGGGAGATTCAGGCAGTTCGAATCGACCAATCAAAATCAACAAACAGGGGATCGCCGCGCTACCCAGCATCCAGCGCCAGCCGCCTTCCACATCATAAAGCCAGTAGCCGACCAGATCGGCACAGGTCGCGCCGACATACCACATCGCGGCAATAAAGCTGATGGAAAACGCCCGCTGACGGGTACTGGAGAACTCGGTGATCATTGAGGTGGCGATGGGATAATCTGCACCGATGACAATGCCGATAAGTACCCGCATCACCAACAGTTCGACGGGGGATGAAACAAACATCGTCGCCACCGATATCACGCCGATGGCGATGATATCAATGAGGAACATTTTGCGCCGTCCGACTTTATCGGAAATATAACCAAACAGCGATGTGCCAACGAACAGCCCGGCGAGCGTTCCCGCGCCCAGCAAGCCAATCCAGTCAGCGTCCAGTTTCAGCGCCGGCGTCAGTTGCTCCAGCGCCACGCCAATCATTACCAGTACATAACCATCCAGAAACGGACCACCGCTTCCCCACAGCAAAATGCGGCGGTGAATTGAGGAGAATTTGAGATCGTCAAAGTTTCTGGACGGTTGCATGGTTATTCCTGTTTTTTGCAATGAGAGTCAGTGCGGCGTTACGTATCAAACCAACATCAGCCGTAACGGAACTCCACACCAAAGGTGCCGCGCGGGTATTCCCACTGTTCCAGCGCCGACCCCAGCCCCAGAATGCGACAGGTGCCGCACTCCAGACATCCGGCGTAATCGAAGCGCACACTGCCGTCATCCTGCTTCTTGTACAGACCTGCGGGGCACGCTTTCACCAGCAGCTCCAGCGCCTGTTTATCAGCATCGGCCTTCACAACAATGTGCGGATGCTCTTCATCGACATTGAATTTATTGACGCCCAGTTTGACGTCCACATTGACGGGAGAAGTCATAAAACGGTCACTCCTTTCATGCCATCCTTGATTAGATTGATGAAGCCCACTTTCTTGCCGTGGCGGAGGATTTTCTTGCGCATCAGTTCCGGCGCGCTGCCATCAATGGTGAACAGGTCACGCGCCACACCCACCGCCAGCTCCGGGTAGCCGCTAAACATGCGTGGGTTATCAAGGAACGCCGGTAGTTTCTGGTACATACGCATATCGCGCAGCGGACCACTCTCAAGATGCTGACGATATTCCGCCAGTTTTTGCTTACTGAAATCGTCGCTTTTCATCGCTGAAAGCACGGTTTTTGCTGCGGCTTCCCCGGCGGCAATCGCCAGATCCATACCGCGAATGGTAAAACCGAGGTTCATACACATTCCGGCGGCATCACCGGCAATCAATACGCCGTCACCAACCAACTCCGGCAGCATGTTGATGCCTGCTTCCGGCACTACGTGAGCGGAATATTCCACCAGCTTGCCGCCCGCGATCAGCGGTGCAACGGCCGGATGCTGTTTGAAATCTTCCAGCATTTGCGGCACCGATTTTTTCGCGTCATGCAGATGATGCAAACCACAAACCAGCCCCAGCGACAGGGTGTTTTCATTGGTATAAAGGAAGCCGCCGCCCATCAGGCCATCGGTGGGTGATCCCGCAAACAGGCAAGCCGCCCCCTGATTACCCTGCAACTGAAAACGGTCTTCAATAACCGACTTCGGTAACTCGATCAGTTCCTTCACGCCAACCGCCACATCCGTCGGTTTGACGCGTTTTGCCATCCCCAATTTTTCGGCAAGGATGGAGTTCACCCCATCAGCAAGGATCACCGTTTTCGCTTCAATCACATCGCCATCGGCTTCTACACCGACGACTTTGCCATCGCGCTGTACGAGGTTATCGACGCGGATCCCGGTAATTAACTGCGCGCCCGCTTCTTCGGCCTGCTCCATCAGCCAGGCATCAAATTTACTGCGCAAAACGGAGTAAGAACGCTGGGATGGCGAGGTTTCGTCACCATTGCAGTAGTCCATAGTCATCGCTGACTTTTCCGTCATAAACGCGAGTTTTTCATGGGTGATCAGGCGTTCTACGGGGGCGGAGTCGGCGAAACCAGGAATAATGTGTTCCAGACTGTGGGCATAGAGACGCCCGCCGGTGACGTTCTTGGCACCTGCGGAATTGCCACGCTCGATAACTAACACTTGCGCACCTTCGCGGGCGAGCACCAGTGCGGCAACCGAACCGGCAAGCCCTGCACCGACGATGATGGCGTCAAAGATATCTTCGGACATAAGAGCTCCCTGTCAGCGGCAGGGCCAAAATGCAGCCCTGCCAGAGTGGATCAACGCGCTAAAGCTGCGGTCAGCGCCGGAAGGATCTTCACGGCGTCGCCAACAATGCCGTAATCCGCGTACTGGAAGATCGGCGCATTTTTATCTTTATTGATGGCGAAAATGGTTTGCGACGCGTTAGCGCCAACCATGTGCTGGATCTGCCCGGAGATCCCCACCGCCAAGTACAGTTCAGGTTTCAGCATCAGGTTGGAGATACCGACATAGCGTTCGTGCTCCATCCATTTTTCGTTTTCCGCCACCGGACGAGAACAGGCCAACTCCGCACCTATCGCCTTGCAAAGCTGTTCTGCCAGCGCAATGTTCTCTTTGCTGCCAATACCGCGACCGACGCTGACCACCAGACGGGCTTTGTCGAGATCGACGCTGTTGCTCTGGCGCGCCTGGGTTGCCGTGCGGGTAATCGCCACAGCCGGAGCCTGCCACTCCACGGTGTGCGTTTCGCCAGTGCGTGACGCGTCTGGCTGAGCCGCATCGAACGTGCCGCTGCTGATGGTCAGTACCGCATACGGCGTGGCAATGCGTTCTTCGCCAATCGCCAGACCACCGTAAACCATGTGTTTCACTGTCGCTTTACCGTCCTGTACGCTGACGGTGCTGGCATCGTTAGACACCGCCGCTTTAAGGCGATAACCCAGTTTTGCCGCCAGTAATTTGCCGCGACGGGTGTTTGGCAGCAGCACCAGGCCGTCTGCGCCGTGCTGGCGAATAGTGTCAGCCATGACACCGGCGTAATCTTCGATCATCCGATCGTCCGGTTTGCCGTTTAATTTCCAGACATGATTAGCGCCGAGCTGGATTGCCTGTGCGCCGTCGGCATCATTGAGGACAAAGGTGTTGATTTGATTAGCTAAAGCCTGCGCACCGTTCATCAGTTCCGGCAGACGAGAAGGGGTATCGCTGAATACCCAGACTTGAGAAAACGTGTTCATAGCATCCCCTGTAATTAAATGACTTTGCGAAGATTTTCAGCAAATGCGGCGATCTGTTCTTCGCCGTCGCCTTCAATCACGATGCGCTGACGTTCGCGCTGTTTCGGCGCGGCAACCTGTTGTTCTGACCAGGCTGCCTCTGCGTTAAAACCAATATCCGCCGCCGACCATACCTGGACGGGCTTTTTCGCCGCGCCGAGAATGGCTTTCATCGAAGGAATTTGTGGGGAATTGATATCAGTGGAAACAGCAACAACCGCAGGCAGCGGAATGCTTAAGGTTTCGGTTTCATCTTCCAGTTCGCGCTCAACGGTGAGGGTATCTGCAGTCAGGGAGATAATTTTGCTGACGCCGTTAACTGCCGGAATATTGAGGATTTCGCCTACCAGCAAACCAACCTGCTGGGCATAAAGGTCGGAAGAACCATCGCCACAGAGGATCAAATCAAAGCCTGCTTTCTGGGCGGCTGCAGCCAGTGCGCTCGCCGTTTGTTGCGGCAGTGCCTGCTCGAACTGGTCATCAATCACCACAATCAGTTCATCCGGGCCGCGCGATAGCACATCTTTACGCCCTTTGGCGTTGGTCAGGGCTTTACCGCCCACACTTAAGGCTGTCACCTGCGCCTCTGCTGCCTGTTGCTTTAGCTGGCAAGCCGCTTCAATAGCGTTGAGATCGTATTGGCTTATTTTGGCATCGGCTTTGCTGAAGTCTAATGAACCATCAGCATTATTGACCGCAATATCCTGTTCATCAGGCACGCACTTATAGCAAGTAATAATCTTCATTGCATCTCCAGAAATCATGAAGGAAACGTCGTTCATATCGGTGGTGTTAATTACAGATATCACGCCCTTTAATTTGGAAATAAAACTTTAATCACCAATATTGAAAATGTCACACGCAGATAAATCCAACTTTCAATATTGTTAAGTTCCTCACCAATATTGAAAACACGGCGTAGCAAAAAGAAATTTTCAATATTGTTTTATGGATCACCAATATTGAAAGTCAGATGTTATTTTTTTACTCACAATAGAGCATAACAAACTGATTATTAATCAAAATTAACGAAAAAACGCCCTCTATTCACCCGAAACAAAAATGTGATACCAATCACAGAATACAGCTTATTGAATACCCATTATGAGTTAGCCATTAACGCGTCCACGAGGTTAATAATAATTATATTAAATGTTAACAAAAATAAAACAAACGGGAACGCAAAATAAATATTCGTTTTCACAGTGGAATTAACTCATGAAGAATGAAAAGAGAAAAACGGGAATAGAACCGAAGGTTTTCTTTCCGCCGTTAATAATCGTCGGCATACTTTGTTGGCTTACAGTCAGAGATCTGGATGCAGCGAATGTCGTTATTAATGCTGTATTCAGTTACGTCACCAATGTATGGGGATGGGCATTTGAATGGTATATGGTGGTGATGCTTTTCGGTTGGTTCTGGCTGGTGTTTGGCCCGTATGCCAAAAAGCGTTTAGGTAACGAACCGCCAGAATTTAGCACCGCCAGTTGGATCTTTATGATGTTCGCCTCCTGTACGTCTGCTGCCGTACTGTTCTGGGGATCGATTGAGATCTACTACTACATCTCCACCCCGCCGTTTGGCTTAGAACCGAACTCGACAGGGGCGAAAGAGTTGGGGCTGGCTTACAGCTTGTTCCACTGGGGACCTCTGCCGTGGGCCACTTACAGCTTCCTTTCAGTCGCCTTCGCTTACTTCTTCTTTGTCCGCAAAATGGAAGTGATTCGCCCCAGCTCGACACTGGTGCCGCTGGTAGGTGAAAAACACGCCAAAGGGTTGTTCGGCACTATCGTCGACAACTTCTATCTCGTCGCCTTGATCTTCGCGATGGGTACCAGTCTGGGCCTTGCCACGCCGCTGGTGACCGAGTGTATGCAATGGTTGTTTGGCATTCCGCATACCCTGCAACTGGACGCTATCATCATTACCTGCTGGATTATCCTCAACGCCATTTGCGTCGCTTGCGGTCTGCAAAAAGGGGTACGTATCGCCAGTGACGTGCGTAGTTACCTGAGCTTCCTGATGCTGGGTTGGGTGTTCATTGTCAGCGGTGCCAGCTTCATCATGAACTACTTCACCGATTCGGTGGGGATGTTGCTGATGTATCTGCCGCGCATGTTGTTCTATACCGATCCCATCGCTAAAGGCGGCTTCCCGCAGGGCTGGACCGTGTTCTACTGGGCATGGTGGGTGATTTATGCTATCCAGATGAGTATCTTCCTCGCCCGCATCTCCCGTGGTCGTACTGTGCGTGAACTGTGCTTCGGCATGGTGCTGGGGCTGACAGCGTCAACCTGGATCCTGTGGACTGTACTCGGTAGTAACACTCTGCTGTTGATAGATAAAAACATCATCAACATTCCAAATCTGATCGAACAGTACGGTGTGGCGCGCGCCATCATTGAAACCTGGGCCGCTCTGCCACTCAGCACCGCCACCATGTGGGGCTTCTTCATCCTCTGCTTTATTGCCACCGTTACGCTGGTTAACGCCTGCTCTTATACCCTGGCGATGTCCACTTGCCGCGAAGTACGCGATGGTGAAGAACCACCGCTGCTGGTGCGTATCGGCTGGTCAATTCTGGTTGGCATTATCGGTATTGTTCTGCTGGCGCTCGGCGGCCTGAAACCGATTCAAACCGCCATTATCGCCGGAGGATGCCCGCTGTTCTTCGTCAACATTATGGTGACGCTCTCCTTTATTAAAGACGCGAAACAGAACTGGAAAGATTAATTAACCCCCAAAATATCAAGAGGTTGAAAGATGGATTTTAATTTAAATGATGAGCAGGAACTGTTTGTCGCCGGTATCCGCGAACTGATGGCCAGCGAAAACTGGGAGGCCTATTTTGCCGAGTGCGACCGTGACAGCGTCTACCCGGAACGTTTTGTCAAAGCACTGGCGGATATGGGTATCGACAGTCTGCTGATCCCTGAAGAGCACGGTGGTCTGGACGCGGGGTTTGTTACTCTCGCCGCCGTGTGGATGGAGCTGGGACGTCTGGGGGCACCAACCTATGTACTGTACCAGTTGCCGGGCGGGTTCAATACCTTCCTGCGCGAAGGCACACAAGAGCAGATCGACAAGATTATGGCTTTCCGCGGCACCGGTAAGCAGATGTGGAACTCAGCGATTACCGAACCGGGCGCGGGCTCCGACGTGGGTAGCCTGAAAACGACTTATACCCGTAGAAATGGTAAGATTTATCTTAATGGTAGTAAGTGTTTTATTACCAGTAGCGCCTACACCCCGTACATCGTGGTGATGGCGCGCGACGGGGCTTCTCCGGACAAACCTGTCTACACCGAATGGTTTGTTGATATGAGCAAACCGGGCATCAAAGTGACCAAACTTGAGAAGCTCGGTCTGCGTATGGATAGCTGCTGTGAAATCACCTTTGACGATGTGGAACTGGACGAGAAAGACATGTTCGGTCGGGAAGGTAACGGCTTTAACCGCGTCAAAGAAGAGTTCGACCATGAACGTTTCCTGGTAGCCCTGACCAACTACGGTACGGCGATGTGCGCCTTTGAAGATGCGGCGCGCTACGCCAACCAGCGCGTGCAGTTTGGCGAGGCTATTGGTCGTTTCCAGTTGATTCAGGAAAAATTCGCCCACATGGCGATCAAATTAAACTCCATGAAAAACATGCTGTATGAAGCAGCGTGGAAAGCAGACAACGGCACCATCACCTCTGGCGATGCAGCGATGTGCAAATACTTCTGCGCCAATGCGGCATTTGAAGTGGTGGATAGCGCAATGCAGGTGCTGGGCGGTGTCGGGATTGCGGGCAACCACCGCATCAGCCGCTTCTGGCGTGACCTGCGTGTAGACCGCGTCTCCGGGGGATCTGACGAAATGCAGATCCTGACGCTGGGTCGTGCGGTGCTGAAGCAATACCGCTAAGTCCGTGCGCTGCCTGATGCGACGCTGACGCGTCTTATCAGGCCTACGGGAGCACGAATGTAGGCCGGATAAGGCGTTTACGCCGCATCCGGCAGTCATGCGCTACATAAATTTTTCAGGAGCAAATAATGGATCATCTACCCATGCCGAAATTCGGGCCGTTGGCCGGATTGCGCGTTGTCTTCTCCGGTATCGAAATCGCCGGACCGTTTGCCGGGCAAATGTTCGCAGAATGGGGTCTTTCCAGCTTACCGAAATGAATGAAGTGATTTTGTTCG
>ERZ791925.720-NODE-720-length-20043-cov-2.854513_pt1 | contig 20043 bp, 15 predicted proteins | sample MGYA00510132_ERZ791925 | MGnify/ENA primary metagenome ERZ791925 (study PRJEB30046, sample SAMN00792075) | human gut metagenome | study: EMG produced TPA metagenomics assembly of the A metagenome-wide association study of gut microbiota in type 2...
AAGGTTCAGTTTACGGTCTTTTAGGAAAGAATGTTCCAACTTCTGAACTTCTGACAAAGAATTATATAAAAGATGGTGGCACGAATTAACGTGTCACCATCTTTTTATCTACAGGACATAATTTTAATATGTGCTCATTATCTCCTTAAATCTCTTAACATTAGCTCCTGCATCATTCTTAAACACAGCCGAACCTGCAACTATTACATTAGCTCCAGCTTCAAGCACTGATACGAGATTTTCTATATTAATTCCACCATCTATCTCAATATCTACGTTATCAAGACCTTTTTCTATAAGCTTTGCTTTAATCTGCTTAACCTTTTCTAATGACTCCGGTATGAACTTCTGTCCGCCAAAGCCAGGATGAACGCTCATAACAAGCACCATATCCACCAATGAAAGATAAGGCTCAATAGCCTTTACTGGTGTCTCTGGATTAAGTGTAATAGCTGCTTTGACTCCACATTCCCGTATCTTTTCAATTGTGGCAACAACATCTTCGCACGCCTCAACGTGGACAGTTATTATATCCGCACCACATTTTACAAATTCTTCTATATAACGGATTGGTTCTTCGATCATAAGATGAACATCAAATACTCTGCTTGTACAACTTCTTATTGATTTGATAACAGGCATACCATAGGAAATGCTTGGAACAAACCTGCCGTCCATGACATCAATATGTATATACTCTGCTCCTGCTTCATCAATTGCTTTAATATCTTTCTCAAGATTTTTAAAATCTGCTGATAATATTGAAGGTGATAATATAGTCATTATATTCCTCATTTCTGTGTAATTAATATTATTTAACCTATACAGCCAGCCCTGGCATATAGATAATCAATTATCGCTAATCTATAATTAATATTTCTTCTTGTTCTTTACCTCGTCATATATCTCTACATAACTTGTATAACGTCTTCTGCTTATTAATCCTGCCTCAACCGCTTCCTTAACCCTGCAGTCAGGCTCATTAATATGAACACAGCCCTTAAATCTGCACTGCCCTTCATATTCACTGAATTCCTCAAAATAAAATCCGTGCTGCTGCGAACGCAGCAGCTGCAGTCTTCTTATCTGTTCCTTTTCAAGTTCTGGAATATTAAGAGATGTAAAGCCCGGAGTGTCGCATATATATGTAGCATCGCTCACATTAAATATCTCCGAATGTCTTGTCGTATGCCTTCCTCTTCCAATCCTGCTCACATCACCAGTTGCACTCACTTCCTGCGGAAGTATAAGATTGGTAAGTGACGACTTGCCAACACCTGATGGTCCAGCTAATATTGTCGTCTTTTTCTCAAGTGTCTTAAGAACTATGTCTATTCCTTTATTATCATAAGTACTTATAAATATGACTTTACAGCCACATTTTTCATATATGTCAGAAAGCTCTTCTAATGTGTCATCTTCTGCCAGATCTATTTTGTTAAACACTACAACTGTAGGCACATTCTGATAATCCATCATCATTATAAATCTGTCCAAAAGATTATAATTAGGTTCTGGTGATTTTACAGCAAATATTACCATAGCCTGATCTATATTCGCAGAAGCTGGTCTTATAAGCTCATTCTTTCTTGGAAGTATCTGTATGATATTACCTGTCATCTTATCGTTATCTATTATATCTATAATAACATTATCCCCGACAAGCGGCTTTATCTTTTTATTCCTGAATATTCCTTTTGCCTTACATTCATATATACCACAGGATTCTATATGGACATAATAAAATCCTGCAATTCCCTTTATTATCTTTCCCTGCATAAGACTTCCTATACTCTAATTGCTTGTATTGCCCGTTCCTGTATTAGAACTGCCATTGCCACTTGATGAATTGCTTCCACTGCTATTGCCCGATGTGTTAGAACCACTATTACTATTGCCGTTACTATTGCTATTGCCATTACTGTTGTTATTGCTGTTACTATTACTGCTGCCTGAACCTGATGCTGTAGTAGAAGTTGTTGAGCTTGTATAGTGGCTTACATATATAGTTATTGTTGTTCCAGACTCTACAGTGTCACCACCAGAGTAAGGTGTCTGTGAAGTAACAGTACCATATGCTGCCTTAGATGAAGTCTCATATTTTACTGATACCTTAAGCCCGGCTGCCTCGATAGACTGATTGGCAAGGCTTTCTGTCATTCCTATTACATTAGGAACTGTGGCTTTAGTTACCTGCTTTCCACGACTTACTTCTATTGTAACTGTTGTACCTTCTGTTACTGTTCCAGATGGGCTGTATTTAACAACCTTTCCGGCTTCTACTGTACTGCTGTATACATAATCAACAGAGACGACAAGATTAACATTTTCAATAAGCTCTTTTGCTTCTTCTTCTGTCTTACCCTTTACATTAGGAACTGTGACGTTCTTAGTTTCCCTGCCACTGCTTATTGTAAGAACAATCTGTGAGTTCTTCTCAACCTTAGAACCACCTACATTGCCCTGGTTTATTACACTGTTCTCTGCAACTGTATCTGAACTCTGTGTCACGGCTTTATAGCCAAGACCAACTTTATTAAGTGCACTTATTGCATCGTCCTTAGTCATTCCAACTACATATGGTACTGTAACCATATCTGATGCCTTTGAATTGCCAGACACAGCAGTTGTAACCTGATTAGAAGCCTGACTGTTATTGTTAGATGAACTCTTGCCGCTTCCTATAAGCTTTACAACAACAAATATTGTGATAATAAGAATTATAACTGCAATTCCTATACCGATACATTTCATAATAAGCTCTAACTTATCATTACTCTCATCATCAATATCGTTATCATCTTCTTCCTCATCTATATTATCATCAATATCTGCAAATGTATCCTCACCTAATAAGCCGTCATCTTCTTCCTGCTCATCTATATCCTCATCATCTGAATCAGTCTGTGCATAGTTATCATTAACTGATGTATCATACATAGGAGCAAGCTTTACAAAATCGTCCTCCGGCATAACAAGTGACTTCTTTAAATCTACTATAAGGTCATAGGCAGACTGATAACGCCTGTCTGTCTTCTTCTGTGTACATTTAAGAACTATCTTATCAACACTTACTGGTATTCCCTCAACAAGCTGAGATGGTGCTGGTATTGTATCCTGAATATGCTGTACAGCTACTGATACTGCTGTATCTCCGTCAAATGGAACTGTTCCAGTGAGCATTTCAAATAATGTAATACCAAGTGAATATATATCACTTCTCTCATCCGAATAGCCGCCTCTTGCCTGTTCTGGTGATATATAATGTACAGACCCCATAGAAGCTGATGTATTAATTGTTGCTGTTGAAGCTACCTTGGCAATACCGAAATCAGTAACCTTAACCTTGCCCTCTTTAGATATAATTATATTCTGTGGCTTAATATCCCTATGGACAATATTATGTTTATGAGCTGCATCCATACCATTAGCTACCTGTATAGCAATGCTTACAGCCTCTTTATATGGAAGTTTGCCTCTCTTTTCAATATACTTCTTAAGGGTAACTCCCTCAACAAGTTCCATAACTATGTAATATATGCCATTCTCAACACCGACATCATACACATTTACAACATTAGGATTAGTAAGTCCGGCAGCTGACTGGGCCTCAGCCCAGAATTTGCTTACAAATGTCTTATCCTGGCTAAATTCTGACTTCATAACTTTAATTGCAACATATCTGTTAAGCTTGTGGCATTTGGCTTTGTATACATCTGCCATTCCGCCTGTACCAATCTGTTCAATTATCTCATATCTGTCAGCTAAAAACATTCCTTCTCTTAACATCATTAAATTACCTCTCTGCCTATGGTTCAATTAAAATCACTGATATGTTATCTCTGCCACCATTATCATTGGCCCTGCTTACAAGCCTTTCTGCGGCTTCCCTGATATCGTGGCTGCTCTTTATTATATGAAATATCTCCTGGTCTTCTAACATATTAGTCAATCCATCAGAACACATAAGTATCATATCTTCCTTTTTAAGATCAACTGAAAACATCTCGGCTTCGACGGTGTCATAGCCACCTATTGCCCTTGTGATAACATTCTTTTTCTCATGGGTTCTTGCAGCTTTTCTGTCAATTTCGCCCCGCTGTACCATTTCTTCCACCCACGAATGGTCTCTTGTAATCTGGATTATATCTTCTCCGATTACATACAATCTGCTGTCACCCACATTGGCTACTCTTAAAGTATTGTCAAATATGCTGGCTACCACTAATGTAGTTCCCATTCCATTATATTCTTCCGACTCGCCTGCCTTTCTAAGGAGCAGTGAGTTGACAAGCTTAATGTTATTATCTATTGTTGCTAAAGGATCTTTGCCTTCTGACTCTTTTAATAATTCAACAAGCGTTTCAACTGTATATCTTGACGCTGTGTCACCGGCTTTATGTCCTCCCATACCGTCTGCCACAATAAACAGATTAGGCAGACACCCTATATCATCAAGCTTTGCATAGACATAGTCCTGATTGACATTTCTTTCAATTCCTACATCTGTTGTTGCAAATGCGTTCATTTCATTCTCCATCCATTCTTTAATGTATCAGTTTTACTATTAATGAATAGTATCCCATATCAATATATATTATCATACCAGCTATAAAAATGCGACATATTTCAGCCACTTTTTATGCAGCTGGCTCTATATGGCAGAATTCTCATCTATATGATTCTGCCTCAACTGTCCACAGGCACCGTCTATATCGCGCCCCATCTCACGTCTGACAGTCGCATTAATTCCTTTTCTTTCAAGCATATCCTTAAAATTCTTTATAGAATTCTTCTCTGACTGCTCATAATCTCTTTCCTTAATCGGATTAACCGGTATCAGATTAATATGACAGTTAAGCCCTTTTACAAGCTCTATAAGCTCATTGGCACATTCTTTAGTATCATTAACGCCCTTAACCAGACTATATTCAAATGATATTCTTCGTCCTGTCTTATCAAGATAATACCTGCACGCATCCATAATCTCTGCTATGCTGTATTTATTAGCAATAGGCATCATAGTCTTTCTTAACTCATCATTAGGTGCGTGAAGCGATATTGCAAGTGTTATCTGTAACTTAAGATCTGCCAGTTCTTTTATCTTAGGCACAATTCCACATGTTGATACTGTTATATTTCTCTGGCTTATATTAAGTCCTCTTTCACTGTTAAGCAGTTCTATGAATTTAATAACATTATCGTAATTATCCATAGGCTCACCAGAACCCATTATAACAACATTGCTTACTCTCTCATTAGTATCCCTGCTTATTCTGTATATCTGGTCAAGCATTTCTGATGGTAAAAGATTTCTTACACATCCATTAAGAGTTGATGCACAGAAACGACAGCCCATTTTACAGCCCACCTGTGATGAAATACATACCGAATTGCCGTGATGATACTTCATAAATACACTTTCTATAAGATTGCCGTCATAAAGCTCAAAAAGGTACTTTCTAGTGCCGTCTATCCTTGACTCCTGCATTTTTACAATCTTAAGACTTGTATACAAGGTATCTTCCTTTAAAGTATTCTTAAGCTTATCGGAAATATTGGTCATCTCATCATAACTTTCTGCCAGTTTCTCGTGCATCCACGAATATAACTGGGCAGCTCTGAATTTCTTTTCATTAATACTCTCAACATATTGTACAAGTTCATTGTAATTCAATGATTTTATATCAGTCTTATGCGGCATAACCATACTCCATTCCATTTATCTGTTATTTCTTAAATATATTTACATTCCCCTGTTTAACTCTTAATAAGACGAGCGACAAAGAATCCGTCCATTCCTGAATTATTGGCAGGAAGCAGCTGATGATACTCTCCGTCTTTCGTAAAGCCTGATTCTTTACATATCCAGTCGGCATTATCCTCATTTTCTGCCCTGTTAATTGTACAAGTACTATACATTAACACTCCACCACTCTTAACATAGCGTGATACGACCTTTAAAATATCTCTTTGAAGATCTACAAGTGACTGCAATTTTTCAGGCGAAGCATTATATTTTATATCCGGCTTTCTTCCTATTATCCCAAGACCTGAACAAGGAAGGTCAGCTATAACAATATCAGCTTTATTAATCAGACTTTCATCACAATCAAGTGCATCATATACCTGTGTCTGTATATTAGTGATATTAAGCCTCTTAATATTCTCATCAATAAGTGCAACCTTGTAATCTGACAAATCTCTGGCGATTACCCTGCCGCAATCCCCCTGTTCTGACATCTTAAGTGCGGCATTAATTGACTTTCCGCCCGGTGCACCGCATACGTCAACTATTGTATCTCCCGCTTTTGGTGCTGTGTATTCACCTGCAAGCATTGAGCTGATATCCTGAATCTGATACATACCATCCTGAAAGCTTTTAAGCCCTGCGATATAATCATAATCGGATATCTCATACGCATATGGTATATTCTCTACTTCTTTTACTGTCACATTCTCACGCTGAAGAAGTTCTTTAATCTGTTCCCTGGAAGCCTTTGATGTATTACATCTTATATATGTCTTCTTCTCACACTTCATACCCTCAAGCACGGATTTAACAGTATCTATTGACATCTGCCCTGACCACAGCTCAATTATCCACATTGGCATAGAATACTTAACAGACAGATATTCATATGGACTTTTATTATAATCTGGATATTCAATATTGTCTTTATTGCGTGATATATTTCTTAACACACCATTAACAAAACCCTTAAGCCCCGCAAATCCCCTCTTTACAACAAGCTTGACAGCCTCATTACAAGCTGCACTATCAGGCACATTATCCATATATATTATCTGATATACACCCATTCTTACAATTCTTCTTATAACAGGCTTCATCTTCTTAACTGGTGTCTTTGAATACCTGTTAATAATATAATCTAATTCTATCTGGCTCTCTATAATGCCTAAAGACAGCTTATTGATAAATGATCTTTTACTCTTATCAAGATACTGGTACTTTAAAAGTGCATTGTTGATTATTATATGTGAAAATTCATTGTTACTCTCTATTTCTTCCAAAATATCGAGTACAACCGCTCTTAAATTAACTTCCATACAGATTATTCTCCATTATAATATAACTAATTACCCTAATGCAGTCCCTTCTTCAACGTGGCTTCCAAGAAGAAAGGCATCTATTGACATTCTCTTCTTACCCTCAAGCTGAAGTTCATTAACCTTAAGATAATCTTTTCCGCATTTTATAATAAATGTCTTCTTATCTACATAACATACTGTTCCAGCTTCACATTCCTTTGAAACATTATTGTTATTTATAATATCATCACTGTCATTCACAACATCTGCATCCCATATTTTTAACATTTTGCCATTAAGATGTGTAAATGCACTTGGCCAGGGATTAAGTCCTCTTATAAGGCACTCAATCTGTCTGGCACTCTTAGTAAAATCAAGCTCTCCCATTGACTTTTTAAGCATTTTGACATATGAGCTTTCAGCTTCGTTCTGCTTTTCTGGTATAATGCTTCCAGTCTCAAGTCCTTCAAGTGTCTTAATAAGAAGCTTAGCACCAACTATGCTTAATCTGTCAAAAAGGCTTCCGCCTGTCTCTTTCTTATCAAGTTTAACCTTATCTACCAAAAGAATATCTCCTGTATCAAGCCCCTCATCCATCTTCATAGTCGTAACACCGGAATACTCACATCCGTCTATTACTGCCCACTGGATTGGAGAGGCACCCCTATACTTAGGAAGCAGTGAAGCGTGTACATTAATACATCCAAGACGTGGCATATCAATAATACTCTTAGGCAATAGCTGTCCAAATGCAACAACAACAAACACATCTGCATTATATTTTCTTAATTCTTCAACAAATGCTTCATCTCTTGCTCTTTCTGGCTGAAGAACCTGTATATTATTCTTAACAGCTTCTTCCTTAACAGGTGAAAATACAAGCTCCTTGCTTCTTCCCTTTGGCTTGTCCGGCTGTGTCACAACAGCCACTACATCATACTGGTTATCAATAAGTTCCTTTAACGTCCCAACTGCAAAGTCAGGAGTTCCCATAAATACAACCTTCAATATTAATCTTCCTCCGTTTCAGTTTCCATAAGTGGACCTTCTGCCTTATCAACATACATTACTCCGTCAAGATGATCAATCTCGTGTAAAAGACATCTTGCAAGAAGTTCTTCACCCTCAACGATAATCTCTTCCATATCTTCATTAAGTGCCTTAACCTTGGCATAAGATGGTCTTGTCACGATACCAACCTTACCCGGAACACTAAGACAGCCCTCCTGTCCTGTCTGTGAACCACTTGTCTCAAGAACTACAGGGTTAATAAGCACTATTGGATCATCACCACAGTCAATTACTACTAATCTCTTTCTTATTCCTACCTGTGGAGCTGCAAGTCCAACTCCATTAGCCTCATACATTGTTTCAAACATGTCATCAATAAGTTCCTGTATTCTAGGTGTCATCTCAGTTATTTCTTTTGCTTCTTTTCTTAATATCTCATCACCTAATGTTCTTATATTTCTGATTGCCATAACTTCCTCCATAATCAAATAACATATGCGTATGTTTAATTAACATCATATGCAATGTTAATATTCTTGTAATCTGAACTGCCATTAATATTATTATCCAGCATATCCATAATTAGTTCAAGTGCTTTAAAGCTTGAACTTCTTAAATATATCTGCTTCGTGTATATATCTTTAATCTTGTATATAGAAGCATTTGATGGACCAAGTACTATAATCTTGTCATCTTTAACAGTATTGTTATCCTGAATATACTGCTGTATCAAAGCTTTAATATTTCCTGCACGCTCTGATAACAGCTTCTCATTAATACTGCTTATGTTAATCTTTACCATATTATTAACAGGTGGATATGAAAGCAGCTTCCTGTAAGACATTTCCTGCTCATAAAAACTCTTATAATTCTGCTCCGCCGCACATAACAAGCCATAATTATCAGGTGAATATGTCTGTATTACAACTTCACCCTTTCTTTCTCCTCGTCCAGCTCTTCCTGCCGCCTGTGTTATAAGCTGGAATGTACGCTCAACAGCCTTATAATCACTTGCATACAAGGATATATCTGCCGCTACGACTCCGACAAGAGTAACCTTTGGGAAATCGTGTCCCTTTACTATCATCTGCGTGCCTATAAGTATATCTGCCTGTTCTGTCGCAAATGCACTTAATATATTCTCGTGTCCGCCTTTGCCTTTGGTTGTATCCATATCCATTCTTAATACCCTTGCCGCAGGAAACATCTTCTTAACTGCATCCTCTACAGCCTCTGTTCCTGCCTTAAAGCCAAGAATATACTTAGAACCACATTCAGGGCATAACGATACATTAGGAGTCTCGTATCCACAATAATGACATACAAGCTTTCCATTCCTGTGAAGTGTCATAGATACATCACAATGCGGACATTTCATAACATAGCCGCACGATCTGCACGAAACAAATCCGGCAGTTCCCCTTTTATTAAGAAACAGCATTATCTGTTCGTGTTTATTAAGCCTGTCACTGATAAGCTCATACAGCTTTCTTGAAAATATTGTCCTGTTACCTGTCTTTAACTCCTGTCTCATATCAGCTATATATACCTGTGGCAGGCTTGCCTCTCCTGCCCTGTTATTAAGCTCTATAAGCTTATACTCGCCTGCTTCTGCCCTGTAATAGCTGTCAATTGACGGTGTTGCAGAGCCTAGTATAACAGAAGCTCCCGCCTCCTTTGCAATATGTATTGCAAGGTCTTTGGCGTGATATCTTGGGACTTGCTCTGATATATACGCACCCTCGTGTTCCTCATCTATAACAATAAGTCCAAGATTAGGAAACTGTGTAAACAATGCCGATCTTGGACCTATCATAATACTTATTTCACCTTTAAGTGCTCTTACGAACTGGTCATATCTCTCACCTTTTGACATTCTTGAATTAATAATAGACACTTTATCCCCAAATCTGTGATAAAATCTCTGAACAGTCTGAAATGTAAGTGCTATCTCAGGTATAAGCATTATAACCTGCCGTCCGGAATTAATAGTATGTTCAATAACATCAAGATACACTTCTGTCTTTCCGCTTCCGGTTACTCCTCGTATAAGATATGTATTGAACGCTCTATTATCATAATCCTCCACTATTGTATCAACGGCTCTTTGCTGTTCCTCGTTAAGCACAACCTTTTTATTAAAAATGTGCTTATCAGACACAGGATTTCTATAGTAACTTTCAACCTTAACATTTATAATTCCGTCTGCTTCAAGTGCCTTTACTGTTGCTGGCGAAATATTAAGCTTGTCTTTTACTATCTCCATATCAATAACAGGTTCATCAATAAGTGCACACATAAGCCTGTACTTGGCTTTCGCTTTTTTCTCATATATGCTTATAAGTTCTTGTGCCTTTTTAGTATCAACCAAAAGGCAGACAGACTTTTTCTGCCTATGTCCGACCTCGTCCTTAACCGGAATAACCGTCTTTAATGCCTGATTCATAGTACAGCCATAATGCCGTTTCAGCCACGCTGCAAGCTTTATCATACTTTTAGCGACATTTACTTTTCCTGTAACAACACTGTCAATGCTCTTTATCTTATCAACAGGATATGATGGCTTATCAGTTAAACCAATTACATATCCTGTTATAATTCTGTTACCTTTTCCAAAAGGCACTCTTACAGATGTTCCGATATCAACACTACCATCCATATCATCAGGCACAGCATATTGGAATGTCTTATCAAGCTGTTCGTGTGAAATATCTATTATTATATCAGCGTACATTTTTCTCCTTTAATTCTTCAAGAACTTCTGATATAAGAACACGTTCGTCCATAGGATATTTAACGCCTTTTATCTCCTGATAATCTTCGTGTCCCTTACCTGCAAGCACGATAATATCTCCAGGTTCACCATTCTCAATAGCATATTTAATAGCTTCTTTTCTGTCTGCAATATCAATATGCTTACCTGTAGTCCTGTTAATTCCAGTCTTAATATCTTCCATAATAGCAAGAGGCTCTTCAAATCTTGGATTATCAGATGTTATAATCGTAAGGTCTGCTAATCTTCCAGACACTTCACCCATCTCAAATCTTCTCTCTTTAGAGCGGTTGCCACCACAGCCAAACAGGCATACAAGTCTATGTGGATTGTACTCTTTAAGTGTCTTTAAAATACTCTCTAAGGACATCGCATTATGAGCATAATCAATCATAAGAGTAAACTTATCAGATACTGGAACAAGCTCTATTCTTCCTTTAACCTTTACATCTTTCAATACATTTTCAACAATAGCATTATCCACATTAAAATGTCTTGTAACAGCTATTGCACACAATGAATTATATACCGAGAACATTCCCGGAAGTGAAAGTTCCACATCCATATTGACAAGACCACTACACTTATAAGTAAGACCTATCTTTCCTCTCTCATGGAACAACTTGATATCACTTGCCTTTATGTCTGCATCTTCTGATATGCCATACTTCTCAACACTGCATACAGAGTCTCTTAATATATCAGCTGTATGCTTATCATCTGCATTGACTATTCCTGTCTTGCACTGCTTAAAAAGCTTAGCCTTACATTCAAGGTACTCCTCAAATGAAGCGTGCTCATTAGGACCGATATGATCAGGCTCAAGATTAGTAAATACTCCGATGTCAAATACAATACCTGCAGTTCTGTCAAGCTTTAAGCCCTGTGAGGATACCTCCATAACTACTGCCTTACATCCCTCATCAACCATTTTCCTGAAGGTTTTATGAATCTGTATTGACTCAGGTGTTGTATTGCAGGACGGAACAGCCTCATCTCCTATAACTGTCTCGATAGTTCCGATAAGACCTGTCTTTATTCCACACGCACAAAGAACATTCTTTATCATATAAGTTGTAGTTGTCTTACCCTTAGTTCCTGTAATTCCAATTGTAAACAACTTCTTATCAGGATTGCCGTAAAATGCTGCTGACATAAGTGCAAGGGCAAGTCTTGTATTATCACATTCTATAACTGCTGCCGGTATCTTCTCTGTATTATACTGTGATCCCTTCTGTACAACTATTACAGCCGCCTTATCCTTAACCTGCTCTATATATTTATGTCCATCGCTTACCGAACCAACTATGCAGACAAAGATACCTCCGTCTGTTACTTTTCTTGAGTCAGAAGCAATACCTGTAACAGTTGTATTAATATCACCATTAACAACTGTATATTCAAAATGTTCTACTTCATTAGCTCTGCATATATCCAAAATATCTTTTAACTGCATAACTGCTCCTTTCTTTTCAAGACACCTAGAATAATCCTGTTATCTTCTCATTCTCTTCATCATAATCAATGCCTTCTGCCGCTGGCACTTTAGGAAGTCCTGGCATAGTAAGAACTTTTCCTGTAAGTGCTACAACAAAGCCTGCACCAGCATCAACATACACTTCTCTAATATTAATTGTAAAACCTTCTGGTCTTCCTAACTTAGATGCATCATCAGACAAAGAATACTGTGTCTTAGCCATACATACAGGAAGATTTCCAAAGCCCATCTGTGTAATATGGTCAAGTTCCTTCTTAGCCTTAGAATCATATGTAACACCATCTGCTCCATATATTTCTTTAGCTATTGTCATAATCTTATCCTCTAATGGAAGTTCATCTTCATATAAAGGCTTAAAATCGCTCTTCTTATCAAATGAAGCAAGCACCTTATCTGCAAGTTCTATTCCGCCTGCTCCGCCGTCTGCCCATACATTAGATAATGCAAATTCACAGCCTAATTCTTCACAGTGCTTCTTTATGAATTCATATTCTTCCTCTGTATCTGTCACAAATGAGTTGAGTGTAACAACTACAGGTACACCATACTTGTGAATATTCTCAATATGTTTATCAAGGTTTACTATACCATTCTTTAAAGCTTCCATATCTGGCTTTGATAATTCCTGCTTAGGAACTCCACCATTGTATTTTAATGCCTTAACAGTAGCTACAATAACAACTGCATCAGGCTTAAGTCCAGCCTTTCTGCACTTAATATCAAAGAACTTCTCAGCTCCAAGATCTGCACCGAAACCAGCCTCAGTAACAGCAATATCTGCCAGCTTTAAAGCAAGCTTTGTTGCTCTTACAGAATTACATCCGTGTGCAATATTGGCAAATGGTCCACCGTGTACAAGCACAGGTGTATTCTCTAGTGTCTGAATCATATTAGGCTTTATTGCATCTTTTAATAAAGCTGCCATAGCTCCTGTTGCCTTTAAATCCTTGGCTGTAACAGGATCTCCTGCATAATTATATGCAACAATTATCTTGTCAATTCTTTCCTTTAAATCTTTCATATCCTCAGCAAGACAGAGTATAGCCATAATCTCTGAGGCTACTGTAATTATAAAATGATCTTCTCTTGTAACACCATTAGGCTTGTCACCAAGTCCGATTACGATATTCCTAAGAGTTCTATCATTCATATCCATACATCTCTTCCATACAATTCTCTTAGTATCTATTCCAAGAGCATTACCCTGATGTATATGATTATCAAGCATTGCTGCAAGAAGGTTGTTAGCTGATGTTATCGCGTGGAAATCACCAGTAAAATGTAAATTAAGATCTTCCATAGGAACAGCCTGTGCGTATCCGCCGCCGGCAGCTCCTCCCTTTATGCCAAAGCAAGGTCCTAATGATGGTTCTCTTAATGCAGCAATTGCACTTATTCCTTTCTGGTTAAGTGCTTCTGTAAGTCCAAGACTTATTGTAGTCTTTCCCTCACCTGCCGGAGTTGGATTGATAGCTGTAATAAGAACAAGCTTTCCATCTTCGTTATTCTCTACTCTGTGGATAAGCTCATCTGATAACTTAGCCTTATACTTTCCATACATTTCAAGTTCGTCTTCTGTTACTCCAACCTTTGCCGCAACATCTTTAATATTCTCTAAATGTGCTTCCTGTGCTATCTGAATATCGCTCTTAATTTCCATAATTTCATCCTTTCCCGCAGCGTAATTATAATGACAGGACTAATGCCCTGACTATGATACTTATGCTACTACATATATCATATATAATCTATTTTGTACATATATTCATTATATATTTTTAATAAATTCTTCAAATTCCTCTGCTGTCATAAGCACCTTCCTTGGCTTAGTGCCAATCTCTGGTCCTACAACACCGGCATCTGCTAACTGGTCCATTATTCGTCCTGCCCTGTTAAAGCCAATCTTAAACTGTCTTTGTAACATTCCAATTGAACCTCTCTCTTTCTCAATAACAAAACGTCCTGCATCTGCAAATAATGAATCTCTGTCATCCTGCTGTTCTGCTGCCTGTCCACCTGCTTTTGAAGCTATGGCAGTCTCCGTTATGCTCTCATCGTAATTAACCTCGCCTGACATATTATCTTTAAGGAACTGAACAACCTTTGACACTTCTTCATCTGACACAAATGCTCCCTGAACTCTGATTGGCTTAGGTATATTAGATGGGAAGTATAACATATCGCCTTTACCTAACAGCTTTTCTGCACCATTCATATCAAGTATAGTTCTTGAGTCAACACCCGATGACACGGAAAATGCTATTCTTGACGGTACATTTGCCTTAATAAGTCCAGTTATTACATTAACCGATGGACGCTGTGTTGCTATAACCATATGGATACCTGCCGCTCTTGCAAGCTGTGCAAGCCTGCATATTGCATCTTCGACCTCTCCTGGTGCTACCATCATAAGATCTGCAAGCTCATCAATAATTATAACTATCTCTGGCAGCTTTTCAACAGGAATTTCTCCTTCTTTGAATTCCATCTTTGCAGCTATGTCATTATAGCCCTTAAGATTACGTGCACCAACACCTGCAAACTTCTTATATCTTGTATTCATCTCATTGACTGCCCAATTAAGAGCACCTGCCGCCTTCTTAGGCTCTGTCACAACCGGAAGCAGCAAATGTGGTATTCCATTATATATGCTTAACTCAACAACCTTAGGGTCAACCATAATAAGCTTTACTTCATCAGGGCGTGCCTTATATAAAATACTCATTATAATTGTGTTAATACATACTGATTTACCTGAACCAGTAGCTCCTGCAATAAGAAGGTGAGGCATTCTTGCTATATCTGCAACAATGGTCTTTCCTGCTATATCCTTACCTGCTGCAAATGCAATCTTTGACGAAGTATTCTTAAATGTATCAGTTTCTATTAGCTCTCTTAAGAATACACTGCCTGCCTCTTTATTAGGAACTTCTATTCCTATGGCTGATTTGCCTGGAATAGGTGCTTCTATTCTTATATCTGCTGCCGCAAGGCTTAACTTAATATCATCTGCTAAAGATACTATCCTGCTTACCTTAACACCAAGCTCAGGCTTTAATTCGTATCTTGTTACTGATGGTCCGCAGCTTATATCTGTAATATCGACCTTAACACCAAAGTTCTGCAATGTCTGCTTTAATGTGATTGCTGTATCCCTGTTCTCACGCTCAAGATTAGAAGCTTTCGAATTAGTATTGCGGTTAAGCAGGCTGACTGGTGGGAACTTATACTGCTTAGAGCTTTCAGCCGCAGGATTCGCTGTATTTTCTTTAACCTGCATATCCTCTGTCTCAGATGGATTAGACACATCTGACGTATTATCCGTATCTGATGTATTAGTCATATCTGATACATTAGCCATACCTGATATATTAGCCACACCTGATACATTAGCCATACCTGATATATCAGTCATATCTGATACATCTTCTGACATATTATCATCTTTATCAGGTATGTCATATGACTCGTCCAAATCAACCATCTCGTCCCGATGTTCGCTTTCATTTTCTTCTGACGCACTATCTGTATGCAGCTCCCATACTGGCTCTCTGCTTATACGAGGCATAGGTGTAATCAACGGATCATATATATCATCACTATACATATCATCTTCATTATCCACGGCCTCTATCTCTGTTATATCTATATCTGAACCTTCATTCCTGTTATCATCATATATTGTAAGGTCATTAGTAACACCCCTAACAACATTATTCATACGTGAATTAGCAGAGGCTTCTTCTCTTGCTTCTTTCTGTGCCATTCTTACACGATTGGAATGTTCCTTATATTCTGAATAATCTTTTCTTGCCTCACTTACTATCCTCTCTCCGCCATTACGGATACCTTTGATAAATGATTTCTCTGTAATAACAATTATACAGATAATAGCAAGAATTATAAGTATAACTAAAGAACCTGCCATACCCAGTGGATTTAACATCTTACATAATATTCCTCCAAACAGGCCGCCTCCAGTCTTATACTCTGAACAATATGTAAAATATGTACCAACCGGCTCTTTTATATCCGGCACATTAGTAACTCTCTGCCACAAAGCTGCCGCAATAACCGACAATAAATATGCCATAGCTGCTTTAATCTTCATAACTCCGATAATATCTTTATTGGCAAGCATAAACATAATACTTACAGCTATAATTACCGGAACTATATAAGCAGCAATTCCAAATAGTCCAAACATAAACCATTTAATTGAACGCCCAACAATTCCTGCCATATTAAAATTACTGAGCAGGAGGATAATTGTACACGCTAATGCTATTAAAAGAACTATCTCATCCCTTAGCTGGTTATTCACCTGCGATGAATTGCTTCCTGTATTCCTTGAAGATGAGCTTCTGGAACCAGAACTCCTTGTATTAGAGCTTTTCGTGCCATTTCCTTTGGAATTAGAGCTTTTCTTAGTTGTATTGCTATTTCCTGAATATGAAGTTTTACCTGATTTGCTGTTAGACGTTGTCTTTCTTTTGGTACTGCTGGTCTTCTTGCCTGTACTCTTACTTCTGCCTGAAGCCATATATCTAACTCCTCCATATACTACTATTAAAATTAGGTAGTGACAGCTTGTGTATACACACTTACATTGTATACATATGCTATCAACACCTGACTAATACTAATATATGGGGATGCCACATTCGTGACAACCCCATCCTAAGCATTAATAATTAATCTTCATCATCACTTGCAGCTTCTGCAAATCCCTGACGTTTTCTTGCCATCTCATCGCTCTCAAGATACTCATCGTAAGTTGTAATCTTATCAATAAGCTGCCCTGATGGAACGATTTCCATAATTCTGTTAGCTGTAGTCTGAATGAACTGATGATCGTGTGATGTGAAAAGTGCCACACCTGGGAACTTAATCAGTCCATTATTAAGTGCTGTAATAGACTCCATATCAAGGTGGTTAGTAGGGTCATCAAATATAAGTACATTAGAACCCATAATCATCATCTTGGATATAAGACATCTAACCTTCTCTCCACCGGAAAGTACCTTAACCTTCTTAACACCATCATCTCCAGCAAATAACATACGTCCAAGGAAACCTCTTACATATGTAGGATCTGGATCTGGTGAATACTGTGTAAGCCATTCAACAATTGTATCCTCTCTGTTGAACTCTGCCGCACTATCCTTAGGGAAATATGCCTGTGAAGTTGTTACACCCCATTTGTATGAACCCTCATCTGGCTCCATATTACCTGTAAGAATATTAAATAAAGTTGTAGTTGCTAATTCATTAGAACCAACAAATGCAATCTTGTCATCTTTATTAACAATAAATGATATATTATCAAGCACCTTAACACCATCAATTGTCTTAGAAATACCTTCAACCTGAAGTACTTCATTACCAATCTCTCTTGCTGGTCTGAAATCTATATAAGGATACTTTCTGCTTGATGGTCTGATTTCATCAAGTTCAATCTTCTCTAATGCTCTCTTTCTTGAAGTAGCCTGCTTAGACTTAGACGCATTAGCTGAGAATCTCTGAATAAAATCCTGAAGTTCCTTAATCTTTTCTTCCTTCTTCTTATTAGCTTCCTTCATCTGCTTAATAATAAGCTGGCTTGATTCATACCAGAAATCATAGTTACCAGCGTAAAGCTGAATTTTGGCATAATCAATATCTGCAATCTGTGTACATACTTTATTAAGGAAATATCTGTCGTGTGATACAACGATAACAGTATTAATAAGGAATTCTTCAAGCCACGCAATAGCATCAAGATCAAGGTGGTTAGTAGGCTCATCTAATAAAAGAATATCAGGATTACCAAATAAAGCCTTAGCAAGAAGAACCTTAACCTTCTCACTACCATTAAGTTCTGACATAAGCTTATAATGAAGATCTGTAGTAATTCCAAGCCCGTTAAGAAGCTGTGCAGCATCTGATTCTGCTTCCCAGCCATTCATATCAGCGAACTCTGCTTCAAGCTCACTTGCCTTATTACCATCTTCCTCTGTGAAATCTTCTTTAGCATATATTGCTTCTTTTTCTTTCATTATTTCATAAAGGCGTGTGTTACCCATAATAACAGTATCTAATACAGTGTACTCATCATACTTGAAGTGGTCCTGTTCAAGGAATGATAATCTCTGACCTGGTGTAATAGATACATCTCCCTTACTTGGTTCAATCTGACCAGTAAGTATTTTTAAAAATGTTGACTTACCTGCACCATTAGCACCGATAAGACCATAGCAGTTACCTTCTGTAAACTTAATATTTACATCTTCAAAAAGGGCCTTTTTACCTATACGAAGTGTTACATTGTTTGCACTAATCATTAATCATAACCTCCAGTAATGTTAAACATTACAATTATAGATGGAATTGGGATTAATTGCAAGTATTCTGATTGAATATATCATTGACAACATTACACACAATATCATCAGCAAGCTGATACATCTTACAATTCATCTCATAATTGTCCTCGCACTCCTCACAATCACATATAATATTTTCAAGCCAGCCACCTCTTTTGGGCAAATTCTTAATCTTAATATGGTTGTTGACTACATATAATTTAATCTTCCCCTGTTCTGATAATTTCTTAACAAGCTCCAGATAATATACCCCTTTAATGTCATTAAGCATTTCATATGATATAAATAATACGATATACCTGTGCTTAATAAACAGTTCATTATTCTTTCTTGTATTCATCTGCCACAGCAGATTATTAACCCTCCCTTCCTCAAATACATTCAATACATTAATACCCTTAAATTCTAAATGTTCCATCAGACTATCCATATCTGAATTCTTCTTTTGCATCCCCATTAAAAGCAAAACAACACCTCCTGATAATTATTATAACCATATTCTACCACATAATTATATATATTATCGAGAGATGTTGTAATTCATCAAATATATGTTGTAATTGAACCACTTATTGTTGTGCAGGTTCCATTATATGTCACACAGTTAAGCTGTTATTGTAGTTCCTGCCTTTCCGTCTAAGCCTTCTTTAGCCTGCTCAAGATTAGCAATAACTGCCTTTCTGTCTGAATCAGCTGCAACAAATCTAATTGATGCATCTACCTTAGGGAATGTTGTCTTAGCTGGGAAATGTCCAGCTTTAATATACTGGTGAAGATCTGCTGCTGATACATTGTCAAATACCTTCTCGTCAGCTGTTCCCTTTCCAATTGTTAGCTTATCATAAGCTGTAAGGAATAATAATGTATCTGCTCCGACAAGTTCTGCAAGCTTAGCTGCTGTGTAATCCTTCTCTATAATAGCTGATGCACCCTTAAGGTGTGAACCTTGCTGTAATACTGGAATTCCACCACCACCGGCAGCAATAACAATCTGATCTGCCGAAAGAAGTGCCTTAACAGCATCAATCTCATATATATCAATAGGCATTGGAGCTGCAATTATTCTTCTGAACCTGCCTGGTTCTTCTTCAACTACATAGTTACCCTTTTCTTCCTCTGCTTCAGCTTCTTCCTTAGTCATATATCTTCCGATTATCTTAGAAGGCTCAGAAAATGCTATATCAAAAGGATCAACTCTTACCTGAGTTATAATTGTTGAAACTGTCTTATAGATACCTCTGTTAAGAAGCTCCTCCCTGATTGCATTCTGTAAATCATAACCTATATAGCCTTCACTCATAGCACCACATGAAATTACTGCTGATAAGGATTTGGCTATTTCA
>ERZ791925.759-NODE-759-length-19281-cov-7.876105_pt1 | contig 19281 bp, 14 predicted proteins | sample MGYA00510132_ERZ791925 | MGnify/ENA primary metagenome ERZ791925 (study PRJEB30046, sample SAMN00792075) | human gut metagenome | study: EMG produced TPA metagenomics assembly of the A metagenome-wide association study of gut microbiota in type 2...
TCTGCATCAGCCCGAATTTGCTGAGCGGCAGAATATTATGCCGTGCCCTGTCTTTCTGCATATTGGCACACATTCGTTCATAAAGCTTTTGACGGTTTTCGGCTTCATTCATATCGATGAAGTCGACGACAATGATACCACCCATGTCTCTTAATCGCAGTTGGCGGGCCAGCTCGTCGGCGGCTCCCAGATTTACTTCGAGTGCGTTACCTTCCTGCCCGTTGGCATTCTTGGTGCGGTTACCGCTGTTCACGTCTACTACGTGAAGCGCCTCAGTGTGCTCAATAATCAGATAGGCACCACTCTTGTAAGAGACTGTTTTACCAAACGATGATTTAATCTGCTTGGTGATACCGAAATTGTCGTAAATGGGAAGTTGGCCTTTGTACAGTTTCACGATATTAGCCCGGTCGGGCGCAATCAGTGATACGTAATCCCTAATTTCATTGTACACAGCCTCGTCGTTGACGTGAATATTCTCAAATGATGGGTTGAAGAGGTCGCGCAACAAACCTACGGCGCGGCTGGTTTCTTCATAAATCAACGTCGGATACTTGGTGGCTTTCTGTACTTTCACCATTGCATCTTCCCAATGTTTGATCAGGACTCTAAGCTCTCCGTCGAGTTCGGCTACGCGTTTTCCTTCTGCTACGGTACGGACAATGACACCGAAGTTTTTCGGCTTGATACTCATCAGCAGTTGTTTCAGACGGGCGCGTTCTTCGCTCGATTTAATTTTTTGTGATACGGAAACCTTGTCATTGAAAGGGATGAGTACGAGATAGCGCCCTGCAAACGAAATTTCGGATGTCAGTCGCGGTCCCTTAGTGGAGATCGGTTCCTTTACGATTTGCACCACTACTTCTTGTCCCACCTTGAGTGTGTTGGATACAGTCCCATCCTTGTCGAGGTCGGGAAGCAGGGTTGCCTTGCTGATGGAGCTCAGCTTCTTTTTGTCGCTTAAAGTCTGCTTTACAAACTTTTCGAGTGAGTTAAATTGAGGACCCAAATCTAAATAATGGAGGAAAGCGTCTTTCTCGTAACCAACGTCCACAAAGCATGCATTCAGTCCGGGCATCAATTTCTTGATACGTCCTAAATACATATTGCCCACAGAAAAGGAAATATTTCTTCCTTCGCTTTGAAGTTCCACCAAGCTCTTATCTTCGAGAAGAGCGATGGAAACCTCTTTAGGCTGTACGTCAACTACTAGTTCACTTGTCACTGTTTTGTTTCCTTATTATTGATTGAATCTCATTTGTACGAACAACTATTTTAACAAATTGTTCATTTTGAGTTAACTACTTAAACAAAGAACAAACTTGAAAGACATTAGCTTCGCAAGTTTGTTCTTTATTTCTGTGTGATCCAGACTTAAAAATTATTTTTTGCTTTTATGTCTGTTCTTTCTTAGTCTTTTTTTACGCTTGTGCGTAGACATTTTATGTCTTTTTTTCTTTTTTCCGCTTGGCATAGCTTCACATTTTATGGGTTAATACTCTTGTTTATTATTTCTTTACTGAAATTGTAAATGTCTTAGCCGGTTTGAAAGCCGGAATGTTGTGCTCCGGAATAATGATCGTAGTGTTTTTAGAAATGTTACGAGCAGTTTTCTGTGCTCTTTTCTTTACTACGAAACTACCAAACCCACGCAGGTATACGTTCTCATCGTTAGACAGTGAATCCTTTACTGCATCCATAAATGCCTCAACTGTTGTAAGAACTGTCTGCTTATCAATCCCAGTTTTCTTTGTAATCTCGTTTACAATATCTGCTTTAGTCATTTTTCCTTAAAAAAAATATTATTACTATGTTATTGCTAATTTTTTGGACTGCAAATATATAGCTTTTTAAGCTCCTAAAAAAATATATTCTACACATTTTTCTAAAAAAATGGTTGCATAGAGGTTTCTTAGAACCAAAAGAGTTACTTTTGTCGGAAAAAAGATATACTGATGTGCCAATATGCTAATATGTTTACGGAAACGATTATAGAATGGTATAAAGAAAATAAACGTGATTTGCCGTGGCGTGATTCTTCTGATCCTTATTTGATATGGATTTCGGAAATCATTCTTCAACAGACGCGTGTAGTTCAAGGATATGATTATTTCCTTCGTTTTATCGGACGCTTTCCCGATGTATCTACATTGGCGGATGCGGAGGAGGACGAGGTGATGAAGTATTGGCAGGGGTTGGGATATTATTCCCGTGCCCGCAATCTTCATGCGGCGGCAAAAAGCATGAATGGTGTTTTTCCGAAAACGTATCCGGAGGTACTGGCTTTGAAAGGAGTAGGGGAATATACGGCGGCTGCCATCTGTTCGTTTGCATATAATATGCCTTATGCGGTGGTGGACGGGAATGTGTATCGTGTACTTTCGCGCTATTTTGGTATTGAAACACCGATTGACTCGACAGCAGGGAAGAAACTGTTTACAGAATTGGCGAACGAGATGTTGGACAAGAAACAGCCTGCCCTGTATAATCAGGGAATTATGGATTTCGGGGCGATTCAATGTACACCGCAGTCACCCGACTGTCTGTTTTGTCCGTTATCTGTCGGCTGTTCGGCTTTATCGAAAGGGCTGGTTACCGTGCTTCCAGTGAAGCAACATAAGACGAAGTCAACGAATCGTTACTTCAATTATATTTATGTACGTGCGGGCGCGCATACCTTTATTAATAAACGGACGGATAATGATATTTGGAAGAATTTGTTTGAACTGCCTTTAATAGAGACTTCATCCTCTTTGCCGGAAGAAGAGTTTTTGGCTTTGCCGGAATTTCAGACGTTGTTTGCCCCCGGAGAGCAACCTGTGGTGCGTCCGGTATGCAGAGAGGTAAAACATATATTGTCGCATCGGGTGATTTATGCTAATTTTTATGAAGTGATATTGCCCGAAGGAACTGCTTCTTTCGGTAAATTCCAAAAAATAAAAGCTGAGGAATTGGAGCGATACGCTGTTTCCCGCTTGGTGCACGCTTTCATTGAGAAGTATATCGGTCTGAAATAAAAGTTATAACAATTCTTGCATTCTATTGTTATTCTGTTTAATTTTGGCAGCAGATTTGAATTTAAGAATCATAAACTTGATACGTATATGTCAGTAAATAAAGTGATATTGTTAGGAAACGTGGGTCAGGATCCACGTGTAAAATACTTCGATGCAGGCTCGGCTGTAGCTACTTTTTCGTTGGCTACGACAGATAGGGCTTATACATTATCCAATGGAACTCAAGTGCCTGAAAGGACGGAATGGCATAATATCGTTGCATCCAACCGTTGGGCTGAGATTGTAGACAAATACGTGCATAAGGGTGATAAATTGTATCTGGAAGGAAAGATCAGAACCCGTTCTTACAGTGACCAATCAGGTGCTATGCGGTATATCACTGAGATTTATGTAGACTATATGGAAATGCTGACTCCGAAAGGGGCTAATCCTGGAGCGGGAGTTACTTCTTCTATGCAGCAACCTGTAGCTGGTCCGGTACAGCAACCGCAACAGTCACAGCAATCGCAGGCTCAATCAATACAAGATAATTCGGCGGATGATTTGCCGTTCTAGATAATATGGTAGTGTGCCGACTGGCTTTCGCAAACTTATAGGCACATTATCTTTTGTTTAACTAAAATATAGAATCTTTGGACTCAGATGGTTATTTAAGCCAGTTAGCTGGCATTTTCGACGGTATTACCGTACTTACTCCTTCTATCTCTGCTATTATCGCCATAGTATTGGCTGGTGTGCTCCTGCTTGCTTCCGGTTTTGCTTCGGCTTCTGAAATAGCTTTTTTCTCGCTTTCTCCTTCGGACCGGAATGATATTGACGAACGCAATCATCCTTCCGATGAAAAAATAAGTGCACTTCTTGGTGATTCCGAACGCCTTCTGGCGACGATACTGATCACTAATAACTTTGTGAACGTGACTATTATCATGCTCTGCAATTTCTTTTTCATGAATGTGTTTATCTTCCATTCTCCATTGGCAGAGTTTCTTATACTGACTGTAATACTTACTTTTCTGTTATTGTTGTTCGGTGAAATAATGCCGAAGATCTATTCTGCACAGAAAACTTTGGCTTTTTGCCGTTTCTCCGCACCGGGAATTTATTATCTGGAGAAGATATTCCGTCCGGTGGCTACTGTCTTGGTACGTTCAACGGCTTTTCTTAATAAGCATTTCGCCAAAAAGAGTCATAATATCTCTGTTGACGAGTTGTCGCACGCATTAGAACTGACAGATAAAGCGGAACTGTCTGAGGAAAATAATATCTTGGAAGGAATTATCCGTTTTGGCGGAGAAACAGTGAAGGAGGTGATGACATCACGTCTGGATATGGTCGATTTGGATATCCGTACACCTTTCAAGGAGGTGATGCAATGTATCATTGAGAACGCTTATTCGCGTATTCCTATCTATTCCGGTTCGCGGGATAATATCAAGGGAGTGTTGTATATCAAGGATCTTTTGCCTCATGTGAACAAAGGAGATAACTTTCGTTGGCAATCGTTGATTCGTCCGGCCTATTTTGTGCCGGAGACGAAGATGATCGATGACTTGTTGCGTGATTTTCAGGCGAATAAGATTCATATAGCCATTGTGGTTGATGAATTCGGAGGAACGTCCGGATTGGTGACGATGGAAGATATTATTGAAGAAATTGTGGGTGAGATTCATGATGAATATGACGATGAAGAACGTACATACGTTGTATTGAACGACCATACTTGGATTTTTGAAGCAAAGACACAATTGACCGATTTCTATAAGATTGTAAAAGTAGACGAAGATGAGTTTGAGAAGGTGATAGGGGATGCGGATACTTTGGCTGGTATGTTGCTTGAGATAAAGGGTGAATTTCCAGCCTTACACGAGAAGGTGACTTATCATAATTATGAATTCGAAGTACTGGAGATGGACAGTCGCCGTATCTTGAAAGTGAAGTTTACGATTTTGCCAAAAGAACCTGAAGTATCGGAAGAAAAAGAATAAGATGGCGTTATACCTGCGACATAGGGAAGACGGCATACAATGGGCTGTCTGGAAGATGGAAGAGCCTTTGGACGTATTATTGTCTTTGTTGCCCAATACACGGAAAATATCTTCTGAAAAGGAATTACTGCGTTTTACTTCTGAACGTCGGAAGATGGAATGGTTGTCTGTTCGTGTTTTGTTGTATTCGATGTTACAGGAAGACAAAGAGATTGTTTACTCTTCCGAAGGAAAACCGTTTCTTTCCGATCATTCCTTTTATATCAGTATTTCTCATACGAAAGGATATGTGGCGGTAGCACTTAGTTCTTTGAATCCTGTTGGCATTGATATTGAGCAATACGGGCAACGGGTTCATCGGGTATCCGACCGTTATATTCGTCCTGACGAACAGGTAGAATCTTATCAGGAAGATTTGACTTGGGGGTTGTTGTTGTATTGGTCTGCTAAAGAAACAATCTTCAAGCGCATGGAGAACGCTGATGCAGATCTCCGTAAACTTCGTCTGGCGCATTTTATTCCTCAAGTGGAGGGAACATTTCAGGTCCAGGAATTCGTAACGCAGCAGCAAAAACTCTATACGGTTGGTTATCGTATTGAGCCGGATTTTGTGCTGACGTGGACGGCCATTTGATGATTTGTACTCACAATGGAATATAGGGTGGAGAAAATAAAAAAGCGTCAGACTTCTCTAGAAGCGGTCTGACGCTCTTTTATTATTCTTGTGACATTTATTTATCTGTAAGACTATTGTTATCGGAAAGTTATGGTTGACGGGAACCAATATTCACCGCTGTAATCAATAATAGCTTTTTGGGCTCCGGTCACTCCATCGATTACGTAAATATAGGTATTTAAATAATGCTCTCCCCATCCGTCTTCTGTATAAAAGAGGTATACATCTCCATTGCTAGGATCTACCTGTATTCCTGCACCATATATAGACATATTTTCAGCTGGAGTTGAGAATAAAGGAGTAGCAGATTCTGTTCTTATGTCGAATTTGTATATGTTTTTACCATATATAGTGCTTCCTTCTTGTGTCGTGTTGACAAAATATAGAACATTCTCTGTGGTAGAGGCACATAAACCGGTAGGAGTATAAGCCCATTGATTGTAATAGATTTTTAGTTCATCCGGCAGTTCAATGTCTTTACTATTTAAAGTTGTTGTGTTGATTCCTGTTAGCTTGTTTCCATTTGCTGCCCAAAGCATACCATCTTTAGTTAGAGCGAATCCTGTTTTGATTTCAGTTCCAATTTCCTTCTTAAAGGAAAGGTCGTTTATGTCATATACTTTGACTGCTCCTTTACTAAGAATAAAGAGATAATTTTCTGTTTTGTAAATATCTTCTTTATCATTCCTAACGTCCATATTATTTAGCTTCTCCCCTAATGTCAATGGATTCAGGTCCACTTTGAATGCTCCATTTGTGGTTGTTAATATACCGGTTTGATCATTGATGATACAAAAATTGTTAGCCTTCCCATTGGGACCAAGAGTACTTCTTATTCTGTCAACAATAGAGTGATCGGAGAGCTTTGCTCTTACAAGGAAGGGGGAGTTCTGGGATACGATGTACATATAGTTTTCATCAACTACTCCTACTGTTGACGGATAACCTAATTCACTGATGATTTTGTAATTCCATTCTCCTTTGTGATATCTGTTGACACTACCGGAAGATTTCCCTTCATTTACCACATAAAAACTACTTGGATACATTTGGGCATTGATACTGATGGACTTTTGGAAGTTATCAGTATTATTGGTTATATTAAGGGTTATTGTGTGGGTTCCCTTCTTACTGGCCATGAATGTATAATTACTTTCATGAGATACACTTTCACCGTTTACTTCCCAATTATACTCAATTCCGCCTTGAGTATTAGTATTGTTTATTTGGGCTTCTAGTTTGATAATTTGACCTACATTGACTGTTGCGCCATCTTCAATACCTAGACTGGTGATTTCAGCTTTGGGTTCATCATCGTCATTACATGATGATGAAATGAATGGTAAAGCCAACAATGTCAACAGATAGAGTTGACTAACTAAGAATTTCATCTTTTTCATTCTTCTTTTTGATTTAATTATACATAAGTTGTTTGTTATTTCTCAAAATGTAAATCTTCAATAGCTTGTATCTCGGTCGAAATTTCTCCCATCCAACCCGTATTTTGGTTCACAGCAGTGTAAATTCTGACGAAATCAATGCCATCTAATTGAACAGGAAGACCATTTTTGTCTACTGCCCAGTCTATTTGAAATTTACTTTTTTCTGTGTTATTGGGGTGATTGTCTGCATATCCGTATAGATAGCAGTATCCTACCCAATGCTCTGGCATATCTTCACGGGGTTCATTCACGGCGTTGTCTTTCAAACGGCTACCATAAAACGTCATTTCGTTTTCTTCTATCCATGACGGATAATATGAATTTGTAGTATAGAAATCATTTCTATTTACATATCCCTCGTTTCCCTGATTATCTGTCCATTGGACTTTATCCAATGGTGATGTGGGGCGGTGATAAGTAATGGTATAATCCTTTATAGTTGCGGGAGACTTATATTCGCTGCCGGCGAGTTCGTACCACTCATCATCAGGTAATCGGTTGCCATTGACATCTTTTGAAACTAATACAATTCCTGGCTCTGAACTTCCGCCAAGCTCTCCGGTTAATGTCCCGAATGCGTCATAGTACGCGTTTCCATATATTTTGAAATCATATTGTCCGGGAACGTTGGGTACAGTATGATCAAATCCTACTGTGATATAACCTCCGTATGCTCCAAGACTGAGAAGGCATAAGTCTGGAACTTTGAGTAGTTCCTCAGCATATTTTCTCACATCTTCAGATGTATAGTTTTCTTTATAAGCAGTTGTGGGTGTATTCATGAATTGGCAGGGAGCCGGTTTGTATTCTAATACCCTATTGGCAAATGCAGAGGGAGCATTCGGATCCGAATTGTCTTCACTGCTGTCTCCTGATGATGTTTTGTTGCTGAAGACGACCGTGTTAGGGTTTAATCCGACACGGTTTATCCTGAATTGCAACTGTCCGTTTTGATTGAAGCAAAGTACGTCACCGGTTATGGTGTAACTATATGCTTCAGTTATATATATATTATCACTGTACGGATTGATATGAATGCCGTAAGGGGTGTTGATACGAGTTCCGTCTGTGATAAAGTTTTCACGTATAGTTTGTCCGGTCTTTAGATTGAAAACTTTGATAGAAGATGATTCTGTATTGTAGTTGTAATTATATAAATAAGCGATATTGCCACTGATTGCAAAATTCATGACTTTTTCGTCATAAGTATGTGTTGCTTCATCTGTTTTGCAGTCTATCTTTACAAAGTGGAAATCGCCATCTACTATGTTGTTTCCATGAGTAGCTACATAAACAGTCTCGTCCGGCCCTGGTAAGATGCATCCGGGATTAGGACCGACGGTTATCTTCTTTATTTCTGTAAAGGAAGCGATGTCTATCACAGAAACTGTATTGTCCACACCTAAACCTGCAGAATAATCCAAACCACCGGAATTGGATACATATAGTTTGTCATTTTGTATACAGATATTTTCCGGGTTTCTTCCGGCTTTTGTCAAGGCATCTATTTCTAAGGAAGTAGTGTCGATCCGTGCAACGGTACCATCGTATGAACATACGTATGCCTTGTCTTTATGAAACGTGATATGGCGTGGCTGTCGTGAACTGCCGTTTTCTGCCAGCATAGGGATTTGTTTGATAGAAACTCCTGTTTGGAAGTCTATTACTTCAATGGTACTGGATACATTGACTACAATGTATAATTTGCCACCATATAATGCCATATCATTGGCTGTATCACCCAACCCTCGTTTGTTTAGGTCCTTGAAGTAATTTTTAGTAAGCTTTCCCTTTTTGAACGAATAACGGGCCAAAGAACTGTTATTCAAGTTAAACAATCCTTCGCTTAATATATATAGCTCTGCAGTTCCGGTTTCGGAGATATTACTGCCATCAATGTTGGGGATAGATGGCTTGTCCTCCATATCATCACAGGCAATGAATAACAGTAAGAGCATCCATAACCATGTCTGCAATATATATTTTCTATTTATAGTTATTTGTTTCATAGTTAATATTTGATACTGAACGTTGCTCTAACAGAACGTCCGGGCATTGGAAAGTTCTTGATAATCTCATAATTGTTATTGGCTATATTTAATACTTCTATATGAATAGAAGTATTAATCTTCCGTATAGTTAACTCCCTCCCCACAGAGATACTGTGGTCACTATAACTCTCCATTCTATTCTCTGTGATATTTTCTCCTTGTGTATATCGTTTTCCTGAGAACAGGAATGAGTAAGATAAATTAACCCAAGACGTTTCGATACCTACCTGTCCCGAACCGGAAACACGGGGGGTATAAGCTATCTGATGTTTGTAAGTTCTCCCTTCTTCGGAAGCAGGGTCGGGGTTGGTTACATCCAAAGCCTGTTGGTATGTATAATTCCCCGAAAGATTGATACGGAGCTTTTCACAAGGCTGGAGGGACACGCTACCTGTGACATCAATGCCTTTGATTTCTACACTGCCGAGATTTCTCATACTCCAGACAGCAAGGTTCTTGGTAGGATAGGCAATGATTTTATCCGTTATCTTGTTGTAATACGCATCAACAGTTGCCGAGAGATAAGGCAGGAACGGGCATACATCCTTACTGTATGTCAGACCTATATTATACTGCCGTGCATTCTCCGGTTTCAACTTGTTGTTTCCGGTTTCACCGTAGTATAAATCGTTGAAGCTTGGCAGGCGAAAGATATCTTTGTAGAAAATTCTGATACGGAATTCTTCCTTGTCGAAAGGCTTGAACGAAGCGCTGACATACGGAGAAAGTTTACGGTGATTACCTGCACTTCCCCCTTTATCGGCCTGCTCGTAGATGACAGTTGCCAAAGCGGATGCAGAGAGAGTAAGCCAATTGTTTACATATTTTCCCGCAAAAGCTGTCAGCCACGAATAGCGCGTAGGATGGGCAAAGTCATTCAGATTGGCATTCATCGTGTTGATACTTCCGTCAGAAGAAAGCGAAAAAGACAAATTATTCAATAACCTGTAAAGCACGGACCCCGAAAGGTAATACTCCTGCTGGTAATAACTGTTCTCTATTTCTCCGGTAGAACCTTTGTAGTCGGGATCTAAATAACGTTGATAGCTCCAATTCCACTTGGCAGAAGTCTGGAACACCCATTGCCGGTTAAATTCTTTCTTATATTGACTTTGAATAAATGTGTTCTTGTCCCAAAGACGTTGTGAAGAATGAGTATAATAGAAAGTTGTGGCATTGGGCAATCCGCGGGAAGATTGGAAATAATAGGCTTTTAGCCTCCATTGTTCTTTGTCGGAAAAGTTTCCGTAAAGCCCGGCTTCTGCACGAAATGTCTGTACATCCGTGTTCTTTCGCTTTTCCCGTGAACTCAGATCCCCTTCTTCATTTCCGTAATATAAGGTATATGGATAATGCCCGTCCGATGACATCCATTCGCCGTTGGCAGATACAGTCCATTTCCGACTGATCCGTTGTTCCAATAACAGACTGGGATTGACCAATCCCCATGAACCGGTCTTGAAAGACGCACTTATATTCGTGTGCTTTCCGTCCTCAAATCGGGGAGTGAGTGTTTGTATATTCAGTATCCCTGCTGAAGCAAAGAAACGGGCAGGCTGGAAGATGTTGTCGCTTTGACCGTTACTCAACGACAGTTGGTCGACATTATTGAGAGAGAAACGTCCAAGGTCGATTTGTCCCGTTTGACAGTCAGTCAGTGTGATTCCGTCGTAACCTACAGCAGTATGTTGCGCACCCAGACTTCGTATGGATATCGTTTTCAGTCCGCCGATCCCCCCGTAATCTTTCACAGTTACTCCTGCAAAATGTTTCACGGCATCGGAAACCTGCAGGGCATTCAGATTCTTTAAAGCGTCTTTAGAAAATATCTGTAATGGAGCGGTAGAGCGAACCTCACGGGTCTGATAAATATCGGAAACGGTTATTTCGGGGATGTAATAGGTACATGCGGTATCCACCCTTTGCTGTTGTGCAAAAAGTGAAGTCGATAAAAACAGGTTGCAGCTTACTGCAAAGATTGCTAAAGTCCTCTTTTCCATTTCCTCTTTTTAGGTTTAAAAGTGTCCGGGCGAAATCCCTTCGACCGGACACGCATAAATAAACTTTTGGCAGAGTTTATTAAAACATACTTTCTCTGAATCAGAATGATGAATGAAATGATAGACGGAATTGTCCGGTTCATTAGATTCAACGCTTTTTCCTCGAAAGCAGTGAAATTGGTTGCATGGCAGGTCTTCTGACTTGTTCCTGTTGCGAGCGCCTTCCCGGAAATTCTTCTTCCAGTGGCTAAAAGTAGGTTGCTTGCAGCATAATATAGAACTTACAGCAGCGGGACTGTTCAGGATTTACACCTGATTCCCTTTTAATCGCTTTCCCCGTGTGAGGTCTGCGAACCAATGCGCGACAAAGATAGGTAGTTTATTTGTTTTTTGCAAGGAGTTATGGATGTAATAACAGATATTCTTCAACAGCTTGTGCGGTAATGGCTTTTTAAGTGGTTTATCTCTCTTTTGCCAATGTAAATACAAATTCCAGTCCGCCTCCCTGATTATTTTTCGCAGAGATACTTCCCCCGTGAATGATAACCGCATTCTTTACAATGGCCAATCCCAATCCTGTCCCGCCTAATTTCCGTGACCGTCCTTTGTCTACCCGGTAGAAGCGTTCAAAGAGTCGGTTCAGATGTTCGGGTGACACACCCACACCGGTATCGGCAAAGCTGAAATAGTAGAAACCTTCATCTTCGCGGAAACAGTTTATATTGATTTGGATATTTGTTCCGGCGTATGCAATGGCATTATCCATCAGATTGCGGAATATGGAATAAATCAGCGAATAATTTCCTTTGATTTGTATGCTCTTCTTTAAGGAATTGACAACCGTGATATGCTTCTCGTCCAATTCCAGCGCAACCTCATTGATAATATTGCCCACCAATAAGCTGATATCCACCCGTTCCATATCAATCATGTTGGCAGCTTCGTCCATGCGGGTTAGTACGGATATATCCCGTAGCAACCGGCTCAGTCGGTTACTTTGGGCATAGCAACGTTCCAGAAAAACATTTATTTTCTCACGTGGGATATTCTCGTTGCTGACAATCGTCTCCAGATACCCTTGAATACTGCTGACAGGAGTTTTCAATTCGTGGGCTATGTTCTGTGTCAATTGCCGTTTCAAGTTTATCTGTTCTTCTTCCTGAGTGACATCATTGATCGAAATCTCAAAGCTGGCATCTTGAAAGATGATACATTCCACGATAAAGGTTCGTCCGTTTTTATTGATTGTGATAGACATTCTCTTTTCATCTTTTCCTCCCGAACGCTGTCTTTGGTTCTTGTTGATGAAGTGGATGATCTCTTTCAGTTCGCTGATAGCAAAGACTTCTTCCGTAGTTTCCAGGTTGGAGTCTGAAATCAGATTACTGTATTGGGTAAAGAGGTTGTTGACCAGAATCTCCTTTTTGTCTTTTGTAAATACTCCCAATCCTTCATGCGAGATCTGGAGATGGGTGATCAATTTCTCACGTTCGATGTAAAGTGCCTCTTTGGTCTCGTGCAGCCGCTTGTATATTTGTATGATATGTTGCGATATTTCCCCCAGTTCGTTATGTGGGAAAGCTGATTGCATAGCCATTTCGATAGGCTCGTTCCGGTCGGCACGCATGGCGAACTCGCGAAGCTGGTTGATGGAAGTTCCCAATTTATTCGTGAACTTATAGAAAATAATCATCAGCAACAGAGTCACAATGACCGTAAACCATAAATAGTGCGGGTCGGCTTTCAGATTGTTGATGAGGCTGACATTATAAGGTAGAGCCGAACGGACAATATAATCTTTGTAACGTGTAGCCGAATAAAAATAGGGGACACCGGTCGTCTCGGAAGTACGCCGTACGTCATATCCATTTCCCTGTTTCAGCGCCTTTTGTACTTCCGGACGGTCTAAATGGTTCTCCATCTGCCCGTTGTGGTTCGAATAACTGTCGTAAAGCACATTTCCGTCTATATCAATAAGAGTTACACGTAAATCTTCCAGAATATGGTTGTTGATATAACCGGTGATAATTGAACTGTCCGGCGATTGCCTGCTCAACTGTTCATAGAGCCGACTGTTGTAATCTTGTAATTTTGTGTTCAGCAATTCCACCTTATATTCCCGCTCACGTTGATACTGATACGCGATAAAGCAAACGGCAAATACCAGAAACAGTGAAATGACCGAGAGAAAAAGCTTTCGGCTGAAAGAGAGGAAATGTTTTTGAGTTACAGGCAGATTCATAGGGAGTAGTTATTACGCTTCAAAACAGTATCCATATCCGAGACGAGTGACGATGCACTTGCCGTATATTCCTATCTTCTTGCGCAGACGGGTGATATTTACGTCAATAGTACGGTCGAGTACATATACCTCGTCGCTCCAGATACGAGCCAGAATATCTTCACGTGAAAATACCCGTCCTTTATTCTGTACCAACAGAAGCAATATTTCAAATTCTTTTTTAGTCAACGGCACTTCTTCTTCGTCGATACTTACCTTCTTTTTCGTGATATCAATGACGAGCGTCTGGTAAGTAAGCCGTTCGGGAACTCTTTCTGTTTCCGCTGCAGCCGTGCGTCTCAATACAGCTTTTACACGGGCAATGACCTCCCGCAGCGAAAATGGCTTCGAGATATAATCATCCGCGCCTAGATTGAAGCCGGTCACGGTGTCGTTCTCAGTATCTTTGGCTGTGATAAAGATGATAGGCACTTTTGCCGTTTTCTTGTCCTTTTTCAGCATGTTCGCCATTTTGAATCCGGAGATTTCCCCCATCATCACATCGAGAAGAATTAGCTGATAACTACAAATATCCATCTTCAAAGCCTCTTCGGCGGAGTTTGCGGTATCCACCTCGTAACCTTCATTTTCAAGATTGAATTTCAGAATCTCGCAGAGGTCTTCTTCATCGTCGACAACTAGAATACGGGTTTCATTCATAAGCTATATGTATTAATATGACAAAGTTACGTTTTTATTTTATTTGATGCAAAGATGAGGATACTTTGTTACGGTCAGATGAAACAGATATTACAATCTTGTTACATTCCTCCCAATCCTGCGGATAGAATAAAATATCGAAGTTTTTGCGGGCTATAAGAGGAAAAAACGTTTGCTATTTGTTATCTTTGTTAGCGAGAAAAGATAGAGATGTTTGATTAATAGATACTACAAACGATGATAAAAGTTGACTTGAAACGACATAGACGCGAAGTGATTGGCGCGGTTATTGTGTTGCTGCTTCTGCTTGGTGGGGTGTCCGTCTTTAAATATACCACGTTCAATCCCGGTTTTGAGATTGTTGATGATTTAGGAGGAAATATCTTTCCTTCGGCTATTCTTTCCGTAGCCACAACCGATGCGCAAGTCATTATCCCGTCGGATTCCACCAGTCTGGGAAATCCGAAATCCTGCATTGCCATTCGGGTAAAGTCGCGGGCGGCATATAGCCGGGTAAGGATTGAGGTGGCTGAAACTCCTTTCTTCTCCCGCTCCGTCTCAGAGTTTATTCTGAACAAACCACGAACGGAATATACGATTTATCCGGATATAATCTGGAATTATGAAGCATTGAAGAACAACCTTCAGGCGGAACCCGTGAGCGTTGCCGTGACAGTGGAGATGAACGGAAAAGAATTGGGACAGCGGGTGCGTACATTTTCCGTGCGCAGTGTCAATGAATGTCTGTTGGGCTATGTGGCGAACGGGACCAAGTTTCATGATACCGGTATTTTCTTTGCCGCCTACGTCAACGAAGAGAATCCGATGATCGATCAGTTGCTTCGTGAGGCGTTGAATACCCGCATTGTGAATCGCTTTCTCGGTTATCAAAGCAAGGCTAAAGGAGCCGTAGACAAGCAGGTGTATGCGCTTTGGAATATATTGCAGAAGCGGAATTTCCGTTACAGTTCGGTTTCCAATACCAGTCTTTCGAGCAATGTCGTGTTTTCTCAGCGTGTCCGTACGTTCGATGATGCGCTGGAATCTTCACAGATTAACTGTGTGGATGGCAGCGTGCTGTTTGCCTCCTTGCTTCGTGCCATCAATATCGATCCTATCCTGGTGCGTACACCGGGACATATGTTTGTAGGCTATTATACCGACAATTCGCATACCGATATGAACTTCCTGGAAACGACGATGATCGGTGATGTCGATCTGGATGATTTCTTTCCCGATGAACAACTGGATTCTACGATGGTAGGCAAATCACAGAACGAGATGTCATTGCTGACTTTCGAGAAATCAAAGCAATATGCCAATAAAAAGTATAAGGAGAACGAAGAAGGTATTCATTCCGGAAAGTTGAACTATATGTTTTTGGAAATCTCCAAAGAAGTACGCCGGAAAATACAGCCGATAGGAAAATAATTCGTATTTTTGCCAAGTAATCAAATGTAGAAAAAGAATGCAAGGCAAGAAATTTATCTCTCCCGGAGCATGGTTTTCGATGAACTATCCTTCGGACTGGAACGAGTTTGAGGATGGCGAAGGCTCTTTTCTCTTCTATAATCCCGATGTGTGGTCGGGTAATTTTCGTATATCCGCATTCAAAGGTAAAGCCGGTTATGGCAAAGAAGCCATCCGGCAGGAACTGAAAGAGAACGATTCGGCTTCGTTGGTGAAGGTCGGGGCGTTGGAGTGTGCGTATAGCAAAGAGATGTTCCAGGAAGAAGGAACTTACTATACATCCCATGTATGGATTACAGGCATTGACGATATTGCTTTCGAATGCTCGTTTACCGTACCTAAAGGTGGCACGGTGCAAGAAGCCGAAGAAGTCATTGCCACGTTGGAGATACGTAAGGAAGGACAGAAGTATCCGGCCGAGTTGATTCCCGTCCGCCTTTCCGAAATCTATCAGATTAATGAAGGATATGAATGGACGGTATCTACCGTGAAGCAGGAATTGAAGAAAGATTTTCAAGGAACGGAAGATGACCTCGAAAAACTCCAGCAGATGATTGACAGCGGTAAGATCGGTCCGAAGAAAAAAGACGAGTGGCTGGCTATCGGTATTACGATCTGCACGATCCTTGCCAATGAAGTGGACGGTATGGAATGGAAGACATTGATTGACGGCAACCGGGAAGCACCGGTTCTTCAATATAAGAACGGCATTATCGACCCGATGAAACTGACATGGAGCAGAATAAAGGCCGGAGAATCTTGCAACGTCATAGAAACTTATAAGTCTGCGCTCACTGCCGACTAACCTTAATCGCTAACTCCTAATCACTTACTTACGTGACAGTACCTTATTTACAGATAGATAACCTGACCAAGTCCTTCGGTGACTTGGTCCTTTTTGAAAATATATCTTTTGGCATTGCTGAGGGGCAGCGTGTCGGATTAATAGCAAAGAACGGCAGCGGAAAGACTACGCTGCTGAATATCATCGCCGGAAAAGAGGGCTATGATAGTGGAAGCATTGTTTTCAGACGCGACCTTCGGGTGGATTATCTGGAGCAGGACCCGCAGTATCCCGAAGAATTAACCGTGCTGGAAGCCTGTTTCCATCATGGCAACAGTACCGTTGAACTGATAAAAGAATACGAGCGTTGTATGGAAACGGAAGGACATCCGGGACTGGAGGATCTTCTGGTTCGTATGGACCATGAGAAAGCGTGGGAGTATGAGCAGAAAGCGAAGCAAATCCTTTCGCAACTTAAGATTCGTAACTTTGACCAAAAGGTGAAGCAGCTTTCCGGTGGGCAATTGAAGCGTGTAGCTTTGGCAAATGCACTGATTACCGAACCGGAGCTGTTGATTCTTGACGAGCCTACCAACCATTTGGATCTGGATATGACCGAATGGCTCGAAGATTATCTTCGCCGTACCAATCTCAGTCTGCTGATGGTGACTCACGACCGTTATTTCCTCGACCGTGTCTGTTCGGAAATTATCGAAATAGACAATCGGCAAGTGTATCAATATAAAGGAAATTATAGCTATTACCTCGAAAAGCGACAGGAACGGATAGACGCTAAAAGTGTGGAAATAGAACGAGCCAACAACCTTTACCGTACGGAACTCGACTGGATGCGCCGAATGCCGCAAGCGCGCGGACACAAAGCCCGTTACCGTGAGGAGGCTTTCTACGAATTGGAGAAAGTGGCGAAACAACGGCTCCGCAACGATAACGTAAAGCTGGAAGTGAAAGCATCGTATATAGGAAGTAAGATATTCGAAGCCGACCATTTGTTCAAGAGTTTCGGGGATTTAAAGATTCTGGATGATTTCTCCTATATCTTTTCCCGTTATGAGAAGATGGGGATTGTGGGAAACAACGGAACCGGCAAATCGACTTTCATCAAAATATTGATGGGACAGGTACAGCCTGATAGCGGTACGGTGGATATTGGTGAAACGGTTCGTTTCGGTTATTACTCGCAGGACGGACTCCAGTTTGACGAGCAAATGAAAGTGATTGACGTGATACAGGATATTGCCGAAGTCATAGAGCTGGGAAATGGGAAAAAGTTGACCGCTTCGCAATTTCTGCAACATTTCCTGTTCACTCCCGAGACCCAGCACAGCTATGTCTATAAACTGAGTGGGGGCGAACGCCGCCGCTTGTATTTGTGCACTGTCTTGATGCGCAATCCTAATTTCCTTGTGTTGGATGAACCGACTAACGATCTTGATATTATTACGCTGAATGTGCTCGAAGAGTATCTTCAGAACTTCAAAGGTTGTGTGATTGTGGTTTCCCACGACCGTTATTTTATGGATAAGGTCGTAGACCACTTGATGGTTTTCAACGGACAGGGAGATATTCGCGATTTTCCCGGCAATTATAGTGATTACCGTGATTGGAAAGAAGCAAAAGCGCAAAAGGAGAAAGAAGCCGAAAAGCCGCAAGAGGAAAAGACTGCCCGTGTCCGTCTGAACGACAAGCGTAAGATGAGTTTCAAGGAGAAGCGCGAATTTGAACAATTAGAGAAAGATATAGCCGAGCTGGAATCCGAAAAGGCGCAGATTGAGGAGCTTCTTTGTAGTGGTACCCTTTCTGTTGACGAACTGACGGAGAAATCGAAACGTTTGCCCGAAGTGAATGATCTGATCGACGAGAAAACAATGCGTTGGCTGGAACTCAGTGAGATAGAAAGCTAAGCAATGTCGATAGTAAGAAAAAATGAATAACCGGTATAACTTGAATAACCCTTGAATAAACCGAAGAGATGACAAACTTGACTAATTATCATAGCCATTGTCTGTATTGCGACGGACGAGCCAATATGGAAGATTTCATTCGTTTTGCCATTAGTGAAGGTTTTTCTTCATACGGTATTTCCTCTCATGCTCCGCTTCCATTCTCTACTGCATGGACGATGGAGTGGGATCGGATGGATGATTATCTTTCCGAATTTTCCCGGCTTAAAGCAAAGTATGCTGATGAGATAGAATTGGCTGTCGGCCTTGAAATAGACTATCTGAATGAGGAAAGTAATCCTTCGTTGTCGCGTTTCCAAGAATTGCCTCTTGACTATTGCATCGGTTCCGTCCACATGCTGTACTCTCCGGAAGGAAAGGTGGTAGATATTGATACTCCGGCAGATCATTTTCGTGAATTGGTTGATGCGCATTTTGGTGGTGATCTTGATTTCGTTGTCCGCCTATATTATAAGAATCTGCTCCGTATGGTGGAGTTGGGTGGTTTCGACATCGTAGGTCATGCCGATAAAATGCACTATAACGCTTCCTGCTATCGTCCGGGTTTGCTGGATGAAGCATGGTATGATACGTTGGTCCGTGATTACTTTGCGGCGATTGCCGAGCGCGGTTATATTGTGGAAATCAATACCAAGTCTTATCACGAACTGGGTACGTTCTATCCGAATGAACGTTATTTCTCTTTCCTAAAGGAATTGGGTATTCGGGTGCAGGTGAACAGTGATGCGCATTATCCGGAACGGATTAATAATGGACGTGCCGAAGCATTGGCTGCTTTGAAAAAGGCAGGTTTCACGTCGGTAGTGGAGTGGCACGGCGGAAAGTGGGAAGACAAGGAAATTCTGTAAATAACATATAACAAAAACAGGACAGCCGTTTCAAGTAGGGATATTCAGTAAATGTTCCTCTTTCTAAAAAATCAAGAGAAAAGCT
>ERZ791925.763-NODE-763-length-19188-cov-6.724455_pt1 | contig 19188 bp, 16 predicted proteins | sample MGYA00510132_ERZ791925 | MGnify/ENA primary metagenome ERZ791925 (study PRJEB30046, sample SAMN00792075) | human gut metagenome | study: EMG produced TPA metagenomics assembly of the A metagenome-wide association study of gut microbiota in type 2...
TCTTCCTCATCATAATCATATATACTCACTTCGACGACCTCCTCCCTGTGCTTTTCAAAGAAATCGACAAGTATATCCTCATCTATACATTCGTCCATCGCCTCTGTTACCGCAATCCTGACATCGTCCCCTTCAACACCCATCTTGAATCTAACCTTATTAACAAATGTCATGTAATCACGCAGCGTTTTGCACTTATTAAGGATATGTACATCTTCGTTAATGTTGATAACACGCACCTTAAGCTCCAGCTCCGGATTGTCTGTCGGAATCTCGTACATATCTGACAGCCTGATTTCATCCTCATCTTCAATCCATTTTCCAGACCATTGTAGAATGTCACAAAATGCGGAACAGGAATCTTAATCATACTTCTCCTGTGAAGCATGGAATTACTGAACAGCTCCCTGAATACATCTGATACATAGTGCAAAAATCTTAACGGCATATTAGGATTCTTACTCGACTGCTGCTCAAACATATACAGGCTCATACATAGTAAAAATGAAGCATCATTCTTATACTTCATGTATGAACCGCCGTTTAATGTAGTCACCTGCAAATCATCCACATTCGTGTAAGCTGAATTGTTAAGTGCATTATACAGTTCTAAAAGATTCTTCTTATCCCTGTACAGCATACAGAATACATTGTCCTTAAATTTAGATGTTACATTGTCTTTCTTCTCTGCCATAGATATCCTCCTCGTCTCTTTCGCAGGCAGATATCCACGCACATATACTAATATTGTCTATATAAATATATTAGCATCTACAGATATCTAAAACAAGCCTGCATTATTCAATTATGTGTTAATGGGTTATTGCTGAATGACTATCCTGCTTTGATAAGCAACTGCCTGATTAGATAAAATCATGTCAATTGCGTCAGATATAAGAAATATTTCTTTTAATATATTGTTATCACATTTTTAATTATATGTCAATATATATTTTATTAAGAATATGTATAAATGTAAAATACCCTCCAGATTATAAAAAAGCCCCCTACGGCAATACTGCCGAAAGGGACTCCATTCTCAAAAATCCTATAAATAATTATGATTAATATGCCTTACCCCAGTAAACCATAGCCTTAGCCGGCTTACCACAGCATACGCACACATCACTTAACTTCTCCTGTGCAAATGGCATACATCTTGATGTACATGTAGTATCTTCCTTAATCTTGTCCTCACAAGCCTGGTCTCCACACCACATAGCCTTGATGAATCCAGCCTTATTAGCTGCTGTATCCTTAAATTCATCATAATTAAGAGCTGTATATGTATGAGCTTCTCTGTGAGCTCTTGCTCTCTCAAGCATATCCTTCTGGATAGTATCAAGAATTTCTGGAATTCTGTCTGCAAGCTCATCGATAGATACAGTAATCTTCTCTCTTGTATCACGACGAACAATAACAGCCTGATTAGCCTCGATATCTCTTGGTCCCATCTCAACTCTTACAGGGATACCACGCATCTCCTGCTCAGAGAACTTCCAGCCAGGATTCTTATCTGAATCATCAACCTTAACACGAAGTCCTGCTGCCTTAAGAGCCTGTCCAACTTCATAAGCCTTGTCAAGAACGCCTGCCTTCTTCTGCATAATAGGAATAACATCAACCTGAACAGGTGCAACCTTAGGTGGAAGCACAAGTCCTGAATCATCACCGTGAGTCATAATAACAGCACCAATAAGTCTTGTTGTTGTTCCCCATGAAGTCTGGTGAACATATTTTAACTTATTATCCTTGTCTGTGTACTGGATGCCAAATGCTCTGGCAAATCCATCACCAAAGTTATGGCTTGTACCTGACTGGAGGGCCTTACCATCATGCATAAGCGCCTCGATAGTATAAGTAGCCTCTGCTCCTGCAAACTTCTCCTTATCAGTCTTACGTCCCTTAATTACAGGAATTGCAAGAACTTCCTCACAGAAGTCAGCGTAAAGGTTAAGCATCTGCTGTGTACGTGCCTCAGCCTCTTCTGCTGTAGCATGTGCTGTATGGCCTTCCTGCCATAAGAACTCTCTTGAACGAAGGAATGGTCTTGTCTCCTTTTCCCATCTTACAACTGAACACCACTGGTTATATACCTTTGGTAAATCTCTGTATGACTGTATCTCATCTTTATAGAAATCACAGAAAAGTGTCTCTGATGTAGGTCTTACACACATTCTTTCCTGAAGTGGATTAAGTCCGCCATAAGTTACCCATGCAACTTCTGGTGCAAATCCTTCTACATGATCCTTCTCAACCTCAAGAAGGCTCTCTGGAATGAACATTGGAAGATAAACATTCTCAACACCTGTTTCCTTGAATCTTCTGTCCATCTCATTCTTAATATTCTCCCAGATTGCATATCCAGCCGGCTTAAAAATCATGCATCCCTTGACGCTTGAGTAAGACATAAGCTCTGCCTTCTTACACACATCTGTGTACCACTGAGCGAAATCCTCTTTCATGGATGTAATCGCTTCTACTAATTTCTTATCTTCTGCCATAATAAACCTCTTTCTATGACATTACAGACCCGTTTCATACGGAGCCTGATGCGAATGCTGCTTCGCATTGTCCGCCTGCCATTGACGGCACCACTAGAGTTTATCATGTTCTAAAATGCTTTTCAAGTAAAGAACAAGTGCTTTTATTATACAATATGATATTGGTCCAAGAATAAATCCGACAACCCCATACACAAGTATCCCGATATATATAACCGCAAGCATTGTAAATGGCGCAATTCCCATTCTGTCACCCATACATTTTGACTCCATAATCTCCCTCACAAAATATGTGACAATATACAACACCACAAGAATCACCGCATTTTTCACATGTCCAAAAAGCAGGCTTCCCACAGCCCATGGTATCAGTACCGTTCCCGTACCAAATATCGGAAGTGCGTCAATAATCCCAGTCAGCACACCAAGAAGAATCGCATATGGATTGCCTATCATTAAAAATGCTGTTGAACACACCACAATATTTATCGACATTATAATAAGCTGCACCCTGAAATATACATTTATCAAAGTCCGAAGTCCCACATGCACCGCCCCGACTTCGTCCTTAAATATAGTGTTCTCCCGCCAGCTTCTGTACTTCTCAATTCCAGCCGCCGCATATATCGTTCCAATAAAGCACACCACAAGTCCGGCAACCGCCATAACGCACCATGTTATAACCGGAACAGAATGTTTTCTCATAATTGTAAAGAACATCTGCTGTCCGTCTCCATCTATAATTATCCCTTTACATTTTTCAAAAAATGCGTAACTGCAGCCTTCTTTCAACTTAATCCAGCCATCAATACGGCAGCATACAAGCTTAAACTGCCCATCAAGGCTGTTAATGTTCTCATCAAAATTGGCTATGAAATCTTTAAGTTCGCGAAACGCCATATAACCGACATACAACAGCACTGAAAGAATTATAAGCGTCACCATTGTTACAACTATACTCGCGGCAAGCGTCTTTTTCTCCCTTAAAAGTTTCGCCAGCCCCACTATCGGCTTCTGAAGCAGCACCGCAAAACAGAATGCAAGCATGAACGGCCACACATAATAAAAAAGCACCTTGAATATAAAGAAAACCACCGCAATAATAACAGCACTGCCAAAAAGCAATGTCAGCCGCTTCCTGAAATCCCACACATTTTCACCCATATGCCACCTCACACCTGCTAATAATTATCGTTTAATTAGTGTGTGCGTGGCTGGGACATTTATTCGCCGAATGTTGTTGATTAATTATTAAAACGCATGTATTCTTAATAAAAACATTAAAAGGACACAACCATGCTTAATATAATACACGAAACCAAAGACATTATTATAGTTAATAAACCAGCCGGACAGCTATCCCAGGGTGCGAAAGGATTTGATTTAGACCTTGTAAGCGAAGTTATGACTTACAACGCTTCACAGGGAAAGCCTGCATATGCAGCAATAATCAACCGCCTTGACCGGCCGGTTTCGGGACTTGTGCTTATTGCAAAGAATAAGTCTGCAGCAGCAAAGTATTCCACACTAATGCAGAAGGAGGGCGGATTTAATAAACAATATGAAGCTTTAATATGTGGAAAACTATCCGAACTAAAAGGAACTTTTGTTGATTATTTAAAGAAAGATGGAAGAACGAACACATCAGCCATAGTTCCGGCAGACGACGCCGCTAATGATAAAGAAGCAAAGCTTTCAAAGCTTGAATATGAAGTGATATCTTATGATGAAGTTAAAGACATTACACATGTAAGAATACATCTGATTACCGGCAGACATCACCAGATAAGAGTTCAGTTTGCAAGCCGCAGGAACCCACTTGTTGGAGATTATAAATATGCCACTGCTGATTGCGGCATGGATAACGCCATTAAAGCAGTGGCACTTAAAAGAAATCAGATTGCACTTTGTGCTGTTTCGCTTACTATTGATAATAAGACATTCTCTGTTACGCCGGATTTTGTGATAAATTGATGGGCTTCAGTGATGTATCTGGCTTGATTATTGAGTTGATATACTGCGCAGTTTTTCAAAGACCTACGAAATCACATTTTTGTGTGCATTTCGTAGGCTTTTTTCACGTCATTCAACTTTTTTGCATTACGAATCACCTACTCAATCCATTTCTCTTGGCTAGTTAGTAGGCTTTTGGTTAATTAAATCCGTCGCTTCACCAGCATACCAAGCATGCGGTTAGTCAATTACATCTTAAAGCGATATCCCACTCCCCATATAGTCTCAATATACTGAGGCTTGCTTGTATCAAGCTCAATCTTCTCTCTGATTTTCTTGATGTGGACAGTTACAGTTGCGATGTCACCGATTGAATCCATATCCCAGATTTCCTTGAAAAGTTCTTCCTTAGTGAAGACATGGTTAGGATTCTCTGCAAGGAATGTAAGAAGGTCGAATTCCTTCGTTGTAAACGGCTTCTCCTCGCCATTAACAAATACTCTTCTTGCTGTCTTATCAATCTTGATTCCTCTGATTTCAATAACATTGTTATTGTTCTTAGAATTACTTACAAGTCTGTCATATCTTGCAAGATGTGCCTTAACTCTTGCAACAAGCTCGCTAGGACTGAATGGCTTGGTCATGTAGTCATCCGCACCAACTCCAAGTCCTCTTATCTTATCGATATCTTCCTTCTTGGCAGATACCATGATAATAGGAATATCCTTAACTTCTCTTACCTGCTTGCATATCTCGAAACCATCAGTTCCGGGAAGCATGATATCAAGGATACACATATCAATATCCTCATGCAGTGCAGCCGCAAGGCCACTTGTTCCATCATTACATACCTCAACCTCATATCCGTTAAGTTCAAGGTAATCCTTCTCAATATCTGCAATACTCTCTTCATCTTCTACAATTAATATCTTGCTCATAGCCAGTCCCCTTTCGTGTAGTTTCATTATGCATTCTCAGGATTCTCTTCATCCTTTGCTTTAAGCAGATTAAGATGCATGGTCGTGCCTTCGCCCTCTACACTCTCTGCCCATATTTTTCCTTTGTGGTCCTCAACAATCTTCTTAACAATTGCAAGGCCTATACCACTTCCACCATGCTTGCTGTTTCTTGATTCATCAGTTCTATAGAAACGCTCAAATATTCTCTCAACATCTTTAGCTGCAATGCCAATACCGTTATCTGAGAATATTGCATGAATGTAGTCGCCTTCATCATACAGGTCAATCTTAATCTTTCCCTGTCGTCCCTCAGCCATATACTTAACCGAGTTACTTATAATATTATTAACAACCCTCTTTAGCTGCTCCGGATCAACATTCATATATGCCGGCTCAGTAAGATGGTCATTATATTCCAGTTCAATCTGGCTTGCCTCAAGCTCAGTGCCTATCTCTTCACAACAGTCTCCAAAATAGTCACTTACATTACATCTGACAAATGTATATGGAACCCTGTTAGTATCAAGCCTTGAATATATAGTAAGCTCATCAATCAGCTTGTCCATATCATTAACCTTGTTAGCAATAGTCTGGATATACTTAGCCTGCTTTTCAGGCGTGTTGGCAATTCCGTCACGCAAGCCTTCCACATATCCTTTAATAGCCGTAAGCGGTGTCTTTAAGTCATGTGAAATATTTCTGATAAGCTCCTTTTCCTCGGCATCAGACTTAATCTTATCCTCCGCACTCTGCTTAAGTACGACTCTCATCTCCTCAAAATCCCGGCATACATCTCCGATTTCATTATTAGATACCTTTGGCATCTCGAAATCCATATTGCCTTCTTTAATATTATCAGTTGCAAGCTTCAGCTTATTAAGTGGCTTAACAATAGAACTGTATATCCACAGAGTAAGTCCAAGACTTGTAATAATTAACACCATAATTATAACAAATATAACCTGCATTATAAATGTCTTAACCTGTGGAAGAATCTGTTTCAATGAAGTAACAATTGACACGCTGTAAAAATTATCTTCTGAATCCTTAAAATTAAGCTGTTTTATAAGACTCTGGTACTCTCCACCCTTGTAAGTTCCAACATCAGAAACATTCTCTTCATCAGCAGAATAATCAGGAAGAATCTTTACAATTTCGCTGTCTGGTGCTTCTGTTGAATTATATATAATAATTCCATTCCTTCTTACAACAAGACAGGACATCTTAGATGACAGCTCTCCTGATAATTCATCAAGATATTCCTTATTAGTAAACTGCTCCGGCGAAGTATCAACCTCCGTCTTCATATCCTTATATATGCTGTCAGTAATCTTTCCAAAAAGTATTATAGGTGAATATACGCCAACGAGAATTGCCCCATCATCTACATTATATGTTCTCTCAATGCTTTCCTTCTGTACACAATACAGACCTCCCAGAGCAAGACCACTCAGCAGCACAGGAAGTATAACCATAATACAGAAAGAAATATACAACTTATTCTTTAGCTTCATAATTAACCCCTTTTCCTCTCAATACTACCATATACAGGGATATTTGTAACATTACAAATGTATTAATTTTATTAAATATAAATTAAAACAGCTGTAACGGAATATCCGCTACAGCCTGCAATTAACCTATCTTGAGCCTGAACTTCTGAAGTTCTCTCTCAGAATCAACTCGTTTAATAATTCCACCAAGGTTAGTAATCTTTCCTTCAAAATCCTCATAACCTCTCTGGATATACTCAATATCATCAATCTCTGATATACCATCTGCTGCGAGCGCAGCAATAACAAGTGCCGCACCAGCTCTTAAATCCGGAGCATTAAGCTGCACACCACAAAAACTTTTAACACCTTCAATATAGGCTGTGTTACCCTCAACCTTAATCTTGGCACCCATTCTTCCAAGCTCATCTACATATTTGAATCTGTTCTCAAATATGCTCTCAGTTACCATACTTGAACCTTCAGCAAGTGCAAGTACAACTGAAATCTGAGGCTGCATATCCGTTGGAAATCCAGGATATGGCAAAGTCTTAACATTAGTACTCCTAAGTGTACAGCCCTCTGCTATAACTCTTAAGCTGTCATCACCTTCCTCAATCCTGCATCCCATCTCAATTAACTTTGCAGATATTGATTCCATATGCTTAGGAATAATATCCTGAATAACAACATCACCATGTGTAGCTGCTGCTGCCATCATAAATGTTCCGGCCTCAATCTGATCCGGAATAATAGAATAAGTACATCCGTGAAGTCTCTTAACACCTTTGATACGGATTACATCAGTTCCTGCACCTTTAATGTTAGCACCCATAGAATTAAGAAAATTCGCTACATCAACTATATGCGGTTCCTTAGCCGCATTTTCCAGAATAGTGTCTCCCTCTGCCATACATGAAGCCATCATAAGGTTAATTGTTGCTCCAACTGTTACAACATCAAAATAAACATGAGCTCCTGTAAGCTTCTCTGCCTTTGCATGTACAACTCCACAATCTATATCAACATCCGCACCAAGTGCCTTAAAGCCCTTGATATGCTGGTCAATTGGACGGCTTCCGATATTGCATCCTCCTGGGAGTGCAACATGAGCCTCATTGTACTTACCAAGTAAAGCACCTAACAGATAGTAAGATGCTCTTATTTTTCTTATATAATCATATTCTACATTGGTATCACAGATTGAACCACCATTTATCTGAACGGAATTGTTATAAACATACTTAACCTTAGCACCAATTCCTTCTATAGCCTGAAGTAAAACTCTTGTGTCTCTAACATTAGGTACATTTTCAATTGTTACAGTATCATCTGTCATAATTGCTGCCGCAAGAATACCTAAAGCCGCATTCTTTGCACCACCAATGGAAACTTTTCCTCTGAGTGGCACTCCACCCTTGACAACATATTGTTCCATATAGCACCTCTAAACATAATAGTCACATCTTATAAAGTATATCACAGAACTTCGATTTGTAAAGATTTTCCCTGAAAATACATTTATAAAAATATGGCAATTTCACCCTTATTTTATTATATGCATTAAAATACATTTATTTACATAATAAAGGCTGTCCTTAACAGGGCAGCCTATTCAATACTTATTAATTCTTATTAACGTAATTGAGCGGATTCACTACAGTTCCTCCAACCCATATTTCAAAATGAAGATGTGGGCCTGTACTATAGCCTGTATTACCTGATGCTGCAATAGCCTGTCCCTGAGAAACACTCTGACCAACGCTTACTTTCACTGAACTTAAGTGACCATATCTTGTCATAGTGCCATTACTATGTGTAATATCAACACAATATCCGTAATCGCCATACCATCCGGCTCTGGTAACCGTACCTGCAGCGGCAGCTGTAACTGTTGTCCCCTGCGGAACATACCAGTCAACGCCCTTATGGTAACTTCCCCACCTGTAACCAAATTCAGATGATAATGTTCCCCCTGATATTGGTCTTAAATATGTTGGAGGAGTAAGCGTTCCCACTGCAATAGTCTTAGGTACTGACTGTGTAATAATAGTCTCCTTAACATATGTTCTGCCTGTTTCGTTACCATTAGTGTAAGTAACTTCTGCTATTACAGATCTGTGACCAACAGTTCCCTCAGAAATAACTGTATTAGTTCCTCTGTAATTAGTGTTGTCATCCTCATAATCAGGCTCTGCTTCATAATCTTCTTCATAAGTCATCTGATAAGTTGTAAGAACAGATATCTCTGATTTAGGAACTGTAACAACAATTGAATCACCCGGTGCAATTACACTGTCCTCTGTAAGATTAGAATTAAGCTCAAGAAGCTGTGACATTGTAAGTCCATTATTCTGTGCAATTACCGATAATGTATCACCAGCCTCAACTGTATATATTGTCTTCTCTTCATGTTCTTTAGTAATGCTCTCATAAGCGTCATTTACTGATGTTACAGTTGCATTATCCGTAGGAACTTCCACAACAACTACGTCAACATCAAATCCAATTCCAGTAAGACCATCTCCATTAGCCACTGTCTCTCCGTCTTGCGAAATTGCTGTACCACTAATTGCTGAGGATACAATCTCTGCTGCTGTAGTTTCCGTAGCCTTCTCATTTACACTTATTCCATAAGTACCTGTCGCTGCATCAACCGTATCGAGTGATACTGTAAAAGCATTGTTGGGATCATATTTTGCAATAAGCTTCTCAAATAAAGAAACAACTGCATCCTTTGATTCCAATGTTACAACGAAATCACCAAGTCTTACTGTATAATTCATATGGAAATCAACATCCATAACATTATCAAACATATAACTGTATATTGCACCAGACAACTCGTCCACACTCATTCTCTGTGCAACTGCTTTATTCTCTTTGGCAATCTCTATATCAGGATCCATGTACACGATTTCTTCATACTGTGCACTAAGTTCCTGCCTTGCTGATGCCAGTGCAACAATAACCTCTTCTTCCGTATTAGCTGCTCCAACCTTGATTCCGTTAATTGTAATACTGTAATAATTAGCTTCCGTCTTTAATAACTTCTTTGATAAAAATGGAATAGCAATAATACATACAAAACAGGCAACCGTCATTGTCTTAATGAGTGTTATTCTCATTCGTCTGCCATATCTTGACAAGCGTTCCATAATGTCCTCCAAATATTATATTAATATATAGTCATCTTCTCGTAATATCTTTGTAACAATTTCGTAACATTTATACTAACATATGATATTTGGTTTGTAAACCCTATTTTTTCTTTCTGGAAGATTTTGTCTTAGACGGCTTCTGCACAGAATATCCGAACTTACCTATGAAATCACCAAGTCCATAATATCTTCCATGCGAATATGCGATAAGGTCTGCGTCTGACAAATGCAGTGTTCCCTTCTCGTCTAACAGGCTTTCATCTACATTTACAGCCATAACCTCTGCTATAAACATATCGTGGCTTCCAAGCTCTAACACCTGCTTTACCTTACATTCGATATTGACAGGACTTTCTGCAATTGCCGGAGCTTCAATCTTAACTGAGGGTACTGCTGTAAGATGCATATCTACAAATTTGTCAACGTCCCTGCCAGATTTTACTCCACAATAATCTGTGGCTCTCGCAAGCTTTCTTGTTGTAAGATTAATAACGAATTCTCCCGTTTCCTTAATAATGTCATGGCTGTAGCGTTCTTTTCTTACAGATATTGAAACCATCGCCGGATCAGAGCATACAGTTCCTGCCCATGCAACCGTAATAATATTAGGCTTCTCTCCTTTTCTTGCACAGCTTACCATAACAGCAGGCACAGGATAGAGCATATTGCCAGCCCTCCATGTCTGCTTCTTAGCTTTCTCGTTCTTCTTTATCTTCTCACTCATGCGTTAAGTGCCTCCTTAACATGATGGTATCCTTCCAGTATAATAGCCGCATGGTCTGCTGCCAGCCCATCGCCGTTAACAACCTTATATGTGCGGTTCTTAAGGATACCTTTTCTATAGGTAATTTCCACTCTTGCACAGATATTAATATTCTTATCTGCATTGGACAGCCTGCACAGCCATTCTTCCTTAACAAGTGACTTATCCTCTGTCGTATTAATCAGCTCATCTGATATATCAAACCATCCGGCTTCTCTTGCATCATCACCTGCCTGTGCCTTCTGGCTGCCTTCATCTATCAATGCAACAAATGCTGTTGTAATAATCCTTGTTCTTGGGTCACGGTCATAATCACCATATGATTTAAGCTGTTCTGCTTCAATATCATGCAGACCGGTTTCCTCCTGAAGCTCTCTTAAAGCCGCATCGTAGAGATTCTCTTTAAACTCAACAAAGCCTCCCGGACACGCCCACAATCCAATACATGGATGATTTCCTCTTTTTATAAGAAGAATCCTCTTAACCTGTGAATCTTCCTTTGTAAATACAAGCGTATCCACAGTGTTGCATGGATTCTGATATTTATCAGGGTCGTATTTGTCAAGGAAAACAGCCAGACTATCACCAGCTTTATTAAGTTCTCCCGTTCCCACAAAACATTTATTCTGCTCTTCACTTAAATATTTCATCGTTTCTCTCCCTTACCTGCACCAAACCATTTAATTCTTGTATCCTTTGCTCCACAGAACTTCCTGTGTATGAAATCATCCAGCACCTCATTAAAGCTGCAGAATTTATCTACAAGTACAATAACAAATGTTTCTTTATATTTGGGTGGTGTAACTGTCAATGGAAACATATGCTTTGCAATCATGTCTCCCTCTTTTTCTGTTATATCAAAATACTTTCCTGCATTCTTAAGTGCCTTTGTAGGATGCTCAAAACCATGAAGTCTCTCACCCTTCCCAGGCGAATACTTGTGCCAGTCGTACAGAAACAGGTCATGTAAAAGTCCTGCCTTAGCTCCTGCCTTCTCATCAAGATGTAATTTCTTGCACACAAGATAATTATAATAAGAAACATGTACGCTGTGCCCGAAAAGGCTTGTACGTCCATGATGCGAATATTTCTTCATACTCTGTATTACATCATCTGAAAACAGCTTATTCATCCTGTTCCTATATTCCCTGCCAGACTCATTCTGCTTAATGTGTCCTAACTTATATCTATTACATATTCTGTCTATCGCATTAGAATATTCATCTTTCTTAATTCTCGCCTTGTATACCGGTCTAATGCTTCTTCCTTTGTAAGAATTAATCTTAACTGACATATAGTTCTCCATTCCTGCCTGCCCACACAGGCACGCAAACTTGTGTATACGAAATTAAAAATACCCGGAAAGAATTATATCATAAATGCCTGTACATTTGCATAAATATAATTATTAATATATTCAACATTTAAGTTGTATGATTATAGAAATTGTGCTAAACTATGCACATAATCACTTGCATTTTTATGCAGAAATATGATTCGGAGGAGAATATAATATGGATGGTAATGTTATAGTTGGACAGTCAGGAGGACCTACTTCTGTTATCAACTCAAGTCTTGCTGGGGTATATAAGACAGCCATAGACAGAGGAGCTAAGAAAGTTTATGGTATGCTCCACGGTATTAAGGGACTTCTTGATGGTCAGTATGTTGACCTTTCAGAGAAGATTAACTCTACAATGGATATCGATTTATTAAAGAGAACACCTTCATCTTATCTTGGTTCATGCAGGTACAAGCTCCCTGAGATAAGCGAAGACAGAGAAACATTTGATAAAATTTTCAAGATTCTTGATGATCTTGATATCAAATATTTCTTCTATATTGGTGGTAACGACTCAATGGATACTATCAAGAAGTTATCTGATTACGCAATCGTTACCGGAAGCGATATTAAATTCATGGGTGTACCTAAGACTATTGATAATGACTTAGCTGTTACAGACCACACACCAGGATTTGGTTCTGCTGCCAAGTTTATCGCAGCTACTATGAAGGAAATCATCAGAGATGGTCTTGTATATGATTATCCTACAGTTACTATTGTAGAGATTATGGGACGTAATGCCGGATGGCTTACAGCCGCTGCTGCTCTTGCAAAGAGTGATGACTGCGAAGGTGTAGACCTTATCTACCTTCCAGAGAAAGTATTTGATATCGACCATTTCATGGCAAGAGTTAAAGAAATTGCAGCTAAGGGCCGTTCAATGGTTATCGCTGTTTCAGAAGGTATTAAGGTTGCTGACGGAAGATATGTATTCGAGCTTTCAGAGCATGTAGAGTTCGTAGATGCATTTGGCCACAAGCAGCTTGCTGGTTCAGCTAAATTCCTTGCTAACAAGATTGGTGCTGAACTTGGCATCAAGACTCGTGCTATCGAGCTTTCAACACTTCAGCGTTGTGCAGCTCATATGACAAGCCGTACAGATATCACAGAAGCATACAACGTTGGTGGTGCTGCTGTTAAGGCTGCATTTGAAGGCGAGACAGGTAAGGTTGTCGTTCTTAAGAGAGTTTCTGATGACCCATATATGTGCATCACAGAGACTAACGATGTTCACCAGATTGCTAACATCGAGAAGAAAGTTCCTCTTGAGTGGATTACAGATGATGACTTCGTAACAGATGACCTCATCCACTACATCAGACCACTTATCCAGGCTGAGCTTTCACCAATCATGGTAGACGGTCTTCCAAGACATCTTAATATTAATTCATAATAATATTATTACATAACAAAAAGCAGGTAGGGAATTTCCTAACCTGCTTTTTTGTTTCTGTCTCTACGCTGATATGCTCTTACCAGTATACAACTGATAATATCTGCCCTTCTCTTCCATGAGCTGGTCGTGTGTTCCACGCTCGATAATTCTTCCCTGTTCCATAACCATAATACAGTCTGCATTGCGGACTGTAGAAAGTCTGTGTGCAATAACAAATGACGTTCTTCCTGCCATAAGCGCATCCATACCCTTCTGGACAAGACGCTCTGTTCTTGTATCAATAGATGAAGTAGCTTCATCAAGAATAAGTACAGGAGGGTCTGCTACCGCTGCTCTTGCAATTGCAAGAAGCTGTCTCTGTCCCTGGCTTAAATTAGCACCTCCGCCATGAAGCACAGTGTTATAGCCATCAGGAAGTCTCTTTATGAATCCATCCGCATTAGCAAGTCTTGCTGCTGCGATACATTCCTCATCACTCGCCTCAAGTCTTCCATATCTTATATTATCCATGATAGTTCCTGTAAAGAGGTTAGTATCCTGAAGAACAATACCAAGGCTTCGTCTTAAATCATCCTTCTTAATATTGTTGATGTTAATTCCGTCATATCTTATCTTACCATCCTGAATATCATAAAATCTGTTGATAAGATTAGTAATTGTAGTCTTTCCTGCTCCGGTACTTCCAACAAATGCAATCTTCTGTCCAGGAGTTGCATACATTTTAATATCATGAAGCACCATCTTGTCAGGATTGTAGCCAAAGTCAACTCCGTCAAATGTTACATCTCCTGCAAGTCTTGTGTACTCTGCACTACTGCCGTTCTTTGCCGGCATCTTCCATGCCCACATCTCAGTATTTTCTTTAGTCTCAATAAGCTCATTGTTCTTATTGTATCTTACATTTACAAGCTCAACGAAACCTTCGTCAACCTCCGGCTTCTCGTCACATAACTCAAATACTCTTCCGGCACCAGCCATCGCCATAACGATACTGCTCACCTGCTGGCTTATCTGGGTTACAGGCTGTGTAAAGCTCTTATTTAGACTTAAGAAAGCAACAAGTGTACCAATTGTAAGTCCTGAAAAATCACTCAGAGCAAGAATACCACCAACTATTGCACATAATACATAGCTGATATTACCTATATTACCATTAACAGGCATTGTGATATTAGCAACCTTGTTAGCGTTATTGGCACTCTCACGAAGCCTGTTGTTAATCTCCTTAAACTGCTCAATACTCTTATCTTCGTGGCAGAACACCTTGACAACCTTCTGTCCTTCCATCATTTCCTCGATATAAGCATTAACCTTACCGATATCCTTCTGCTGCTCAACGAAATATTTTCCGGAAAGTGCACTCAGCTTAGAAGTTACATAAAGCATAATAACAACCATCACAACCGATACGATTGTAAGCGGAATATCAAGCACAATCATACTTACAAATGTAGATACAAGTGTAATACATGAATTGATAACCTGAGGTATACTCTGACTTATAAGCTGTCTTAATGTGTCGATATCGTTAGTATATACTGACATGATATCGCCGTGTGCATGAGTATCAAAATACTTAATAGGAAGTGACTCCATATTAGTAAACAACTCTAATCTCAACTTCTTTAAAGTTCCCTGACCAACATTTACCATAATTCTGTTGTAGCAATATGAACATAATACACCGACCATAAGAACTGCAGCGAGCTTGATAAGTGCGCCTGCAAGCGGTGCATAATCATGTACTGCTGACTGTGTCAGCGGAATAATATAACTGTCAATAAGCTTCTGGATAAACAGCGTTGCTATCAGTGTTGTAAGTGCTGAAACAAGAATGCACACAAGCACTGCTATACACGAAAACTTGTAATTCTTTAAAATATATCCAAGCAGCCTCTTCATAAGAGAAAGTGGATTTTCTTTATTCTTCTTATTCTTCATATCAATATTCTTATCCATATGCTGCCTCCTATTCTCCTGCCTCGTCAAAATCACCGCCGCCCTGTGTCTGGACCTCGTAGATTTCGCGGTAAACTTTATTGTTCTCAACAAGATTTTCATGAGTATCAAAACCACTCACACAGCCATTCTCAAGCACCAATATTCTGTCTGCGTCCTGAATACTTGAAATTCTCTGTGATACGATAATCTTGGTAGTTCCTGGTATCTTTGTTGCAAATGCTTTCTTAATCTTAGCGTCTGTGGCTGTATCAACAGCACTTGTTGAATCATCAAGAATAAGAACCTTCGGGTGCTTAAGCAGTGCTCTTGCGATACAAAGTCTCTGTCTCTGACCACCGGAAACATTGCTTCCCCCCTGCTCAATCCATGTATTGTATTTATCAGGCATTCTCTCAATGAATTCATCTGCACAGGCCTGACGGCAGGCTTCTATGCAATCCTCCTCAGACGCATTTTCATCACCCCATCTCAAATTATCAAGAATAGTTCCTGAGAAAAGCACATTTTTCTGAAGAACAACTGAAACCTCATTACGAAGGGTTTCAAGGTCATAGTCTCTTACATCAATTCCGCCTACACATACGGAACCGTCCTTAACATCATACAGACGGCTTATCAGATTAACGAAGCTTGATTTACCACAACCAGTTCCGCCGATAATACCGATTGTCTCACCCGCATTTATATGGATATCTATATCTTCAAGGGCATCCTTGTCGCTGTCTTTCTTGTATGTAAAGTTCACATGGTTGAAATCGATTCTTCCATCAGGTACTTCCCTAACCGGATTCTCTGGATTAGTAATATCAGCCTTCTCATTAAGAACCTCAGCAATTCGTCTTGCACTCGCTGCACTCATTGATACCATAACAAATATCATAGAAAGCATCATAAGTGCCATCATCATGCTCATTACATAGCAAAACATTGATGTCAGATTACCCGTTGTCATAGTTCCATCTGTAATAAAATGTGCCGCAAACCACGAAAGCGCAATAATACTTCCATATATAACAAACATCATAATAGGATTGTTGAAAGCAAGCCATGATTCCGCCTTTACAAATGTCTTATAAAGATTCTCGGCAGCCTTACTGAATTTCTTATTCTCATGGTCTTCTCTTACAAATGCTTTGACAACTCTTATTCCTGTGACATTCTCCTGGACACTTGCATTTAAATCATCATATTGGGCAAAACCTTCTGTGAATATTGGAGTCACCTTATATATAATAAAGAAAAGTACAAACCCAAGAAAAATAAGCGCACCTAAGAATATAAGACTTAATGTAGGATTGATAATAAAACACATAACCATACTGCATATCATCATAAGGGGTGCTCTTACTGCAATTCTTAAAATCATCTGATATGCATTCTGCACATTTGTAACATCAGTAGTCATACGTGTAATAAGACCAGCTGTGCTGTATTTGTCTATATTAGAGAATGCGAAGTTCTGGATATTCGAATAGATTCCCTCTCTTAAGTTACATGCAAGACCGGTAGAGGCCAAAGCCGCATATTTTCCTGCCTGAATTCCAGCAAACAGACTTATAAATGCAAGCACAAGCATAAGTCCGCCATACATTAACACCTTGCTCATGTCTCCCGCCTGAATACCCTTATCGATAATACTTGCCGTAACAAACGGAATAAGTATCTCCATAAGAACTTCAACAATTATATATATTGGCGTCTTTATCGAGACTCTTTTATACTCACCAATATATGCCGATAAAGTTTTTAACATTTCTTACACTTCCTTTCGCAGTTATTCACATCATCATATACTTTTTGTAACAGACGGTGTAATTCTTCTTTTTCATCAGCAGAAAGCGATGAAAGAAACCATTTTTCTTTGTCATGCATTGCCTTGCCTGCATGAACGCACATGGCTCTGCCCTTGTCTGTTATTCTCACATGCTTGACTCTCTTATCTGAAGGGTCATAGAAGCTTTCTATCATCCCCTTCTTTTCAAGCCTTGCTGCTGTTCCCGCTATTGTCGCCTGGGCTACGCCAAAGTGCTTCTCTAGCTCCTTAAGCGTAATACATTCATCTTTAGTTTCATTAATTATCATAAGCATCTTAACCTGTGAAGATGTCATGTCATCTGCTCTTAACTCCTCATTGGCACATCTTCCAAGAATATCATTAAGACGCTTTATAAGTTCTCCACAATGGAGTGACTCTCGCTGCATATCTGCTCCCTTCGTAACAAAACGACATACGAACCTGCCATTCTTTTAATAAAAATCTTAAGTCGCCTTGCTATATTACAAAAATGACAGCACGCTGTCAATAGCGCGCTGTCATTTTTATTTTTATTTAATATTTAATCTTATCTGTAATAAGCAGGCTTCAGATGAACCGGAACACCATCTGAGTATTCAGCAATATTAGTTCCCTGAATAAGTGGCCTTACATACTTAATATACTCATCAGAAATATCTGTTCCATCTGCGGTTATCCACTCTGCTGGGAACTTCTTTTCCTTATTGCATATATCGTTCACATCTGCAAGTCCGTAATTAATCTCATATCCGTTAGTATCATCTCTTTCAAATGTAATCATTTTTCCAGTTTCACCGTCAAGAGCTGCTACAACCGCTGCCTTTCCTGCTTTTTCGGCTTCATCAATATCTGTTGCTGAAGCAAGAAGTGATGAGCATCTCTGTGGAAGATTAAGTTCAATACTTCTGCATTTAATTCCAAATTCTGCTTTAACATAGTTCTCAAGATACTTTCCACAGCCTGTAAGCATCTTATGTCCGAAGCCATCAACCGATGCCGCATCTGCATATTCACATATGAATCTGCCGTCTTTGTCCGCAATTCCTTCTGATACGCACACAACAACTGCAGTTTCCTGTTCAAGTGCCGCCTTAAGTGACTTCTTGAATTCTTCCATATCAAATGCATGCTCTGGCATATATATAAGATAAGGATTTCTGCTATACTCTGTTCTTGCAAGTACTGATGCCGCTGTAACCCAGCCTGCATGCCTTCCCATAAGCTCAACAATTGTCACAGACGGGTGTGCATAACATGTTGCATCAAGTATAATTTCTCTTAATGTTGAAGCAACATATTTTGCAGTTGAGCCATACCCTGGCGTATGATCTGTCATAACAAGATCATTATCAATTGTCTTAGGTACACCTATAAATCTGATGTCCGATTTCTTCAACAATGCCACTCTTGATAATTTTGAAACTGTATCCATTGAATCATTGCCACCAATATAGAACACATATCCAATGTTCATCTGTGCAAATGTATCAAACAATTTATCATACACCTTATCACCTAAATCTTCTGGAAGCATATACCTGCAGCTTCCAAGAAAAGAAGCTGGTGTTATCTTTAATCTATCAATCGGCTCATTATCTGCCACTTCTGAAAGATTAATAAAATTGCCTGCCAGAAATCCCTCAATTCCATGCACCATGCCATACACAGTGCCAATCTTTTCCTTATTTCTAAGTCCTTCCTCAATCACTCCATATAATGATGAATTAATAACCGCTGTTGGTCCGCCTGACTGACCTACCAGAATATTCTTTAACATACTCATGCCTCCTACATTATTGCTGTTGCTGTTGCTGTTGCTGTTGCTGTTGCTGTTGCTGTTGCTGTTGCTGTTGCTGT
>ERZ791925.773-NODE-773-length-19049-cov-28.319785_pt1 | contig 19049 bp, 10 predicted proteins | sample MGYA00510132_ERZ791925 | MGnify/ENA primary metagenome ERZ791925 (study PRJEB30046, sample SAMN00792075) | human gut metagenome | study: EMG produced TPA metagenomics assembly of the A metagenome-wide association study of gut microbiota in type 2...
TCATTAATCACTAATCATTAAACATTAACAACCGATGACTGTCGTATACGAAGACAATCATATCATTATAGTCAACAAGACCGCTTCCGAGATAGTTCAGGGAGACAAAACGGGTGATACACCGCTTTCGGAAACTGTAAAGCAGTACCTGAAAGAGAAGTACAGCAAGCCTGGAAATGTCTTTATCGGTGTCGCCCACCGGCTGGACCGCCCCGTGAGCGGTCTTGTTGTTTTTGCCAAGACCAGTAAGGCACTGTCGCGTCTGAACGAGATGTTCAAGAATAGCGAGGTGAAGAAGACTTACTGGGCAGTAGTGAAGAACTTACCCCGCGAGGAAGAGGGGGAATTGGTGAACTATCTGGTGCGAAATGAGAAACAGAACAAGAGTTATGCATACGACAAGGAGGTGCCGGGCAGCAAGAAAGCGATTTTGCATTACCGGCTCATCGGGCGGTCGCAGAACTATTATCTGTTGGAAATAGATTTGAAAACCGGACGCCATCACCAGATACGTTGTCAGTTGGCAAAGATGGGCTGTCCCATCAAGGGAGATTTGAAGTATGGTTCGCCCCGCTCCAATCCTGACGGCAGCATCTGTCTGCATGCGCGGTATATCCGTTTTGTGCATCCGGTGTCCAAAGAACTGATAGAAGTGGAGGCGCCCGTTCCTCCCGGAAATTTATGGAATGGTTTTGAAACGATTTAATCTTACAGTAATGAAGAAAATCACAGTTTTGTCGGGTTTGCTGCTCCTTGCGGGATTGGCTGCCCAAGCTCAGGAAAGAGTTGCTGAGTATAACGTGCGTCCGGCCGTTACGGTGCGCACTCCCCTCCAGGGCGATAGTATCAACTTCAAGGGAGACAAGTTTACTACCGGCAATCTTCTGAAGACGAAGGTCAGTCTCGACTTCGACGGAGGTCGGTATGAACGTATGGTTGCTGATACGGCTGGATATGTAACTGTGGCAAAGGCGGACAAGGACAATCTGTTCTATCTGTTTGCTACCAATCTGCGTGCGGAGCGTTTCATGAAGGGCAAGCTGAATGTATATTCTCCTGCCCGTTTTGAGGTGTTTGTAAACGGTGAATCCAAGCAAGTCAAGGAGACAGCGGAGGACAGCTTGTCGCAGGTCCGTCCTACGGCTGTCAGTCTGCGTATGGACCCCGAAGCGGATTATGAAATAGTCATCAAGTTGCTTTCAAGTGCGGACGACAAGATGCAGCCGATGCTGAAGTGCGAATTTGAAAAGGAAAAGGATTTTGCCGATGTAGCCTGCCGGATGGCACCGGACATGAAGAGACGTTTCTCTTTGTTCAACACCAATTTCGGCTCCCGAGCGAGCAGGGTTTCTCTTTCGCCCAACGGCAAGTATCTGCTGACCCGCTATTCGGACAATTACGACGTGAAGCGTTCCAGGACCCGTTGTGAGCTGACCGAGGTAAAGACCGGCCGGGTGATATTGCCCAATGCCAATGAAAAGATGAACTGGATGCCCAACAGCAACAAGCTCTATTATACGGTTATGGGCGAGGAGCAGAATGACCTGGTTGTGTTCGATCCCGCCACGATGCGTGAGGAAGTGCTGCTGAAGAATGTTCCCGAAGGATATTTCAGCTGGTCTCCTACAGAAGACTATCTTATCTATATGCTCACGGACGAGGGCGAAAAGGTGAGTGGCCCGTTGAAACGTCTCTTGCATCCGGACGACCGTATCCCCAATTCTCGTGACCGCTATTATCTCATGAAATACGATGTGGCGACGGGACTTTCCGAGCGCCTGACCTACGGTAGTCACAACGTCTATCTGAATGATATTTCCCCGGATGGCAAGAAACTGTTGTGCAGCACTTCCAAGCCGGACATCACTCGATGCCCTTTCTCCCTCTCTTCTCTTTTCGAGATTGATTTGACCACCTTGCAGGCAGATACGCTGGTCGCCTGGGATGCTTATCTGGGAAGTGCTTCTTACTCTCCGGATGGGAAGCAGCTTCTGGTGACGGGCAGTCCGTCTGCTTTCGGAGGCATTGGCAAGAATTGCGGTGAACATCCCATAGCCAATGACTTTGATACCCAAGCATTCATTATGGATTTGGCTACAAAGAAAGTGCAGGCTATCACGCGCGATTTCAATCCTACAGTGTCTCCCGTGCAGTGGAACCGTGTGGACGGATGTATCTATTTCGATACGACTGATGGGGATTGCAGGCATATATACCGTTATGTTCCGAAGACGGGCGGCTTTGAAATGCTTCCGCTTGAAGAAGATGTGATTACTTCCTTCACGCTGGCCAATGACAATCCGGTTGTGGCTGCCTATGTGGGTGGAGGAAACACCAGTACGGGCGTAGCCTATACGTACGACACGAAGAAAAAAGTTTCTACCCTGCTTGCCAACCCCATGAAGCCCGTCCTCGACAAGATTGAGCTGGGACAGATGGAAGAGTGGAACTTTACAGCTTCGGACGGTACGGAGATAAAGGGAATGATTTGCCTTCCGCCGTCTTTCGACCCGAGCAAGAAGTATCCGCTTATCGTGTACTATTATGGAGGAACGACTCCTACGACTCGCGGTATAACTTCCCCGTACTGTGCACAGTTGTTTGCGTCACGTGACTATGTGGTTTATGTTATCCAGCCCAGTGGTGCCATCGGGTACGGCCAGGAGTTCTCTGCACGCCATGTCAATGCATGGGGTGAGCGTACGGCCGATGAGATCATTGAAGGTACGAAGAAATTCTGTGCAGCCCATCCGTTTGTCAACGATAAACGTATCGGATGCCTGGGTGCCTCTTATGGAGGATTCATGACGATGTATCTGCAGACTAAGACGGATATGTTTGCTGCCGCTGCCTCGCATGCTGGCATCAGCAATGTAACGAGCTATTGGGGCGAGGGTTATTGGGGATATTCCTATAACTCTGTTGCGGCAGCCGATAGCTATCCTTGGAATAATCCCGATTTGTTTACGAAGCATGGAGCATTGTTCAATGCGGACAAGATTAATACCCCTCTGTTGTTGCTGCATGGCACGGTAGATACAAACGTGCCTATCGGTGAAAGTATCCAATTGTATAATGCGCTGAAGATATTGGGTAAGCCGGTGGAATTTATTACCGTAGATGGTGAAAACCATTTTGTACTTGATTATGCAAAACGTGAATTGTGGCACAATTCAATCATGGCTTGGTTTGCCCGTTGGCTGCAGGATAGTCCGGCATGGTGGAATGACCTTTATCCAGAAAGACATTGGTGATGTTTTAATTAACAATTGATAATTAAAAAAAGCCGTTTCCCAGAATAGACAAGGAGGAAACGGCTTTTTTGTTGTAGTGTGCTTACTGTTATTGGGCCACTTTTGCTGTGTCTTGGACGTTCTCGGCTTTCTGCAAAGTATCCGTTACCACAGTGTCGTTAGACAAGGTTGTTGTCTTACTCGGCTGTTCTACCGGAGCCTTAGCTTGAGCCAAGAACGTTCCGCCACAAACAAACATAAACAGGGCTGCTACTAATACTAATTTTTTCATAATTCATTTGCTTTTAGGTTGGTATATCTTATTGTTAAGTCTAAGTGCTTGCTTGTTGTAGCGCTTGTTGCTTACGTCTAATATAGGTCAAATGGTGTGCCAGAAAGAGTGTGTGTTGGATAATGTTCTGATAGTTAGTGATATATGTTTCTATGCAAAGTGTGGCATAGTGTGGAAAAGTGTGGAATGTGTGGAGGGGAGTGTGGAATAATTCCACACCTTTTAGTCGGATATGTTATAAAGCTTCAACTTGTTGTACAGCGTTTTGCGGTCAATGCCCAACAGTTGTGCAGCGCGGCTCTTGTTGTTTCCCGTCTGCCGCAAGGCTTCGATGATTTGATGCTTCTCTGCCTCCTCATTGCGGAGAGGGATACCGATGATGGCCGGTGCGGGTTCTTTCAGTTCATTCAGTTCGTTGATAGTAATGAATTTGCCTTGTGCCAGCAAGGTTGCACGGCGTACCATATTCTTCATTTGGCGTAGATTGCCGGGCCAGGGATATTCCAATAGGGCGCGGGATGCCTTGTCATCAAAGCCGGTCAGTTGCTTGTCCATTTCGCGGTTGGCCTGGTCCAGAAAGAAATTGGCAAAGAGCAGGATGTCTTCACGGCGGTCTTTGAGTTGCGGCATGCGTAGGGTGAATTCATTGATACGGTGATATAAATCTTCACGGAACGCCCCTTTTTCGATGGCTTGCTCCAGATTTTCGTTGGTGGCGGATACCAGACGTATGTCCACGCTTATCTCTTTGTTTGAACCTACCGGACGTATCTTGCGCTCTTGCAAAGCACGCAGCAACTGTATTTGCACTTCATAGCTCAGATTACCTATCTCATCCAGGAAGATGGTACCGCCGTTGGCTTCGACGAAAGCGCCCGTTTTGTCGGTCAGTGCGCCGGTAAAGGCGCCCTTTATGTGCCCGAAGAACTCCGAAGCGGCCAATTCTTTGGGAATAGAACCGCAATCGATGGCTACAAACGGCTGGTCGGCACGCTTGCTGAGCTGGTGGATGCGGTGAGCTACGTATTCTTTGCCCGTTCCGCTGGCACCATTGATGAGTACAGACATATTGGTAGGTGAAACCAGTTTCACATAATTGTAGAGTTGTTTGGCTGCGTCGCTCTCTCCCTCAAGGAAGTCGGAGGAGGACAATGAGCCTTCTGCACCCTTCAGAGGCTGATTTTTCATCTTGTCGGAATGCATCGTCTGTTTGGGTGAAACGGATGGTCTGTTTGGGGTAAACGCATCATCTGTTCGGGACGAATGCATCATCTGTTTCAAAGCGGAGGATGATGCATTCAAGGCTTCGCCTATTTTTTTCAGTAATTCGTCCGGGTTCACAGGCTTGGCAATGTAATCGCAGGCTCCCAGTTTCATGGTTTGGACGGCCGACTGTATGTCAGCGTATCCTGTCATGATGATAAGCGGTATTTGCAGGCCGTGTTCGCCCAGCCATTTCAATAAGTCAATGCCATCCTTGTCGGGCAGGCGCAGGTCAGACAATATCAAATCTACGGTTTCCGACTCAATATGTTTTTGAGCACGGGCAATGCTGCTGGCGGAGGTTACTTGGAAACCTTTTTTGCCGAGCCATGTTTTTAGCATCATGCCGTAAGTAATATCATCTTCTACAATTAATATGGATGTCATTGCTTTAGCCTTTTATCTCTTTTATGTAGGCAAAGGTAAGTGCTTTTGTCTGATTTTAGTATATTTGCAAACTTAAATTAAATAAAAAACAAAATGAAAAGAAATCTTATTGTATTATTAACTATACTGGTTTGCGGTCTGGCTGCTTGCAAGCCGGGACAAAAGAAAGAGGAAGATATGGAAAAAGAAACGAAGCTGAAGATTGAAACAAGTGCGGGTGACATCACCGTGAAACTGTATAATGAAACCCCGAAACACCGTGATAACTTTATCAAGCTGGTGGAAGACGGCACGTATGAAGGTACGCTGTTCCACCGTGTCATCAAGGACTTTATGATACAAGCAGGTGACCCGGAATCGAAGAAGGCTCCGAAAGGCAAGATGCTGGGGGCAGGCGACGTGGGTTATACCGTTCCTGCCGAATTTGTTTATCCGAAGTATTTTCACAAAAAAGGTGCTTTGTCGGCTGCACGCCAGGGTGATGAGGTGAACCCCGACAAGGCATCATCCGGCTGCCAGTTCTACATTGTGACCGGAAAAGTGTATAATGACTCTACCTTGCTGGGGATGGAACAGCAGATGAATCAGATGCGCCTGAACAATGCTTTCAACGCGTTGGCGCAGAAGCATATGAAGGAAATCTACAAGATGCGTAAGAATAATGACCAGGACGGTCTGATGGATTTGCAAGATTCCTTGATTGCGCAGGCAGAGGCTCAGGTTGCCAAGGAACCGGAGTTCAAGTTTACCCCCGAGCAGGTGAAGGCTTATACTACCGTGGGCGGTACTCCGCATTTGGACGGTGCATATACCGTGTTCGGTGAAGTGCTGGAAGGTATGGATATTGTTGATAAAATACAGAAGGTCAAGACTGACCGTAACGACCGGCCCGAAGAGGATGTGGTTATTAAAAAAGTGACAGTGATAGATTGATGATAGATTCTGTCATTCCATTTTATGAAGATAAACAAAAAGATATTTGACAACGGTCTGCGGTTGGTGCACAATGAGGACACCAGCACGCAGATGGTTGCCTTGAATATTGTTTATGATGTGGGTGCCCGTGACGAACATCCCGAGCATACGGGTTTTGCCCATCTGTTCGAGCATCTGATGTTCGGAGGTTCGGTGCATATTCCTGATTATGACGCTCCTTTGCAATTGGCAGGCGGGGAGAATAATGCATGGACCAATAATGATATTACCAATTACTACCTGACGGTTCCAAAATCGAATGTGGAAATCGGCTTCTGGCTGGAGTCCGACCGCATGCTGGAACTGGCATTCAGTGAGCAAAGTCTTGAAGTGCAGCGTGCGGTGGTGATGGAGGAATTTAAACAACGTTGCTTGAACCAGCCGTATGGTGATGTGGGACATCTGCTTCGTCCTTTGGCTTATCAAACGCATCCTTATCGCTGGCCTACTATCGGGAAAGACCTCTCTCACATTGCCAATGCCACGCTGGATGAGGTAAAGGAATTCTTTTTTCGTTTTTATGCACCTAATAATGCAGTGCTGGCCGTTACCGGAAATATTTCGTGGGAAGAAACGGTTAGGCTGACAGAAAAATGGTTTGCTCCCATTCCCCGTAGGAATGTGCCCGTAAGGCAATTACCGCAAGAAGTTGTACAGACGGCAGAACGCCGGCAGACGGTGGAACGGAATGTTCCTCTGGATGCTTTGTTCATGGCTTATCACATGTGTAGCCGTGAGGATGCCGATTATTATGCCTTCGATATTCTGTCGGATATTCTGAGCAATGGACGTTCCAGTCGCTTGACCCGCAGGCTGGTGCAGGAGCAGAAGTTCTTTTCCAGTCTCGATGCCTATATCTCCGGTACACGGGATGCCGGCCTGCTGCATATCAGTGGAAAACCATCTGCAGGCGTATCTTTGGAACAAGCCGAGGCTGCTGTCCGGAAAGAGTTGGAAGAGTTGAAATCCGGGTTTGTTGGAGAGCAGGAATTGGAGAAAGTAAAGAACAAGTTTGAGTCTACACAGATATTCGGCAACATCAATTATCTGAATGTTGCCACGAATCTTGCCTGGTTTGAACTGACCGGGCAGGCGGAAGACATAGACCGTGAAGTGGACAATTACCGCTCTGTGACGGCAGAACAGCTTCATAGGGTCGCCCAACAGACCTTCCGCGATGAAAACGGGATTGTGCTTTATTACCAAAAAGAAAACCTTTAGTATGAAAAAATTATTTGATACGTATAAGCAGCACTATAAAGCATTGCTTCTCCTGGGGCTACCCATTGTGGTGGGGCAGTTGGGAGTCATTGTGCTTGGTTTTGCCGATACGCTGATGATTGGGCATCACAGCACGGAGGAACTGGGTGCCGCTTCTTTCGTAAACAATCTGTTTACTCTTTGCATTATTTTCAGTACGGGCTTCAGCTACGGGCTGACACCGGTTGTAGGGGGCTTCTACGGTAACCGCCGCTTTGCCGAGGCAGGGCAGGCGTTGCGGTGTAGCCTGGTTGCCAATGTGCTGGTGGCTTTGTTGCTGACTCTTGTCATGGCTGTTCTCTATTTCAATGTGGAGCGGCTGGGACAGCCCGGAGAATTGTTGCCTCTAATCAAGCCTTACTATCTGGTGTTGCTTGCTTCACTGGTCTTTGTCATGCTGTTCAACGGTTTCAAACAGTTTACGGACGGCATCACCGATACCAAGACGGCCATGTGGATTCTGCTCGGAGGGAATGCGCTTAACATCGTAGGAAACTATATACTTATCAATGGAAAGCTGGGCTTTCCGGAGATGGGACTGCTTGGTGCGGGTATCAGCACTTTGTTCTCCCGCATTGTGATGGTGGTGGTCTTTGCGGCGATTGTGCTTCGCGGCCGCCGGTTTATCCGTTACAGGCTCGGCTTCATGCGGCTGGGGTGGTCGATGCCGATGTTCAGGAAGCTCAATGCACTGGGCTGGCCCGTGGGTATGCAGATGGGTATGGAGACCGCTTCCTTCAGTCTGAGCGTCGTCATGGTGGGCTGGCTGGGGACACTTGCCCTAGCATCGCATCAGATAATGCTTACTATCTCTCAGTTCACCTTCATGATGTATTATGGCATGGGCGCTGCGGTTGCCGTGCGTGTCAGCAACTTCAAGGGGCAGGGAGACGGGCAGAATGTGCGCCGCTCGGCGTATGCCGGCCTTCACATCATCCTGTGTATGGAGGTGGTGTTGCTGGGTATCGTCTTTGCGCTTCGCGGTCAGGTAGGGGGATGGTTTACGGACAATGCGGAAGTGTCCGGCATGGTTGCCGCTCTCTTCTTCCCGTTCTTGATTTACCAGTTCGGCGATGGGTTGCAGATTAACTTTGCCAATGCCCTGCGCGGCATCTCGGATGTGAAACCGATGATGATTATTGCATTTATATCCTATTTTATTATATCTTTGCCCGTAGGGTACCTTTGCGGTTTCGTTTTCGGTTGGGGGCTGACGGGAGTCTGGATGGCTTTCCCGTTCGGACTGACCAGTGCGGGAGTGATGCTGTGGTTGAGGTTCCGTAAACAGACCAGGGAAAGGATTTGATAGTATGAATAATGTCTCCAAAGTAAAGATTGCCGTAGGCTACACTTTGTTGCTGGCGGTATTGTTTTTTTCCTTGTTTTTCGTACACCGGGAAATGGAGAACCTTATTCTTACTGATGACCGCGATGTACAATGGACAGACAGCGTGCTTGCTTTGATACGCGAGAAGGATACCAATACGATAAAAATGCTGCGCACGCTGAGTGAGGCGAATGACAGCATGGTATCCACCAGTGACATTGAGCAGATAATTGCCCAGCAGGACTCGGTAGTGACCCAGCAGCGTGTGCAGCACCGTATCATTACACATCGGGATACCGTCGTGACACGCCCTCGGAAGAAGGGGTTTTTCCGTCGTTTGGGTGAAGTGTTTGTCCCCCCAAAGAAAGATACGGCTATCCAGGTAAAGACCTCCCTTGAATTTGCAACGGATACGGTGATTGAACCCTATAATCCGGCCGATTCTTTGCATGAGAAACTGCGTGCCGTGGCCCAGCAGAAAAAAGCTGTAAACACTGTTATACAGCGACGTAAACGCTATCTGCAACGCTTGGACCATATGCTGACCGCTCGTATTGACAGCTTGCTGAAAGATTACGAGACGGAAACTCTGCTGCGTGCACGGACGGAAGCCGAGTATCAACAAGCGGTCCGACGCCGTTCGGCCAAGATTATCAGTGGCATTGCCGTAGGTGCGGTGTTGCTTTCCGCTTTTTTTCTTATTATCATCGGCCGCGACATAACCCGAAGCAACCGTTACCGTCGTGAGTTGGAAGAGGCCCGTCGTCGTGCCGAGGATTTACTCGCTGTCCGTGAAAAACTGATGCTTGCCATTACCCATGATTTCAAAGCCCCGCTCGGTTCTATTATGGGCTATGCCGACTTGCTTTCCCGTCTGACGGTGGATGAGCGTCAGCGGTTCTATCTGGACAATATGAAAACCTCATCGGAACATCTGCTGAAGCTGGTCGTTGATTTGCTCGACTTCCATCGTCTTGATTTGAACAAGGCCGAAATCAACCGGGTCACCTTTCATCCTTCCCGCCTGCTTGAAGAGATACACGTCAGTTTTGAACCACTTACGGCTGCCAAAGGACTGGCGCTTCATTGCGACATTGCCCCGGAGCTGGGCGGTACCTATATTTGCGACCCCTTGCGTCTGCGCCAGATTATCAACAATTTGCTGTCCAATGCCGTGAAGTTTACGGACCAAGGCAGTGTTACCATGACTGCCCGTTACGAGGACCGTCGACTGGTAGTTGCCATTGCTGATACCGGTAAAGGTATGGAACCTGCCGACCGGGAACGTATCTTCCAGGAGTTTACCCGCTTACCGGGTGCTCAGGGTAAAGAGGGGTTTGGACTTGGACTTTCCATTGTCCGTATGCTGGTACAGTTGCTTGAAGGCACGATTGATGTAGACAGTGTGCCAGGCAAGGGAAGCACTTTCACCATATATATTCCTATCTATCCCGTAAGGAGTGAAGGACGGAGAATGAAGGATGAAGAATCGGGATGTGCTGCCACGCCGAATGGCAATTCTTCATTCCCCGTTCCTCATTCTTCACTGAAGAATGTCCTCCTTATCGATGATGACCGTATTCAGCTTACCCTTACTGCCGCCATGCTTCAGCAGAGTGGTATAAATTCTGTCTCTTGTTTACAACTGGATGAACTGCTGGATGCCTTGCGCACTGCAACCTTTGATGTTCTGCTTACTGATGTGCAGATGCCTGCTATTAATGGTTTTGATTTACTGAAACTGCTTCGTGCTTCGAACATACCGCAGGCACAGTCTGTTCCGGTGATTGCTGTCACTGCCCGCAGTGACATGCAGCGTGAGGAATTTACGGTGCATGGATTTGCCGGATGCCTGCATAAGCCGTTTACCGTCAGTGAATTGCTACATGAATTGAATATGGAGGACAAAGGGATGGAGGTTATGGAAGTTTCGGAAACTTCGGCTTGCCCGGGGTATAAATTCTCTTCGCTCACTGCTTTTTCGGTCGATGACCCCGAGGCGGCAAAGTCCATTCTGGAAAGTTTTGTGGCTGAAACCCGCCTCAATGCGGAGCGTTTGCAGAAGGCTGTGGAGAATGAGGATGTGGACGAGATGGCTGCTGTCTCCCACAAAATGATTCCCCTCTTTACTTTAATTGGAGCAGCGGAACTGGTTGCATTGCTGAAACTGTTGGAAACTTCTCATGGAGTGCCTTTTACCGGAGAGTTGAAAGAACACGCCCTTGCCGCCCTCGTTTTGATAGAGGATGTCATTACTCAGGCAACAGCTTTTCCGTAATGGGGGAACAGAGAAGAATACGTGATTTTTCTCTGTCGGGAACCAAATGTCGAAAGAAATTGTTTACTTTGTAGGACTTTTAAATACGATGAAAGATTGACGTTCCGATGAGAAGAAAATGGTTGAGAACAGCACTGTGGGTGTTGCTTACTCCTATTATACTGTTTATAATATTGATGATATTGCTTTATGTGCCTCCCGTACAGAATTTGATACGGAAGCAGGCTACGGCAATTGCATCAGGTGCTACGGGTATGGACATATCCGTGGAGCGGATTGACCTTCGCTTTCCTTTGAATTTGTTGGTCCGCGGTGTATTGGTGGTACAGCCTGCCGACAGTGCTGTTGATGTGCAGCATCCCGATACCTTGCTGAATCTTGGAAGTTTGAACGTACGGGTACAGGCATGGCCTTTACTCAAAGGGAAAGTGGAGGTGGATGACATTACCTTGAAACAAGTTGCTGTCAACTCCTCCAATTTAATGGAAGGTATGTGCATCAAAGGAGTACTGGGGCATTTCTTTTTCGAAAGCCATGGCATAGACCTTACAAAAGAAGATGCCATCCTCAATAATATAGAATTGAGCGATACCCATGTGCAGGTGATGCTTGTAGATACCACTGAGACTCCCAAGGACACTACTGACACTGCGTTAAACTGGAAAGTCACACTCCATACTCTGAAGTTGAAGAACGTCTCGGTCGATTTACAGATGCCATTGGACTCCATGGGGCTGAAAGCCCATATAGGAGATGCTGAGATTGCGGACGCTGCTGCCGACTTGAAACACCAGTTCTATGGCTGGAGAAAATTCCTGCTGACTGGAACTTCTGTCAATTATGATACCGCTGGCCCGGGGAGTGCGATAGGCTTCGACCCCTCGCACATTGCTCTTCGCGACATTCGCCTGGGCATTGATTCTGTGATGTACTACGGCAGAGATATGAATGCCGTTATCCGGGAATTTTCCATGTATGAGCGTTCCGGTTTGAGCGTCACCTCCCTGACCGGGCGGTTGTTTGCCGATTCTACCGTTATCCGTATCCCTTCTTTGAAGTTGCTGACACCTCATAGTGAGATGAACCTTACGGCACAGACTTACTGGGAACTGATAAATATACCTACCACCGGCCGTCTGACAGCCCGTTTCAATGCCCGTATCGGCAAACAGGATGTACTGCTTTTTGCCGGTGGCTTGCCGGAAGCTTTCAAGGAAGCCTATCCGTTCCGTCCGTTGGTGATTCATGCCGGTACGGAAGGAAACCTGAAGCAGATGCAGATTTCCCGTTTTACGGCTGAGCTGCCCGGAGCCTTTTCGTTGAGTGGGGGAGGAGAATTCTGGAGCTTGACCGACAGTGTGAAACGCAATGGAAGCATGGACTTCGAAATGCATACGCAGAACTTGAACTTCCTGACCGGACTAGCTGACATTGCTCCCGATGGCTCCATCATTGTGCCGGACAGTATGCACCTTGCGGCACGTCTCGGTATGGAGGGGGCGCAGTGCACTGCCGCCCTGAAACTGAAGGAGAAGGAAGGCGCCTTGAATTTGGACGCCGCCTATAATCTTGCTACGGAAGCCTACCATGCCGACCTTGCCATCAACAACTTGCAGGTGCATCACTTCCTGCCCAAGGACTCTATCTATACTCTTACGGCAAAGATGTCCGCTAAGGGGCAAGGGGTGGATGTGGCATCACGAAAAACTGTGGCCGCTTTGAATGCCTCCTTGGAAAAACTACAGTATGGCCATTGGGACATTTCCGGTGTAGATGTGCATGCCGGACTCAAGTCATCCGTTGCTACCGTCCGTCTTGCCAGCGATAATGTCCTTCTCAAGATGCAGGGAAATGCGGATATGCGTCTTGACCGCAGCTATCTGGATGGCGCTTTGGATTTAAATGTGGAAGAGGTGAATCTGCATAAGCTGGGTTTGGTGCCCCGACCATTGAAACACCCGTTTGCCTTTACAATGGGAGCGGAGGCACGTCATGATTCTCTCAAGTTGAGGCTTGATGCCGGTGACTTGAATCTGCGTTTCCGCGCTCACAGCACGTTGAAGAAGTTGATGGAACAGTCGGATAAATTTGTCTCTATCCTGACAAAGCAGATTGATGAACGGCGTTTGGACCATGCCGCTTTGCGCCAAGTCCTTCCTTCAGCGGGCATGCATCTGGAAGCCGGTAACCAGAATCCCGTCAGCTATTTCCTGGCTGCAAAGGGTATTTCCTATAATGATTTCAAACTGAGCTTCGGATTTACTCCGCAAGTCGGCATCAATGGACGTACAGCTGTTCACGGATTGCGCATGGACTCCTTGCAGCTCGATACGATATTTTTTACAGTAAAGCAGGATACTGCCCGCATGAAGTTGCAAGGTGGTGTCATAAACGGTCCCAAGAACCCGCAGTTTGTGTTCCGTAGCACACTGACGGGTGAAGTCCGTAATGAAGATGCGGAACTGACTGTGGATTATGTGAATGGAAAAGGGCAGACCGGTGTTCTATTCGGTATTAATGCCCGTCCGTTGACCGAAGGACACGGTCGCGGTAATGGTGTGCTGCTGAACCTTATTCCTGCCGAGCCGATTATCGCTTTCCGTAAATTCCACTTTGCGGACAATAGTAACTGGATTTATCTGCATAAGAATATGCGCGTCTATGCCAATATTGATATGGACAGCGACGATGGTCTGTGTTTCCGTATGCAATCCGACAAGAATGATACCCTTTCCTTGCAGAATATAAACGTAGAACTGAGCCGATTGCGCTTGGATGAACTTACGGAGGTACTTCCTTATATGCCCCGGCTTACGGGATTGTTCTCCGCCGAAGCAAATTATATACAGACTGCCACTTCCCTGCAGGTGTCCGCCGAAGCCAATGTAGAGAAACTGACCTACGAACGCCAACCGGTTGGAGACATCGGCCTGGGGGCTACCTGGTTGCCGGGCGACAAGAATACGCACTATCTGAATACCTATTTTACATATGATAATGAAGAAGTGATGACCGCCGACGGTATCTTGACGCAGAAGAACGGAAAGGATACCCTGGAAGTGTCCACCCGTTTCGAGCATTTTCCATTGAAGATGGCCAATGCATTCATCCCTGACCAAACGGTGGCCTTTACCGGAGATATTGATGGAGGGCTTTATATTTATGGTTCGCTGGACAAGCCTCAAATGCATGGTGATATTGTTTTGGACAGTGTGTCTGTCTATGCACGCCAGGCGGGAGCACGTTACTGGTTCGACAACCGTCCGGTACAGATAAAGGACAATCAGTTGATATTTGATAAGTTTGCCATTTATACCACCAGCAAGAATCCGTTTACGATTGACGGTAAGGTTGATTTCCGGAATATGGAGCGTCCTACTGCCAACCTCAATCTGCTGGCAGAGAACTATACGTTGCTGGATGCACCGCGTACTCGCGAAAGTCTGGTGTATGGAAAGGTGTTCGTCGACTTGCATGCCACGGTGAAGGGGCCGCTTGACGGGCTCACGATGCGTGGAAACATGAATTTGCTGGGCAATACCAACGTAACCTACGTGTTGACCGATTCCCCTTTAACGGTGGAAGACCGTCTCAGTGGGCTGGTTACCTTTACCTCGTTCACCGATACGACGTCGGTAAAAGCAGATGAGGTTCCTGCCATGTCTTTGGGAGGATTGGAAATGTATATGTCCGTCCATATTGACGATGCTGTCCGTCTTCGTGCCGACTTGAGTCCCGACCGTAGCAAATACATCGAACTGGAAGGTGGCGGTGATTTGAATATGCAGTATACTCCCCAAGGGGATATGAGCCTTACCGGACGCTATACCCTTTCGGGTGGCGTCATGAAATATTCGCTGCCTATCATCCCGTTGAAGGAGTTCCAGTTCAATCCCGGCAGTTATGTGGATTGGCGGGGGAATATTATGAATCCTACGCTGAGCCTGAAGGCTACGGAACGTATGCGTGCTTCTGTGGCCGATGGTGACGGGGACGGTTCGCGCATGGTGAACTTCGATGTTTCCATTTCCATCAAGAACAGGCTTGACGCTCCCGATTTGATATTCGATATTTCGGCGCCCGAAGATGCCGCAGTAGAGAATGAGCTGCAGGCAATGGGTGCAGAAGAGCGTAGCAAGCAGGCCATTGCCATGCTTGCCACGGGTATTTACCTGAACAGTGGTGCCAAAGGAGGAGGTTTGTCAATGGGAGCCGCCTTGAACTCAGTGCTTCAGAGCCAGATAAACTCCTTGGCGGGAGGTATAAAAGGGGCCAATATCAGTGTAGGTGTGGAAGACCGTACCTCTGCTGAAACGGGTGACACGCAGAAAGACTTCAGTTTTCGTTATTCCCAGCGTTTCTTCAACGACCGCGTACAGATAGTCATCGGTGGAAAAGTGTCCACCGGGGCCAATGCCACGAACGATGCGGAATCATTCATTGACAATATATCGCTGGAATACCGTCTTGATGCGTCGGGTACTCGATATGTCCGTGTATTCCATAATAAAAACTACGAAAGCATACTCGACGGTGAGATAACCGAAACGGGTGTCGGCCTTGTGCTGCGCCGGAAGATGGACCGATTGAGTGAACTCTTCATCTTCAGGAAGAAAAAGATAAAACCGGAGGCTGAAAATAGCGATATGAAAAAGTAGGAATGTGATATGAAACGACTGATATTATATATTGCAGGATTGATATTTCTGGCAGGTTGCTCCACCACGAAGCACTTGCCCGAGGGGGAGATACTCTATACCGGCCAAAAGCCGATGATTGTATTGAACCGCAGTGAAACGTCTGTTGGTGAGATTGCTATGGAAGAGGTGGAAGCCGCCCTTGCTACGGCACCGAACAATTCGTTGCTGGGAAGCTCTACTATCCGCTATCCCTTTCCTTTCGGACTGTGGATTTACAATGGTTTCCAGAAGTATGAGAAGGGATTCGGAAAGTGGATATTCAATAAATTTGCCGCCACTCCGGTGCTTATGTCTACGGTGAATCCCGATATACGCCAGAAGGCGGCGGTTAACTTGCTGCGCGATTATGGCTATTTCAACGGAAGCGTCAGCTACAAGACATTTATCGACCCGAAGGACTCGCTGAAGGCAAAGTTGCAATATACGGTGAACATGCGTAACCCCTACTTTATAGATACGGTATATTATCGTGGTTTCAGCGAGCGTACCACTCGCATTATGGAGCTGGGACGCCGACGTTCCCTTATCAGTTCGGGAGAACAATTCAATGTGGCTGATTTGGATGGGGAGCGTACCCGTATCAGTACCCTGCTGCGTAATGTGGGCTGTTATTATTTCCGTCCCGACTACCTGACCTATCAGGCCGATACCATGATAGTTCCCAATGGGCATGTCCAGATGCGCTTGATTCCCGTTCCCGGTATGCCAAAGGTAGCCGAGAAGCAGTTCCGTGTGGGGCGTAAATCCGTCTATCTTCTTGGAAAGCAGGGGCAGGAACCCAATGACAGCATGGATTACAAAGGCTTGACCATACATTACTACAACAAACCTCCGGTACGTCCCAACATGCTTTACCGTTGGTTGAACTATCAAGGTTATCGGCGGAAACGTCAGATACAGGACAGCGCAGGTATTGCCCGCCAGCGTTCTATGCAGAGTTTGTATAGTTTGTACCGTCAGACCCGTATTCAGGAGCGTCTGGCAAGCGTCGGTATTTTCCGTTATGCGGAGATGCAGTATATACCGCGTGATACGGCGTTTGTGTCTGATACATTGGATGTGAGGGTCATTGCCGCGCTCGATAAACCCTACGATGCGGAGTTGGATTTTAATGTCACCATGAAGAGCAATAACCAGACGGGACCGGGTGCCGCTTTTACGGTGACGAAGAACAATGTCTTCGGTGGCGGTGAAAGCTGGAATGTGAAGTTGAACGGTTCGTACGAATGGCAGACGGGCAAGGCAAGTTCTTCCTTGATGAACAGTTATGAACTGGGTATCTCCACTTCGCTTATCTTTCCGCGCGTGGTGTTTCCTAGGATGGGCGACCGTGAGTATGACTTCCCGGCTACAACGACTTTCCGTTTATATGCCGACCAGATGAACCGTGCCAAGTATTATAAGCTGTTGGCTTTTGGCGGTAATGTCACTTATGACTTCCAGCCCAAATCGACTTCCAGGCACAGTATAACTCCTTTCCGGTTGACATTCAATGTACTGCGCAATCCTACTGCCGCTTTCGATACGTTGCGTGCCGAGAATCCGGCACTCTACGTTAGTTTGCGCGACCAGTTCATTCCTGCCATGGAGTACACCTATACTTATGACAACGCTTCCGTGCGCGGCAAGCGTAACCCCATCTGGTGGCAGACCACCGTTGCGTCGGCCGGTAACCTGACTTCTGCCGTCTACCGTATTTTCGGCAAGCCGTTCAGTGAGGAAGGAAAGAAGCTTTTCGGGGTACCTTTTGCACAGTTCTTGAAGCTGAACTCGGAATTCAGGTACCATTACCGGATAGACAAGAACCAGATGATAGCCTCGCGTATTGCCGGAGGGGTGATATGGTCGTATGGCAACGCTACGACCGCACCTTATACGGAACAGTTCTATATCGGCGGTGCCAACAGTGTGCGCGCCTTTTCTGCACGCAGTATAGGTCCGGGCGGCTATCCTCCCGAGACGGATAGGAAATATACCTATATCAACCACGTGGGTGATATTCGCATAGAAGCCAATATCGAGTATCGCTTCCGTATGATTGCCGACTTGCATGGAGCGGTGTTTCTGGATGCCGGCAATGTATGGCTGATGCGTAAGGACGAAAATCGCCCGAACGGTGAGTTCACCTTGAAGAATTTCCCGAAACAGATTGCTTTGGGTACGGGATTCGGCTTACGCTATGACCTGGACTTCCTTGTTTTCCGTCTGGATTTGGGTATCGGGCTTCACGACCCGTATGATACCGGAAAGTCGGGATATTACAATATTCCTAAGTTCAAGGATAGTATGGCACTGCATTTTGCCATCGGTTATCCGTTCTAAATGTACGTTTTTGAACGGATAGTGGTAAAGAATGAACTAAAACTCCCTTCTGTCAGCCATAAATTTTTGTACATTTGCAACCGTTATCAACTGTGATACACTAACCTTTTTAAATAATAACTAATATGAAACCAACTTTATTCTTATTGGCAGCCGGTATGGGCAGCCGTTATGGTGGCTTGAAACAATTGGACGGATTGGGACCGAATGGCGAAACTATCATGGATTATTCTATTTACGATGCCATCAATGCCGGTTTTGGCAAGCTCGTTTTCGTAATCCGTAAAGATTTTGAACAGGACTTCCGCGACAAGATTATTTCCAAATACGAAGGCCATATTCCCTGCGAACTGGTATTCCAGTCCATAGATGACCTTCCTGAAGGCTTCACCTGCCCCGAAGGCCGTACCAAACCTTGGGGAACCAACCATGCTGTAATGATGGGTGCCGATGTAATAAAGGAACCGTTTGCTGTTATCAATTGCGACGATTTCTACGGTCGTGACTCCTTCCAGGTAATGGGCAAATTCCTTGCAGCCCTTCCCGAAGGCTCCAAAAACGTATATTCCATGGTAGGCTTCCGCATCGGCAATACGTTGAGCGAGAGCGGTACCGTATCCCGTGGATTGTGTGGAACGGATGCGAACAACCTGCTGACTTCCGTAGTGGAACGTACCAAGATTCAGCGCATGGACGGTGAGGTGAAGTACATCGACGATAACGGTGAATGGACTGCCACTCCCGAGACGACTCCGGTCAGCATGAACTTCTGGGGTTTCACTCCCGATTATTTTGCTTACAGTGCAGAGTTTTTCAAGAGTTTCTTGAGCGACCCGAAGAATATGGAGAACCTGAAAAGCGAATTCTTCATCCCGCTGATGGTGGATAAGCTGATTAACGATGGCACTGCTACCTGCGAAGTGCTTGATACAACCAGCAAGTGGTTCGGTGTGACTTATCCCGAAGACCGTCAGAGTGTAGTCGACAAGATTCAGGCTTTGGTGGATGCGGG